>BNJV01000217.1_pt1 | contig 303046 bp, 420 predicted proteins | sample 8540591 | NCBI WGS metagenome assembly BNJV01 (sample SAMD00202457, study PRJDB9452) | human saliva metagenome | host: Homo sapiens | reverse complement strand
TCTTCACAATGTCTAAGAGTCCCATTTTATTCCTCCTCATCCCCCTCATTTTAACGGTAAAGCCGGAAGCTAAAAGAGGAAGTTTTCTTTAATAAACCTAAAAATTCATTATAATTTCCACTATGCCGAGATGTCAATACGGCTATCAAGGATAAAGCTACAGATTTCAAGATTGCAAAACAGCTACGTACGGATATTTATGTTCAAAATTCTCTAATGTCCTTGGCTAGGCTAAATGGAATCATTTCTCCCGCTTCGTTTTTCGTATATGCCGTTTCCCCATGCATATACTCTATAATATCCTTCGCCTTATAATCTTTGAACTTCTTTATCACATCGTCAGGATGCTCCTATCCTCATCTGTAAGAACAGCATAATCCATTCCTTTACTCGGATAAATATGAAGCATCAAATCGTAATTATTACTTTCTTCCTCTCGAATGTTTAAATTCTCCAAATTCATCGAGGCTATAATAGTGCCAACAGGCAATGCTCCCATTGGTTCATGACGGTATACTATACCCGTCATGGCAATACTACGTCGTTTAAGGACAATCATCCCATACCAAAGCATTTTCATTAGTTTAACTTTGAATAGATTAGATACGCTTTCAGCAATATACGAAATCATCGCCTCAATTTTATCAATATTCAGCAATGTAAAACCATTAAAATCCGTTGCCGCATCAAACTTCGCATACTCCGCTTCCAAAGCCTGCCTTGTCAAATACTCTTTTTCATAGGAATCTAATTTTTCCCACAATTTTAGAATGCACAGTCTTCTTTTGGTCTCAGAAAACTTATCGCATTCTTCTTTAAAAAGCTCCAGTGCAACAAGAGGATTATCTTTTATCATACGCAACATAGTGTCATAAGCTTCATCTTGAATAGCCTTACTTTCATATCGTGAAATCGTTGCTTCCCCCATCCAAGTAGACGAGAGCTAAAATCCACCTGTGAAAGACCATAACTTTCGCGAATTCCCACAATTTCTTCAGAAGTCAATAAGCCGTGTAAAACGCGATAAGCATTCCTTGCATTAAGCAGGTTCTCATTTGCCATCGCTCCGGTCTCAAATTCCCTCTCTTCTTCATCAGCGTTTATGCAGTAAAAAGTGCTCTTCATAATCTACCTTATCCCCTTTTTATCGTAATACTTGCCAGGCGCTTTCTTTCCTCTACATCATGCTTCTTATCGCATAATGGACAATCCATATGCACTTTTCTAATAACTTTACTTGCTTCCATCGTTCACTCCGCTTTCCCATCCACTATGCATAAGGAAATTTCATCTTCTCTTTTGCATAGTGGAATATTCTACATAAAATGTGTTTCCTCAGATTTTTCTTTCTTCTTTATCTTTAACTTCATATATACAAGCCTTCTGTTAATATCTTTCCCAAAAACGAATAGTAACGGAGGGTTTAAATCATCCTTATCAATCTTAGTTTCTGAATATTCTGCCACGGTCAACTCTTTAAGCCGATTCACAACATCCTCAGAATTGATAATCTAAATCAAGCAATGTGTAGGTGTTGAATACTCTTCGTCATCTACCTTCTTTTTCTTAATTAGTATTAAAGTCATGGTCTATATCAAAATCATTTCCCTTTAAAAATGCTTTCAATTCCTCAAGGAAAGCAAGCACTTCCTGTCTTTTCGATATTCTACTGAGAAAAATAAAGATCACCTCCCTTAAAGGTTTTACTATCAATTGATAGTGTATATCTTATTGAGTTGCATGTCAAGAAAACTATTCCTAATTAAGTGTCCATTTCCTGTCTTAGTTTTCTTATAGCTTCGGAATAAATCATAATTTGCGTTACGATACAGAATAGTATGACTCCTGAGATATATTCCAGCATTTTATTCATATCCAAATACCCCTTAAACAGTTTGGCTTGAAAGGTAAAAGTATTCTTTCAGACTAAGAACAAACATTCCCTGATCCACTCCTTGAAGGCTTATATTGATATGCTCCAAGAGTCCATTAAGCAGTATATTTCTCAGCATAATCGTTATTTGACTCGCAGGAAATAGGTTGCACACGGTTTGTACTTCATTTGAAAATTGAGAAATAGGAATATAGGCTCAATCACAAATCCGGAAGCCGCTGAGAGTATTCCAAAGAAAGCTTCGCAAGCACTGACGGTTTTGAAAAATAAAAACTACAATCATAAATATTGCGCTTGCCGAGATAGAGCCAAGTGCAACAATAGAAAAAGCTTTTACAACTTGACTTATATTCAAATACATATTCCCTTGCATACGAATTCCAATAGGCCGACAGCTAGGATTATATCGGTCAAAAGTGTTGAAGTACACGGCCGATACAAAAATAAGCAAAAGATAATTTGTCCCCTTTTCATAGGTGTTGCCAAAATATCATAATCCACTTCTATTCGCTCTATCTTTTACGAGTACAGTAATACAACTAAAAGGAACTGAAATCATTGCGGAGCCTAAAATGCCACTCAGTAAAAAGATTTTGCAAACATATCGATATCCTTTTTGGAGAACCATAGAAGCCAGCCCCGGATACTGCTCCATCGCACTTTGTATCGCACTAACAAAGGTGCCTTTTCAGGAATAATAAATACAGTACAAGCACAATAATGGATGTCAGTAGAGAGATAGAGATGCTCTGCCAATCTTTGAAAAACAACAACAAATTTCTCTTGATAAGTCCCAAATCCCTCTCATCTTATGCCTCCAGCTTTCTTCCTGTTAAATGCAAAAATACGTCATCCATACTGCCTTTTACAATTTCATAATCTCTGATTTTATTTCGATTTTGTATAGAGGAACTCACTGAGATGGAACCCCTCTTTTGATTCCAATGGCACAATATAGTGATCACTTCATAAGAATGCTCTATGTCTTTTCAGCACAGCTTCATTGTCACTACATTTCTCTGCATACCAAATCAGTTTTTGTATTCGTGTATTTCCTTTTTAAAAGCCGCCAGTGTGTCCTCCGCTACAATTCTACCCTTATCCAGGATCGCAACCTCGATCTGCTTCTCTTACTTCTTCCATATAATGTGTTGTAAGAAATATTGTCATTTGCTTTTTCTTTCCGAAGATAATCGATATACTCCACACCAACTTTCTGGACATGGAGTTCAGCCGGTTGTGGGCTCATCCAAAAAGAGAATCTTCGGATTATATCAAAAAGCGCTCTGATAATATCCACTCTTCTTCGCTGTCCTCCGGATAATTTCTCATATTTTCTATTCCAGATGCTTTCCAATTCGAAGGCCCTGCATTAAAGGATGTAAGCGCTCCAAAATTTCTTCTTTGTGCATTCCGTAATAGGAAGCTCGCGTCAGCAGATTTTCTTTACAGTCAACACTCCGTCCAGTACAGAGTTCTGAAAAACAATGCCTATTTTCTCTCGAATCTTGTCATCCCTCTTCTCCAAGCTTGTGGGAAAAGACTTCTACCCTCTCCCTCTGTCTTTTCAAAAATGGTACAGAGGATATTGATGGTTGTGGATTTCCCTGCACCATTCTCCCCAAGAAGCGCAAAAATCTCCCTCTTTCACAGAAAAGGATCCGATGCCACGCAGTCGTTTTGATCATAGTTTTTCTTAAGTTCTTTACCGTGATTGCATTCATCCGATTCACTCCTTCTTGGCGCCTCTATAGTTCTTTCTGTACTTCTTTCCTATAGTTACGTCCTATTATTCAGTTCTATCAGCCCCTTGCAGTTCCAATTTGTTGTGATTCCATCTTGTAATTCCGGACTGTATTTCTTCCTGCAATTTTGCACTATAGTTCTGCAGTTCTGACAAAATCAACATATCACCATGTAAACATTAAAAAGTGCCACCCTACCAAGCTGCATTTACAGCCTACCGAGTTGCACTTTTTCCATGAAAAAGCTTTATTTCTTATTCTGAATCTTGCAGATCTTTAATTGCTTCATTGATTTTAATCTCATCTGCCTTTGCCATCCATGCCGTTGCTCCCCAGACAAAGAGATAAATGAGGCTATACATAAGACAAATGATGCGTAAGTTGATGATTTGTCCGAACCAATGAAAAAGGCTTTGCACATAGAACCCTGAATTCCGAGGAACCGAGACAAAGTGGATCACCCATCCTGATCGAACTTTGCTTTTCTTCAAGTTGTCCAAATCCAAAAGAAAAATAGGTTGGTAGGGAGGATAAAAATCCTGTGAAGCAAATAGAAAGAGGATCACTCCATTGAAAGCTAAATGTCTGAACTCCTAATGAAAAATGCTGTATAAGCATCAGCATTCCAATTCAAAAAGAATGGCTGTCGAAATCATAAAAGTCTGGTGAAAAATGATGCTTTAGTTTTTGCATATCATAATCCCAACCTTTCTTTCAGTTCTTTCACATAGGATCTTTGCAATAATCACACGCTCTCCATTCAAAAGTTCTGCCGTCATTCTTCCGTTAATTTCCGCTCACTTTCTGACTTTATTTTCCTCATATTGATAATCATTGCCTTTGCTGCTCTAAAAGAAATTCCGACTTAACGTATTTTTCCAGTTCATATAATCTATATTGCACTTCCAAACAATTATCCTTTGTGTAGACAAAGGTTCGTTTTATCCACGGATTCGATATAATAGATTTTATCAATTGGGCAGAAAACGGCTTCTCCATTACAACGGGCATTGATAACAGGGGCACTGTTTTTCAAGAACGATTGATGGCAGTTTGAATGTTCTCCGTCACTTTGACAACACTGAATCATCGCTGCTCTTCTTCATAAGAATTAACTTTTTGAATATCCACCTTCACTTTGTCACCACCTAATGATTCTACTTATCTCCATTTTAGATTTTAGGTACTTGTACCCACTTTTCTAAAATGAAAGTACCATATTCTGATTGCTTTATGCTCCAATCATTTCTTTTTCTGATTTTCCTTCGGAAAACGCCACTACTGAAGGACACAGAATAATACGGTTTCCAAAATAATCGTTAGAGTACAAAGAACCGTACTTACCGGACCACTGGACTGTAGAAAGGAAAGGAACTGCCAGACCTAACAGATAAACAAGTACAAAAAGGAAGCATTAGCTTTTTATTCAATTTGTGACTCTTTTTATTTAAATGCGCATTATTAAAACACACCAAGATAAAAGAGGAATAATCCTAAAAACATCATAATCACTCGGGCAATGCCCATGGCATCATTAGCATAATCCAGGTCAATCGTACAAAGATTTAAACCGAACCACACAAAAATAATGATTGTAAATCAGTCCTGCCCCACTTTGACAAGGAAGATTCTCCTCAATGGCATGATCAGAATTCCGTAATGTAGAACAAAAATAAAGCTACTACCTGAAGCATTATAATCACGGAGTAAAACGAAAAATTTCTCTATTTCGAAGAAATCCGCTGCGGCTATCAGCATTTCCCCAAGGGTAATAATAGTAAGGAGTGTTAATCTTTCTATAAGGTGTGGCATATTAATGGGTACTCTAGCCATATCTTTTCCGGAAAAAGTAGCACCCAGTATGATTACAATAAAGCCAAAAACCGGTTAATAAGATGCGTCCGATTCTGACAAAAACAAGCTGACTATAATACTAATCATGCCCACAAAAAGAAGCTGATCCCGAATCAATTTTCGATCCTTTTTCACTATTCTTGTTTTGTATATAAGCGTAGATATATTGCAGAAATTGTATGACAACAATCCATAGAAGCGCCAGTGTAAAGGCTGTCCAGCTTTCCTCCATATCGGAACTGACATTTGCCGCCATAAAGACTAAAAGCCGGCATTTGGAAAAACCGTCATAATGATGATATGCAAAAGATTATGTTTTCCATAGCGGTTCATATACACGGTCTGCACATTCCATACACTGATGAAACAAACAAAAACAACGGTATAAATGATAATCTCTTTTAAACTAAAGATTCCACTCTCCAGGCTTTCCAGGATATGGGTAATCTTGGAAATTCCGAAAGACAAAAAACCAAATCATAAAAACAGCTCGGTAAGATTAACTTTCTTCGCTTCTTCTATTATTTTTCTCTCCCATAAATTCCCTCACGTTTCCTTACTTTTTGCTTTCTTCTTTTATAAACAGCTTTTTCTCGTAGAAACTTACATTTCGGAGAAAAAGCAGACTGTATTATAGCATGCTTTATTTTCCTTTTTCATCCTTTTTATTCATCAGATGAGGCATCTATCAAGGTTCAAAAATGCTATAATAAAAAGCAAAAAGCGGGGAGGTTTCTAAATATGCACGAATTAAGCACACTAATCAAAAAAGATATGGTTCCTGCACTGGGCGTAACAGAACCCGGAGCAATTTCCTTCTGTGTCGCAAAAAGCAAAGTCCTACGCAAAGGGCGAGCTGCTTCACTTAAATGTCGCTATGAATAGCGGCATGTATAAAAATGCCTTCACCTGCGGTATTCCCAATTCCAAAAGAAGTGGGAAATGTTTTTGCCGCTGCACTTGGATATGTTGCCGGGAATCCTGATAAGGGCCTGGAGTCTCTGGCAAATGTTGCGCCTGCCGACAATGTCTGTGCGCAAAGGCTGATTGATGAGGGAAAAATCACCGTGGCACTTAGCGGAATTTCCAGCCGTATTTTTTTATGGAAGCAACATTGGAAACAACAGAAAGCAAGGTTCTTCTTACGATTCGTGACACACATACCAATATCACGAAGATTGTAGTCAATGGGGAGACAGTGCTGGAGGCTGATGAGAAAGATGAGGCGATAGATAGGCCGGAGGCCGGCATTACAGAATCGGACAAGACAGAAGAAGGATGTGGCATTACAGAATCGAACAAGGTAGCAGAAGGAACCGGCACTACAAAAATCCATTCCATCCATAGATATACTCTGGCAGAGCTCGCGGACTATGTAAATACGGTTCCCTTGGAAGAAATTGAATTTGTAAAGGAGGCGTATAAAGTAAATCTGGAGCTTTTTCGAAGAGGCTCTCAAAAATCCCCCGCACCACTTTTGCAAGACAGCTGCTGGCTATGAACGGAGGGCAGGTCATCTCTTCGGACGAGCAAATGACCGCATCCCTTCTTTGCAACGCCACAATCGAAGCCCGTGTCATCGGTTTAGACAAGCCCGCCATGAGTATCACCGGCTCCGGCGCCCACGGCATCATTGCCACCATGCCCCTGTACGGCGTTTATAAGATTCATGGCTTAAGTGAAGAAATGCTCTACCGGGCAACCATGCTGAGCTATCTCATCTGCACCTATATCAAAGAATACTCCGGAAGGCTCTCCGCCTTCTGCGGATGCGCCATTGCCGCCGGCACCGGCATGGCCTGCGGTTTTAGTATACTTAAAGTGGTGGCACTGTGGAGCAAATGGAATACACCCTCAACAACATGGCATCTTCTATCACCGGGAATGATCGCGACGGGGAAACCAGGGTTGTACCATGAAGGGTGTAGCTGCCTGTGATGCGGCATTCCGTTCCGTGGCATTTGCCATGAAGGGCGTCCACATTGACAAAGTGCATGGTATCAATGGAAATACCCCGGAAGACACCATGCGGAATATGGGCTTAATTGCATCCCCCGGTATGGTGGGAACGGAGAAAACAATTGTAGAAATCTTTGAAGAGAAGTTAAGATAATTTGTTCTTCTGAATCAAAGCTGTATTTACATTCGGAAAAACAGAGCAGCTTTTCCTTCAGGATGATGTATGATGATGGTGAAAGTATGAGAGATGATGGTGAAAGCATGAGAAATAATGGTGAAAGTATGAGAATCAAGTAAAACAATACGGCTCGGAGACCTGTGCGCCTTGCGTAGCAATCAGACGCAAGCTCGAGGAATGGCAGCGGGCGCATCCTACGGTGAATTATAGTTATCTCCCGATTGAAGATCATCAGGAGGAGGCGGCTCAGAAAGGGATTTTATCGGTTCCAACAGTCATAGCCGAGATTGATGGTACGAAGTCGCACGAGAATCGGGCTACTTTAGCTTGGACAAAATGCTTGCTCGACTGGAGCGATACATGAAAATGGCGGGAGAGACAGAATTATGATCGGAGAGAACTTTGCGATGACAGGGTTCAATGAAGAGGAGTGGGCGGATAAGCCTGTATCGAACGCCCCCTCGATTCTCTCCATCTCAAACCTACACTGTATAACAACGATTTTAAAAATTCTTCGAATTATTACAATATATCAAATATATTTTATGTATAATCACACAGCGCTATATTGGCATATTCCACTTTAGAATCCTGAGCAATGATGCCAATCTCATACTCAGAGCTTCTATAAACCCTATAAGTGAAAGCAATTTCTTTTCCTATAAATACCTCAATCATATCATGATCCACAAAAAATCTTTACATCAATGACCGCCCCTGTCTTGATAGAAAAAGTTTTTTTCCGATACACGAAACCCATCCGGTCCGGGAGATGATGCCTCCGGAACAGCTTGGCATGACTGCTCCCAGAATGGATCAACGCCCATCGGTAAAGACAAAAGAGATACTCTTTGCATTGCTACATCAAACTCAAGAAAAAGACATTCACTGGCCTCTTTATCCGACTTTAAAAGAATTCCAAAACTATCATTTACTTCTTTAGGAATAATAGATGCATGGAAATAAAAATCGTTTTTGTCATGCATTAAAAAGCCATAACCGGTTGTTTCTAAGGCATCTAGCACTATGCTTTCTGCACCATATCTTTTGTACTCCCCTAAGACAGGAAGATAATTCCAAGGAATTGTTTTGTGAATACTTTCTGTAAACTCCTGTGGAATATCAACAAGTAGATCTCCGGTCTCGAGAGTTTCACTTCATGAGGGTATGCAGAATCGAGCCACCCCAATACCATTCTCCTTTATCACTACACTGTCCCCGATCATGTGCCCATGCAAAATATATTCGTCTTCCGTTTTTATCCGTTAAAGATTTTGCTGCATAAAAACGTCTTCCTCCTATACCATCTTTTTTCATTTTTTTCCATGGACCATAAGGAGACTTAGCTGTACGATAAATTGTATTTCCAAATTCAGAAAAAACGTGAATAAGATAAAAATCCAAGTATCCTTCATTTTGTAAATTTCACTACATTCAGGGACAATTGGTATGACCGGGTGAATATAAATTTCCATAGTACTCCCAAGATTCCAAATCTGTAGAGCGATACAATACAATGCAGCCTCGTCTGGTTACCGGCATATCCAGTCTTCTAGCAGAAACCAGCATCCAATATTTTTCGTCTTCATTAAAAACACATATGGATCTCTAAAATCTTGTTGCTCATATTGATCTATCAGTGGTTTTAATAACCGGATTTCCTGTATCCTTTTTTTCCAGTTTATCCCATCCTCACTATATGCATGGCAAATGGTCTGCTGATATTCAGCCTGGATACTATAGCCTGTATAAAAACGCATGGTATTTGCCTTCTCCATACAGAACTGAACCTGTCCAAACTCCTAGAAGCGTCCGGTTCCTTCCCTTCTCCTGGATAGATAGCTGTAGGCAGCTCTTCCCAGTGAATTAAATCCTTTGAAACAGTGTGGCTCCAAGTAGTACGCAGTCTTTCCGGATATACGGTTGTCCCCACCGGAGGTGTTAAGGAAAAAAATATGATATACCCCATCGTGGTAGAATGGAATAGCATCTCCTGTCGAATCTGCGAATGACATTTTTCTAAATATCTCCATTTTTACTCCTAGTATAAAATGATATTTGTATATTATTTTCTGATGATAGCGTTTCTCTTAAACTTCTCTTTCTGAGAATCCAAAAATTACAGCAGTGGCAATGATTATTCCTTTTACTATCAATTGCCAATAGGAACTCACTCCAATTAAATTTAGTCCATTGGATATTATGCCAATGACCATTGCTCCAAGTACAGTTCCGCTAATACTTCCTTTGCCTCCTGCCATGGATGTTCCTCCAAGTACACATGCAGCGATGGCATCCATTTCATACCCGCTTCCAACAGAAGGCTGTCCTGAGTACATTCTTGAAGCAAGTACCAGACCTGCAAATGCAGAAAGTAAACCGGATAATGTGAAAACAATAATTTCAATTTTTCTGATGGGAATACCGGATAATCTTGCCGCTTCTCTATTTCCACCAATGGCATAGACATAAACTCCAAATCTGGTTTTTACCAGAAGAAAACTAATAACAATAATGAGCAAAATCATGTAAAGAACAGGTAGCGGAATCAAGGAAAATAGGTATCCTGTTCCAATGGATATAAAAATCCATCTGTGATACGGGTGGACTGACCACCTGAATATACATAGGCAATTCCATTTGCAACATTCATCATTGCCATTGTGATAATGAACGACGGCACTTTAAATGTAGATACAATTACGCCGTTTATAAATCCAAATAAAACGCCTAGCAAAACGCCTCCTATAATAGCAAGCTCCACCGGTAGTCCCTGATTTACAATAAACCCTACTGTTAATGTGCCACACATTGCTACTACGGCTCCTACTGTCAAATCAATATGCCCTAAAATAATTATCAAGGTCATTCCCAGGGCAATATAGGTATTAATTGAAATTTGTCTTAAAACAGAAATAATATTTCCGGAAGTCAAAAAATTTGTCAGTAGCAAGCGAAACTATAATACATAAAATAAGAAGCACCACCATGATTCCGATATTATCCAGAAATAATATGGGGAACTTTACTCTTTTTCTATTCTATTTCTCATGCTGATTCCTCCCCAGCAAAGCGCATAATATTCTCCTGTTCTAACTCATGACTATCTAAAACTCGGTCATAATTCCTTCTTTCAAAAACACAAACCCTGTCACAAAGTTGTATGATTTCAGGCAAATCACTGGATACTAGCAAAATTGACATACCGCCTTCTGCCAGCTCATTAATTAGTTGTAAATCTCAAGCTTTGCATGAATATCAATGCCTCTCGTAGGTTCATCTAAAAATTAGAATGGATGGCGTTATGGCGAGCCATTTTCCAATGACTATTTTTGTTGATTTCCTCCCGAAAGATTGGATGCCTGAGTTGACTTTTACATCTAATGCTGCAGACTTAATATTTAGTCTATCAGTGTAATATTGAACTGATTCATCCATCTTATCTTTTTCCAGAAATATGCCCTTTTGATATTTATCTAGCGAAGCCAATGATAGATTAAACGAAACAGTATTTCCCAAAACTAATCCGGTTTTTTTTCGGTCTTCTGTAACAAATCCAATCCCCGCCTTAATCGCTTGCATCGGATTGGAAAAATGTACTTGTTCTCCCCTAAGAAATACTTCTCCTTTAGTAAAATGACGTGCGCCAAAAAAATTGACTCCATTAACTCGCTTCTTCCGGCGCCTACCAGACCGGCAAATCCCAATATCTCCCTTTATGAAGTTGAAAGCTAATATCCGAATAATACGGTCTACAGCTCAAGTTTTTGACTTCCAGGATTATTTCATCTGATTTGCTAATTTGTTTTTAGGAACACTAAATTCTTTTAATTCTCTTCCAACCATCATAGATATAAGCTCATCTACATCGGTTTCTCCAGTTTTTCTTCGTGCCAATATAACATCCGTCTCTGATAACTGTAATACGATCTGCGATTTTAAAGATTTCTTCCATCCTATGGGATATGTAGATAATGCTAATTTTCTGTTTCTTTCAGTCTTGCAATAATCTGAAATAACTGCTCAACTTCCTCAACAGATAAAGACGAACTGGGCTCATCCATTACAATGATTTTTGCCTGAAAAAGAAACCGCTTTGACAATTTCAATCATTTGTTGTTGTGCAATGGTCAGTGAAGAAACCGAGGTAGTGGGAGAAATAGAAACTCCCAGGTTTTGAAGCATTTCTTCAGCTTGGATATTCATTTCTTTCCGCTTCACCCTTGAAAAAGGATCCCATCAATTCTCTTCCCAGAAAAATGTTTTTGTGCCACGGTTAATTGTGGCACTAAAAACAATCTCCTGATGAACAATTCCGATTCCTTTCATCTCGGCATCTCTCACTCCGTGAATTTCTACCTCTTCACCTTTTATTTTAATTGTTCCCGAATCCGGTCTATATATTCCTCCAAGAATTTTTTTATCAATGTAGATTTACCTGCTCCATTTTCTCCCTAATAGAGCATGAACCTCTCCCTTCTTCCAAAGAAAGGTTAATTCCGGATAATGCATATATTCCGGAAAAAAACTTTTTAATATCTATCATTTCAAAATGGGAGTATCCATCTTTTATGAAACCTTTCAAAAACGCAATCTTTAGGAACAAAGATTATTGCCAATCTTTTAATGTTTTTTTCAGCTTCTTCTTTATCCACTAAATGAGAATCCAAATAAACTTTTTTCTCTGAACTCTTACCTTCTCCATTCATTGCCTCATTAAATGCATGCTCAGCAATTTTGCAAAAGGAACTTGTGCTGCTACAGCTGTAAAATCACCATCTAATAATGCCTGCTTTCCTTCAGGAGATGCATCAATGCTGTAAACCTCTACTTTGCCTTTTTATTACTTGCTTTGATCGCAGCAGCAGCTCCCTAATGCTGATGGATCGTTGATACAGAAAAATGCATCCAAATCAGAATTAGCGGTCAAAATATCTTCAGCTAAACCTAAGGATTTATCCAATGCAGCTCCACCATCCTGTTGTGCCACAATGGTAAACTTATCCTTTTGTTCTCCCAAACCTTTCATAAATCCATTCACACGATCCACACAACTCTCATTTGAAGGAAAAATCCAAGATAGCAATTTTTGGCTCCATCTGGATGTTTGCTAACTAATTGCTTTTCCAACCAACTCTCCGGCCATAAAAGCATTCGTTCCTACAAACTGAGTAACATATTTATTCATGTCTTCTTCTATTACAGCAGTATCCACATTATAAATTGGAATCTTAGCATCAGATATCTCTGCCAAGCCTGCTGTGATTCCGGAAGAGTCTACAGGAATCACAAATACGGCATCATATCCGCTATTGGCACAATCTGATAGCTGACTAAGCTGCTTATTTAAAGTCATAATCAGGATCTAAACAAGTATAAGCGATACCGTTTTTATCACATAATTCCTTGAATTTTGAGTCCATTGAGCTTTGAAAGCTATTGTTTAATGTGTTAGTACAGAATACAAAAAGATTTCTTAGCTGTATTTTTATCAGAATTTTCTTGCGCTTTTTCAGAAACTTTAGATGACGATTCATTATTTGAATCTTGTTTTTGATGAACATCCACCAATGCTCCTAATGCCATCCCGAATACGAGACTCATAACGTACATTCTTGTTCTTTTTCATTTGTCGTTCCTCCTTAGTACTTTTAAATTTACGTAAATTTAATCTTGATTAAGTTTACGTCCTTGTGATATATGAAATAGTACTAATCTATAAAGTCATTGCAATATAATTATTTCATATTGCATAATTTTCGTCACAATGCAACACTAATTATATGCATATCGCCCTATGAATAGTTTTTCGAAATTATTTTTACGTAAAACTTCAGTGATGAGGTTAGCAATAAATATAGCACTACGACAGATAAGAAAAGAACAATATATACTATAATAGATTGGAGATTAGGAAAATGAATTTACAGGAAATTGCTAAGAAAGCAGGGGGTCTCTATAGCCACCGTTTCTCATGTTCTCAACCATACTCGTTATGTTTCTCCAAGTTTACAGCAAAAAGTAGAAGCAATTATAAAGGAATGCGGCTACCAAAGAAAATCCAAAGATCATAACTTAATTCCCGGGATCCAATTCCCAAATTTTGCTTCTTGTCCCTAATCTCAAGAATACATTTTATATCTTATTTTTTACTGAACTACATGCAATTCTTGTGAAAAAGGGGATATCAGTTATTGCTTTCCATCTCTAATAATGATACTGAACTTGAAAAACAAATGATATTGAACGCCTTATCCAGCAAAAAAACATTAGGGCTCATCATTGCTCCCTGTTCCATGGATGATAATAATTTTTATTCCTTTGATAAAAAGCAATACTCCCTTTGTATTGATTGAAAAACAATTGCAGCAGTAATTTTTGCTATAAAATTCTTTCCGATTATTCCAGCGCAATCCCTCAAGCCACTTCAGCACTATTGGAAAAAGGACATAGAAACATTTTATTACTTGTCAATCAAATACCTTCCAGTACCACTGAAAATGTAATGCATTATTATCAAAAAGAACTGAATGACTTTGATACATCTTTAGTCCCCCATATTGTGAAAGATTTCATTGATGGAATCTGAGGAGTCTATTTTTCGCAAATACGGAAAAGAATTATCGCCTTCTGTTACAGCCATTATAGCTTGTGATAATCCCATAACCTCATTGCTTATGAAGGCATTGCATTTTTGAGATAGACTGCCCAAAGGATATTTCCGTAATCAGTTGGGATGACCAGAATTCCTCCGATGCGTTTTCCTCAGATTTATCCCACATTAGACGGAATACTGCTCAGCTGGCAAAAACTTCTTTCGAAAACGCTTCTCTGTCTACATGAAGGAAAGAAAGTTGAAAATATCAATATGTTAATGTCGATTTTCGTCCCAATAACTCCATACGTATTTTACATCAGGGTCCAAGAGGAGAAGATCCCACATCATTAGATCGAATTAGAATTTCTCAACGTGAAAAAAGTACAATTAGTTACCGGAAAGTACAGAGTAGCAATTTCTTTCCACTACACCGGAACTGCATGGGCAAAATTACACCAGAAAGGAATACGAGACGAATTAGAAAAAGTATGGCATCGAAAATCATCTCCATTATGGATGCACATTTGATCCCATGCTACAAAAAGATTCAATTAGAGAGCATCCAACATCAAAATCCGGATGCGGTAATTGCAATACCTGTAGACGATATAGAAACCAGTTCGGCCTTTGAAGAATTATCCAAACACACAAGAGTAATTCTCTTAAGTAATATCCCTAAAAGGTTTTGATAAAAAAATAATTATGTTTCTTGTATTTCCGTGGATGAACATGAAAATGGTTATAATATTGGGAAAATGATAGGCGATTATCTGGAAAATAAGACCATTAAGAATACTGCTCTTATTACCCACGGCGCAAATTTTTATGGTACCTCTGAAAGAGATAGCATGGTTCTTAAAAACACTTCTTACACACTATCCTTCTGTAAATGTAGTAGCACAAAAATTTTTTACTCGATAGAAAAACACTTATTCCATCTGTTCAGACTTAGTTCATGCGTATCCTGAAATTTCCAGCTTATACGTGAGCTGGGATCAGCCCGCCTTGTTAGCTATTAAAGCCTTAGACAAATTAAATCGAAAAGATATTGCTGTTTTCACAACGGACCTGGATTATGAAATTGCCGAAAAATGAAAGAAGGAATTGTTAAAGGAATCAGTACACAGCGTCCCTATGAACAAGGCCAAGCAGCAGGAAGAGTTTTTGGCTAAATCTTTTAGTTAGTGAAGATATCCCGAAATACATTGCCGTTCAGCCTTACCTCATTCGGGAAAATCAATTAAAGCAAGCTTGGCAAAAACATATTTTTTTGAAAAGTTGCCAATGGAACTGGAATAGTGCCTGCTTGGATGCGGTATAGGTCAGAAAAGGGGTAATCTGAGCCGCGGTACTTACGAAAAACGAATGTCAATGAGTTTTTCGCTTAGTACCCTGCAGGGCGAAGTTAGCGAGAGCGTGCCCCTTTTACGACCTGTACCGCATCCAAGCTTTCTTTTATTTCCTCCTTGCCTTACAGCCAAGCTCCATATTTCTTGATATAGAGCTTCTTCACTGTTTCAATGGTAAAACTATACAGTGCAAGGATAAGAAGCAAATACGCAAAAATACGCCATGGGCATCTCCGTAAATACCGTGTTTTTCAAGTTATCAAAAAGATAGGGAATGGAGATGGCTGCAAAAATGCCCAGTGCCGAAGCCAGTGCCAGTCTGGAGTCGCACTTGGAATCAGAATTGGTCGCTTCGAGTACGGATGAACTGCACAATCAGGATTTGGGAAATCAAGCCTTCTACAAACCATCCTGTCTGGAAGTAGTTCTGCATGGAAAGGCTGTTATAGCCCAAGAGGAACCAAAGTACTAGGAAGGTCATCACATCGAATACGGAGGACACGCCACCCATCACATTCATAAAGGACACAAGGGATGCACTGTTCCACTTATGGGGTTTTTGCAGGAATTCTTCGTCCACATTGTCCCAGGGAATCGCAATCTGCGTAAAGTCATAAATCAGATTCTGAATCAAAATCTGCAAGGGCAGGATGGGTAAAAAGGGCAAGAATATCGAGGCAATCAATACGGAGAACACATTTCCGAAATTACCGGATAATGCCATTTTCATGTATTTCAGGATATTTCCGTAGATTCGTCTTCCTTCATAGATACCGTTTAAAATGACGGTCAAGCTCTTCTCCAAAGAGGATAATGTCCGCACTGGCCTTGGCAACGTCTGTGGCATTGTCCACGGAAATGCCTACATCCGCATCATGAAGACTGGGCGCATCATTTACGCCGTCTCCCATATAGCCCACCACATGTCCGTTTTTCCGAAGGGCATCCACCACTCGTTGCTTCTGCATAGGAGAGAGACGGGCGAAAATGTCTTTTTTCTCTACAATGGCAGAAAGCTCTTCCTCACTCATCTTTTTCCAAGTCGGAGCCGGTTACCGCATTTTGTTCTCCTACCTTCATGCCTACCAGCTTACATACGTGCTCCACCACAACGGGGGCATCGCCGGAAATGACCTTTACCTGTACGCCTGCATCATACAGTCCGTGAATGGCTTCCTTGGCGTCCGGCTTGGGCGGATCCAGGAAGGCAATAATACCCAGGAAGGTCATATCCGTTTCGTCCTCCGCATGAAAAAAACGGCGGTGTCTCCTGCATTTTTTTCTCTTTGCGGCAACTCAATGACGTGCATTCCCTCATGATTTAACTTCTCCGGAAAGGGCATTGATCTTCTAGAAGGTCTTCTTCATGAATGTCCATGTATTCCTTCTTTACCCGAATTCGGCTGCAACAGGCCAGTACGGATTCCAAAGCGCCTTGGTAATCAATACCTCATCCTGGGGCTTGGGAAGAATTTCTTCTGTCTCTTCTCCCAAATGTTCTCCCCCAGTTGGAAATCACCACACTCATTCTACGACGTTCAAAATCGTAGGGAATCTCATCAGACTTCACATAGCCTCCGGCGTATTTTTGCACATCGCTTTCCCGCACCGTAGGATAGGATAGCCCAGTCAACGAGGTTCTTTACCCTGTAGAATAGTATGCATTCATCCATGCAGTTTAAAACCACATAGGAATCCTCTCCATTGACATTGATATATTTCTGCAAAACAACATTGTCCATGGTAAGGGTTCCGGTCTTATCGGTGCACAGCACATCGATAGCTCCTAAGTTCTGGATGGCGGACATGTTCTTTACAATGGTCTTCTTCTTTGCCAGGAACTTCGCACCTTTGGCAAGGGTTCCGTTCACAATCATCGGTAACATTCCGGGGTAATGCCCACCGCAACGGAGATGGAAAAATAAAAAGCTTCCAACCAGTTTTTCTTCACCAGGCCGTTAATAAGCAATACAAAAAGAACCACCACAATCATGTAGCTAATCAGGATTCTGGTTATCTTCGATAGGCTTTTATCAAAATCAGTTTCTTTCTTCTGTGTATGGATGGTGGAGGAAATCTTCCCCAGATAGGAATTCTTTCCGGTCCGCACCACGATGCCGACTCCGGTGCCGGAATTCACCGTGGAACCGCCTAAGCAGAGGTTGTTTAATTCCGCTGCATTAACAATTCTCTGATCCACTCCGGTATATTTCTCCACCGGAATGGATTCTCCCGTAAAGGCGGAAACCGAAAGGAACAAGTCTCTGCTCTCCAGAAGATAGAGGTCTCCGCACACGATATCTCCTGAGCCGATGAGCTGTATATCCCCGGGTACCACCTCTTCCACCGGCACTTCTCTGATTTCCGTGCCGTCCTTTCCCGGAATCCGGATTCTTACCGTATCGTGCTCCATATCCTTTAGCTTCTGCATATCCAGATAGGAGCCGTAGTCCTGGGTAAATCGAATCACCGCACTCATACAGGCCAGTGCCAGTATAATGACTCCGGACAGAATATCCCTTTCCACAACAAAGGTAACGATAGCCAAAACAAGCAGAACAATAATAAAAGCATCAGTAAAGCTGTGAAATAAAAAATAGAATACGCCATGCTTCTGCATGGCGGAAAGGTCGTTATAGCCGTATTTCGCCAGTCTTTCTTCCCGTTCTTCATCGCTGATGCCATTTGCTGTGCAGCCTAATTCCTGTAAGACCGAAGAAGCTTCTTTTCCGGCAATTTTCTGAAACTCTTGCTCCACACCGGCGGACTTTGTCGTAGTGTTCAATTTCTTCTCGTTGTTTAAAATCATATCTTTCACCCTCCTTTTACTTATACAGGGATATCTTAGACCTTTATACAAGGTGAGTCAATTTAATATAATTTTTATTTCAGCCTGCTATACCTGCTTGCCCTTCCTACAACTTTTTTATCCCTTGGTAATCATTTTTATCCCATCTGTATACAACACAAAAATCGCCTTGACTTCCTTCCTTAAACTGCACCTTCCATCGGTGACGATTGATTACCTGTTTTACAATTTTTAATCCCAATCCATGCTGTCCTGTGCTGGGCTCCCACTCATAGTTTTTTTCCGGTTCAGTCTTTCCAGCGCAGCTTTTCTCATACCGCAACCGTTATCCTCCACATGGAGAAACACGTGGGCTTTCTCATCCTGATATAACTTAACTGTTATCTCGCATCCTTCAGGATTATGCTGGACTGCGTTGTATAATAAGTTCATCAGTGCTCTTTCCATCAGATTTTCATTGAAGCACAGTTCCAGACCCTGCAAATCTTCCTCAATATCCAAGTTGAACTGCACTCTTTCATCTTCTGTTTGATTCCGCATTTCCGTAATCGTCTTTCGAAGAAAAACGGCTCACCTGGATTTTTCCTTTTTCCAAGTTCCCATAGCCAAAAGAAAGCTTACTGAAAAGATTCAGGTTCTCTACAAGGCGACGAAGACGAAGTCCCTGCTTCTCAATCCTTAGCGCACGATCTTTGATTTCTTCCGATTCCGTGGTAGCTGCAATCATTTCCGCATTTCCCAGAACAATGGCAAGGGGCGTTCGAATGTCATGGGAAACCCCGGCAATCCATTCCGTACGCTCTTCCTCTTTTGCTTTGCCCGTTTCTTCTGTATCCATATTGGAACGGAAACAAGAATGACCGCATTTGCGAGAAAAAGAAGCGGTAGAAGCTCTATAAGATTTCGAACAGCATTCTCATCATATTCCAGAGTATATTTCCAAATCTGCTCTTTCTTTTGTCCGATAATCAATAAGCCTTCCGGCACCACATAGGTTCGCACCGGATAATCTTCCAGATAATAACGGGTAAACTTTGCCACGTCCTGTAAGGTATAGTTTTTTTGAAGCTCCTTCGGCAGGAACTCACTCCAAAGGATATTGCCTCCATTGTCCAGGAGCATGGCAAATTGCCGAGCCCCGGAGAGCTTTTCGGCTTCCTCTTCCTCTAAGTGGTACTCGTCATTTTCCTTATGTAAATGCTCCATAATCTCCTGACTGTCGGGATAAGAAGGCATACCGTTTCGAGATAAAAAAATTCCAAAAAACAAAAGGTCTGCAAACAGTAGGAATATCGTCAACAAAACCACAAGAGCAATCAGCTGCATTTTCCGTTCTCTATTCCCTCTCATCTTCCTATCTCCAGTTTGTAGCCAAGGCCTCTTACGGTCAGTAGAAATACGGGTTTAGAAGGCTCTTTTTCTATCTTTTTCCCGTAAATGTCGCATATGCACAAGCAGTGAGCTTTCCAATCCGAAAGTTCCCGTCCGGCCAAAGGGCATCGCAGAGGGTATCCGTGGTGACAATTTTCCCCTTATTCCGGTATAGGATAGAAAAAAGCGCCAGCTCCTTAGCCGTTAGAAAAGCTTTTTCTCCTTGTCGAATCACTGTTCCTGCGTCGATGGAAACCAGCGATTCCCCGAGCTGCACGCCCTGCTCTTTCTCCTCCAAAATGACAGGTTCTTCTCAGCACGGCGGCAATTCTCAGGATGAGCTCTTCCGGGAGAAAAAGGCTTGGTAATGTAATCATCCGCTCCCAGTCCCAAGCCATGCAAACGAGCCCTATCCTCGTCCCTTGCAGAGAAAAATCACCGGAACCTCGGAAAGTAGACCTCCATTTTTGCTTTTTATAAAAATCAAAGCCATTGCCATCGGTCAGCATGACATCCAAAAGAATCAGCTGATAGCAATTCTCTGAAAGCTTCGCTTCCGCTTCTTTACAAGAAGAAGCGACCTCCACCGAAAGATATCCTTCTTTTCTTAATAGTTCCTGCAAAAAGTTCTCTAAGCTCTTTCTCATCGTCCACCACCAATATTTTACAATCTTCTTTTTCCATGATTCTGTCTCCTACTGCTGTCCACCCTTAGCAATCTTACTATCGCCTTTTCTCCTGCTACTGCCTTCCAGCAATCTTACTATCGCCTTTCTCCTACTGCCGTCTTCCCTTACCCGTCCTACTATAGCCTTTCTGCCCCTCTTTCCCCATAGTTTTTTTCATTTCTTAAGGTAAACATAAGGTACGCACAAGGTTCCCATAAGCTTACTTCGCTATTCTCCTCTCGTAAACAAACACATGGAGGAAAAATCATGAACTATATTCTGGAAACACAGCATCTTAGCAAAAAAAGCGGAAACAGCTACCGTGTAAAAGACCTTTCTTTATCTGTTCCGGAGAAATGCGTTTACGGCTTTTTAGGTCCCAATGGCGCCGGAAAAGCACTACCCTCAAAATGATTCTGGGCTTGATTCACCAGAGCAAAGGAAAGATTCAGTTTCTGGGAAAAACGGTAAATTCCCAAAAATCGCCTTTCTCTTCTCCAAAAAGACCGGAAGTCTCATTGAAAATCCCAGCGGTTACGGGCATTTAAGCGGACTGGAAAATATGCAGATTGTGCAGAAATTAAAGGGCGTTAAAGAAGAAGAAATTGCCTCGGCACTGAAAAACCGTCCGGCTCTATGAACAAAGGGATAAGAAGCTCAGCAGTTATTCTCTAGGTATGAAACAACGTCTCGGTATCGCTATGGCCATTTTGGGAAATCCGAAGCTTCTGATCCTGGATGAGCCCACAAACGGTTTGGATCCTGCCGGCATACAAGAAATTCGTGAGTTGATTGTATCTCTTCCTAAAGAAAGAAATATGACGGTCATCATTTCCAGTCATCTCCTTAGTGAAATAGAGCAAATGGCAAGTCAAGTCGGAATCATTCACCATGGACAGTTGCTCTATGAAGGGCCTCTTAAGGACCTGGAATGTAACGGAAAAAGTCTGGAAGAGGCATTTCTGGAAATGACCGGCGGAAAGGAGTCTTTATGAATACCCTAAGCAATATCCCGAAAATTGTTTCTATCGAGTTTCAAAAAGCGCGCCATAAGCATTTTCCTTTGCTGTTCCTCGCAGCTCTGCTTTTGGATTGTGCCTATCTGTTTTATGGCACAAAAGCGCATTCCGAGACATGGTTAAATATCTTTTATGCTCTTCCCATAATTAACACCCTGGTTCTGTCCGTACTTATGGCTGTAATTGCTTCCCAGTCTGTGGACATGGAACACAAAGGCGCTATGTGGAACCTTCTTCCCACCTTGGAAAGCAGAGCTTCTATCTATCTGGGAAAGCTTTTCTTCGGTTTTTATTGCCCTTGTCCTGTTTTGTAGTTTCCAAATCGGTATGGTCCTTCTTGGGGGAAAGTTCTTAGGTTTTACCGGAGATATTCCGTCACATATTGTTCCCGTTCTATTCTTTTCAGAACTTATCGGCGGAATGATTCTGTATCAGCTTCAATGCATGCTTTCCCTGCTGTTTTCCAGCCAGTTTGCAGCCCTTTCCATCGCCTTCGGTGGCACCCTGTCCGGCTTATTCCTGGCCTTTATCAGCACAGATATGTGGACTCCTGGTCCGTTTTCTTCTCTCTTAGCCCTATCGGTATGGACTATGACAAAGCATCAAGACTCATGAGCCTAAGCCTAAGATCCATCCCCATTTCCGATATTTTTCCTAAGCCTGCTTTTATCTCATAGGGTACATTTCTGCTTGGTCTCCTTCTTTTCACCCGGGCTGAGCAGGGAGAAGCTTTGTTTTTCTCTCCACAGGCAAAATGTAAGCCACAGTCTGCACAGCAGTTTGTCTCCGGAATTTATCAAGTTAAAAAAGGAACCCCATCTGGATTCCTTTCCTTCTGATTCCTCTGATTTCGGCACTGATTGGAACGGTGAATTTTACGCAAAATCAGGGTGTCTTACAATATACTTGGGAAGATCTCTGGACCCAGCAATCTCTGTTTCTGGGGATGTTTTTCCTGGCTCCCCTCATCGGCATTCTCTGCAGTCTTCTGTGGCGAATGGAGCATCAAGGCAGTAACTGGAATCTGATTTTAACTATTACTAGCCCCGGAAAACTGCTTCGGGACAAATGGTTTACAGCAACCCTCCTCAGTACGCTCTGCATGGTCTGGATCAGTTTTATTTATCTTCTAAGCGGTAAGATTCTCGGCCTTCCGGGAACTGTTCCGGCAATCTTTTGGATGCGAATGCTTTCCGCTATCCTCTCCATTGCCGCAATTACCGCCCTGCAAAGCACCCTGTCCATGTTCTTCCACTCCTTTGCCCTTCCCATTGCGCTGGCATTTCTGGGTAGCTTGGTCGGCCTTACACTGACCGTTAAGGGAGCTACTATGCCCTGCCCTATTCCACCCTGATTTACGGCATGGGCAGTACTTCTATCACCGGAGAGCTGAATTTTTCCGATCCTCCTCCTAAGCTGTTCCTTTATATTTTCGCTGCACTGGGCATCGGTATTCTGTACCTAAAGAAGAGCGATGTGAGAACGCATGTCTAAAAGGCAAGGGCTTTTTGGTTTTGACAAATATAATACTACTGGACAATTTTTCGATTAGAGCATTATTGTCCAGTAGTATTCGAATTTCATTAGAGGAATGAGTAATAGATAGGATATCAACCACAACTTCGAAAAATACAGTTTACAACCAATTTCCTCTACATGGGCTATATTCTCAAGATATATCAGGATGGTGCTTTAAAATAATCTCTGTCCTGCTTCGAATCGGTAAACTTATGGCAAAACCTCCAGCCAGTAGCCATCCGGGTCTTCAATGAAATAGATACCCATGGCTTCATTTTCAAAGCAAATGCAACCCATCTCCTCATGCTTCTTGTGCGCTTCTTCAAAATTATCCGCCTGAAATGCCAGATGGAATTCACACTCTCCCAGGTCGTAAGCCTGAGGGTGGTCTTTTCAGCCAGGTAAGCTCCAACTCAAAATCGCCCACATCGCTTCTTAAGTACACAATGATAAAAGTCTTCGCTGGTCTTTTCTTCTCACCTCATGTAGATCGAGGGCTTCCTCGTAGAATCGAAGAGAACGATTCAAATCGGATACATTTAAGTTCTCGTGAATCATCTTAAACTTCATAGCTTTTCTCCTTTCGCTGTTTCCGTATTTTTGATCCGTGAACGATACTTTGGATATTCGGTAAAGAAAAGCGCTGAATCACAGCGGGCTCTCCCCAGTAATGCATCGAAAATATGGCATCGCAATCCACATTTTCAAGGAAAATACAGAATCCCGTCCGCGTAGTGCGCCTCCAGTCTCGGATCGAGGGGAACAAAGGCAAGATCAAAATGTCTACCCTTGATTCTCCCAATCTCCCTGTGATAAATCTCGTGGAGCCTCCGATTATCTTCTTCAGGTTCTCCTCCCAATACCAGTCGTTTAAGTCCCCGGCATGATAGATAGAGCCTTCCTTTGTTTTTAGTATAAAGGCGACTCCACTGTCGTTGGAAAGCAGGGTTTCAAGCTGAATTCCATGACCCAATAGATAGTTTTTATCAGGCTCAACAAAGCTGTGCTTGATCTCCGACAATCGCTTTTTATCCCGTATATCGTTTGCCAATACCGCTTGATACTTCATCCCCTGCCCGTCGAGCAAGGAAAAAAATCCTCGGATTATAATGATCGCATGGACATGACTGCAAAAACAAATACTTCTTTTTTCTGGTCAAGAGGCGGTAATTCTCCCCTGTAATAATCAAAAATAATATAGCAGTCTTCTAATTCCAGCAAAAAACCGCTGTGGTTCAGATATGTTACTTTCATGATGTTACTCCGTAAAATATTTTACTTTCTCGATATGGAGGCTGTCGCTCTCCCTTCCTTGCTTACTTGCTCCCTTACTTGTTCCCTTACTTACTCCCATTTTCCTACTCTATATGCTTTTCAGTATAAGTTGCACTACATTTACTGTCAACGAGGGACTAAAACAAGCTCATTTGTCCATCCACCCAGGACTGCTGGGGTACATCATGAATACTGTCATTTTTCTCGTAATTCCCGATTAAGAATGGGGATTTTGGATCATGTAGTCGACTTTGCTTCATAACGATAGAGGGTTCTGCATTGGCATAGCAATATTTACAAAGGTGCTTACAGCTGTTATAGGCGCCGATATCACAGGAAAGATAACAGTCACATGCTGCTCTTGCCCCTTCTTTTTCGGTACATGCAAGCGTTTTCCAATGGCTTTCTCATAATCGCTGATAAGCATACAGCCACCACAATCTGCCCCATACTCAGCCAATTCCTTCCCCTCCGCACAGGGCTTTAGTGTCATGCCATGGGAACGAGCAATCTCAATCATAGCCTCTCCCAGTAGAAGTCTATCTTCCTTCACAAGAGCCTTAAGCTCCGGAAAGTTCCGTCTCACTTTCGGGTAAAGGTCTACAAAAACTAATGACCACGGTTTTCGTATACCCTCCAGCGCCGTAGCAATCTGTTCAAATGCTTTCAAATGATAGTCTTTGCTATATCTTTCAGACAGAAAAATCGGGTCGTAACGCCAGCCGATAGAATTCACTCCCAGCTGCATGGAAAGATGTTTGAAATGCTCTATGAGCAAATGTTTATCCGGCACATTCTGCTCTATATCTTTTCCATAAGGGGTAATACTAACAAACCAGTATTGTCCATAAGCTTTTAAAAAGCTCCATGTACGGGAACATGGGAGCCGGATTTTTCGTGCAAAACCAATGACATCCACCACGGAAGGATCAAGGCGATAGCGACTGACTTGACTTGGATTGTAGGGATTTCGTACACAAACAAAGGCCCTCTTTCAGCCTGTTTGCAAACCATTCCGCATAGAAGGCGGGAATGTCTGTCCTCTGTCCCGTGTTGATAATCAAGTTAAATGCCTCCTTTGCTCTCGTGATCCAGCTAAAGTAATCTCTGTGACTTTTCATTCATCCATGGAGCAAAAATAATCTGTCCTTTGTAATAGAAATGTGCATAATTTTGCACATCAAAACATACTTTTGCCCACTTTTCCGAATCCTTATTGTCCTTCAGAACCAGTTCCTGCCATATTCCGGCATAATAAATTCCTCCCGGGTCTTTGGCTGAATTCTTGCGTTTATTATCTCTATTATTTATCTTGTTTATATTGTCTACATCATATGCTTTTTGCTTCGTCCAGGTTGCCTTAGTTTTTCCGGGCATTGTAAGTACTCTCTTTTCATTGTAAGAAAAAGTCCCATATCCGGGCATATTTGGTGCAAATGACAGATTCTCTTTAGCTGTAAATATTATATTGTTTTTCTTTAAATAACCGTTTCTCACAAGCATGTAGGGTGCCAGAAAAATTTCTCTTGCTCTTTAGGGTCCGATATAATTTCTCCCACCTGAAGATATCCCCATATAACCTGCATTTCTTTTCCATAGTATGAATCTGCTGAATTTTTATTTCTGCGTGCATACTTATATTCCCCACTACTCTCAACAACATGCCTAAAGTTACCAAAAAGCAAAAACAAGTCGCCGCTTACTATCTGATTATTTATCAGATATGATGCAGACTGATTTATTTGTCCAAATGCAGGTTTCCACCCTTCAACCGGCACTACTCTTCTTTTTACTTTCCAAGTCCGGGTCAAGATGACAGTATTTATCGCCTTTATAGCCAAGATCTTCCAGTATCTTATTTAATGGAATATTATTACAGGTCAATTCTTCATATGCAATTTTATCCTTATCATGATCCTTACTCGGGATTGGAAATGATAGCATTGTACCATCTTCAAATATCGGGCTTGCTATACCGCCATTGGCACTATCAAAACCCTTCCTACTCAATATTACCTTCACTGTGAATTCCCTTTCTGCTGTCAAACTTTACATAGTGATAATACTGTAATCATTTTTTTATACTTATTGTTCATTTCAAAAATGGCTTTTTGAGTCGATTATCTCTACTTTGCCATCTTGTCCAGACGATAGTCGGAAATGTCGTCATACTTATCATAACTGCTCTTCAGAAGACGGATTATCTCTTGCTGAGTCAATCTATGTTCTGCATCTGAATACTGCTCCAAAATATTCTAGGGCAACGACATACGCTTATGCATTTTCTATTCCATTAAACTCTTGTAAAACTCTATTGGTTTGATGGATTACCTCGCTGTTAATACTATTATATAACTTACGATCTCCAATAATATAGAACTCTTCTTTCGCTCTTGTGGCTGCTACATTCATAATATTGGGGTTATCCGTTCCAACTGCCCAGCTAGCAGCACCTCTGCTTTTTCATCACATCCCAATACCAAAAAGACTATGTCAGTTTCTTTCCCTTGAAATGTATGGACTGTTCCAATGTTGCTGGGTTTTCCATCCTTACCATATCTTGTAAAATTAATTTCTCTAAGTTTCTGGGATAACTGATATGCTACATTTCTAAATGGAGAGATGACATAAATAAAGTCTTTTTCTCCTTTATTGACAATACTAGGATTCTGCTTTATTAACTCTAATATTTTTTTCCTTAAGGAAGTCTCCTGTTCTTTCACATATTTATCAGTAGCATTTCCTTTCACATCATACCAAGATGCTTTTCCCGGGACAGCTGTACTCTGCACCATGTTACCACCATAGGAGATGGCATTGGAAATATTAAACATTGGGTTTTTACATCTTCTATGCACCCAAAGTGGAATTCCTATCCATTCATCCTCATCTTTATAGAAACCGAATTTTACTGATAGTATCTACAAGTGTTTGGACTGAAGCAGAGTCTGATAGATATTTATTAGATACCCCATAATGCTTTCCTAACATAGCGAGGATTGACGGGTCCAAAGTAAGTACCGGTTTTATCTGAGCGGGATCTCCTACAACCATCACTTGCTTGCTTCTAAAGAGTGCTCCAACAGCGGCCTGAGGAAGTGCCTGCCCGCCTCATCTACAAATAAGTACCCCAAAGAACCTTCTCCGAGATTTTTCACACATTCTTGAGAAGCTGGCAAGGTGGATCCTATCACCGGAATGACCATATTTATCCAGTTCCATGCTTGACTTATTACCTGCTTCTTCTCTAAATATTCCTTCTGTCTACTCCAGATACGATATGCAGCTTTTATGCTTTTTCTGTTTTCATATAAAAACTGCTTTCTGACTTTTAATGCTTCAATAAACAGTTCTGACTGCAATACTCTGTACTCTTCATCAAACCATGGATTACTTAATTGAAGTGCATCATATTCTTTTATACATATCAAGTCTCTGAACCGACTTTCTCTCCAGCTCCATGAGAGCGCATTAATCTTGTCAGATAGTGCTCTGATTTTCCTTATTTCCTAATTGAATAATGCTGTCATTTTCTTTTCTCTTACAAGATAGCTTCTCTTCATTTTCTTGCAATGCTTCTGTAATACGTCTTTGCCTTCCTCCAAATGGGAATAATCCAAATTCAGCTCTTTTTCCTTTTGCTAATAGTTCTAACAGCTCCTCAGAAAAGCAACGCATTTTTCTTTAAATTTCTTTTTGCTGCAAACTGAAACCACGAGGGTTTTTGCAGTTGTAATGCTTGTATAGCTTGGATGAATATTCTCTTTTCTCTTTAAGAATTTTTCAATATGATTGGAAAAAGCTAGCCATCTTACCTTCTATATCGGATGACTCTTGTTTTATCTTTATACTGTCCGCATTGTTCTTTTTCCTTAAAAGCTTTAAATTCACATTCTAGTTCTTTTTCTTTCTTTCTCAAGCTTGATGCATTTAAACTCTATTTCTTTTTGTAGATGTAAAAGTTCTGCATGCTTTTCCGCGATTCTTTTGTCTTTCCTCTTTGTATTTACATTGTTTCCGATGTTTTTCTAAAAAACTGAGCGTAAACTATCGCTATTGGACTCATAAGCATTATATAAGTAGTTTTCCACATGTTTTAATGCCGTGATAATGCCGCTCATATTTTCTTTCTTGCCACCCTCTAACGAAAACAATCCCCAATGTTTTTCATCTTCATAAGGTATAGCTTTCGGCACTTCAATATAGTTCCCTCACCTCCTTCTTTATCCATTCCATAGAGAGCTTCGCGTTTGATATTTCCCAAAAATAATCTGTATCTCGCAATTTATCCACAAAGCGATCCATCTACCTTATTGATAAGTGAAAGTTCTTTACTATATTCTGAACCGCACCATTGTTGGAGCTATGCGACAATAATTTCCTTTATCTGCTATTACGCTTGGTATCACAGCAATATAGGCCTTGTCATAATAATTCAACCTATCCATTTTACTGAGATCTTTATCTGCTAATTTTGCAATTTCATATGCCTGTTCAACAAGCAATTCTGCAAAGACATCTTTCAATAAAGTTGTCTTTCCTGTTCCGGGAGGGCCGTTTACACTTCTTATTTTTCTCATTTGCTATCTTGAATGGCTAAGTTCACTGCAAGCTGCTGCATCAAAGAAAGGGAAAATTTAGGATTAGCCGGGAAGCGTGAAAGAGGATAATTTTTAGCCTGTAAGATTTCTTCAAATGCAGCAGGATTAAAACCCTGTGTATTGGCTTTACTTATTCAGATTAATTCTCGATTCATTTTCCCTGAAAGATAGCACTCTAAATTTCTTGCTTTAATGCTTTTTGCCTTTTCTAAAATCATCTACAGAATGCAAATTCGTGGCATCCGTTTCCAAGTTATTTAAGGGCTTTTTCATCCTAGTTTTTCAGTTTGAATCGAGTATTGATTCAAAAAGCTTTGTAAAAAGCCTTATTGAAAAATGCTATATAGTCCTCTTCTTCCGGGCAAGCAAAAAATGCTGTTGATATTTTTCCTTATTTTCCTTTTCAAACTTTAAAAATCTTTTTTTCTTGAGGAATACTATTGTTTTGTAAGATATAATAACTGGCTGTGAAAAATGTCATTTCCCCTTGAAGTTTTAGTTCTTTATCAAAAATACAAAGCGAAGGAAAACTTATCTCCCACAGATACCTCATCATCTGTCTCCGAAAGATTATATTTCTCTTAGTAATTGAATCACAGTGGAAAAGGGATAAGTATTAAAATACAGAACAATTCCACCCTTTATCGTTTGATAAATTTTGACCTTGTATTTCTTCGTTAAGCAAAGAGTAATAATCTCTATCTTTAGGAATCTCCAGCTTTTTCAACAAATTGTCATTTAGCTTAATATCTCCCTCAGAGATGTTCCACCATAATCCACGCTTCTAATATGTTTTCCCTCTTATCCATTTTGTATTCCCTCGCCTTTTATACTGCCATTATCTTTTAGACTACTATTCAATAAATGCTATGAATATTTTATGTTAGATACTTGATTATAGGAAGTTCAAAATAATAAAGGCGCTTACCATAAACATTCCAAAATCAGCTCTTTATTTCTCAATCTTTCAAAGCCATTGTTCTCCTTTATACCCCAAACCATGAATAATTGCAGCCAGCCTCCTGCCAGCTCCCACGGTATCCGTATCTTCCCAAGGTTCACAGCTGCTAAAACATCATTGGCATAATCCTTGCTTATTAGTCCTATCCTTTCATCGTTTTCCTCATTTTCCTCAACGTGACTGATTGCCCACAAAGCAGCTTCAGGGTGTCCACCACATATCCGGAGGACTTGATTTCTGAAATATCCAGCTGATGAATCCGATGGAGTCTATCGAAAGGCTTGTCGTATTGTAAGTGTGGGAAGGATATCCAAAATATTCTCTCCGGTAAGAAGCCTTTTTGCCACATGCACGTAGATTACGCAGGCTTCCTCCGAAATCCAATGCCCGTGGGTGATGGCGGAAACCGCGCGGATTTCTTCATCCGTACATTCCACAAAAGGCCAAGGGCAGGATACGCATAAAGGGAGCCATTGCCATTGGAACGCTCCCCTTCGCAGGTTTACCACTGGTCAGTGCTCGTAGGTGGCATGACCGATGTCAAAAACTTCTCCATTGGCGGTAAAGGCATTTTTCATGTAGCCAGGAAAGAAAACGCTTTCTGATGTCCTCGATATGAATTTTTCCGTTATTTTCTTTAAGGCTTTTCAAGGTCGCCAAGGTCATGGAAGTGTCGTCCGACCAGGTTCCTGCCGGCTGATGATGACAGCCATAGCCTGTGAAGTCCGTGCAAAAGGAAGCTTCCTCGCTCCTGAAATTCATGAGGGAACTCCAAGGGCATCGCCGATGGCAAAGCCAAAAATGGCGTCATAGAGTTGTTTGTTATTTCTTCTTAAACACAAGTAATCGTTTTTAGTACCAACTGCCATAAAATATACTCTTCCCTTTCCGTATTTCCTCATCTCCCATTTCTTTTTTTCTTCTTTGATTTTTCCATGTTCACGCACTCCAAGGTATTTATCCTCAGCAGCAATAATGGGATCATACCAATCTGCTTTTAAACTCGCCCACGCAAGCCACTCATGAGAAAATTCTTCCTTTCCACTTTTCATCGCATCTTCGATAAATCTTCTAATATCACATGCACATACGATAGTCTTTCTAGCTTTATTAGCCAATTCCTTTTGTCCGCTGACTTTCCAGGTTTTTCCGCTCACGGATTTCTTCTTTTTCTTCTCTGTTCCGCTTCTCTAATTCTTTTGTTCTTCTTCCCTACGTTCTCTTTCAATTCTGTTTTTCCTCTGATTTGTCATAGAATCGAATCAGAATATCCCCTCAGTCGGTCTTCCAATCGTTGGAACTCATTATCACGTAAGTAATTCTTTTTCACCAAAAACTATGCGTAATTTCCTCATTAAACACATGATCATATTTCCTTATCTGTGGCATTGAAACCCATCTATAGCCATTTTTAAGTCCTTCTCATACTTCATGCAAGCTCCTGAATATCCTTATTAGTCAATTCATGTTTTGATTTTTATCCTTACTCTCTGCAAACCTAAAAACGTACAGAGTCCTTATGAATAGTAACAGAAAGGTCATCATTTATGCTTCCACCTAATGCTTCAATCCCTTTTATACAAAGCATTCAAAATAGCTATCGTTCTCTTCTGCTCCATTTTCTGATAAATCAGGAAAAATACCGGCTCACCATCGGGTTTATTTCTCGGATTATAGTATGGGTTTGCTTTTTGCTTCTTTTTAGCTTAACTCTATAATCCTCCATCATTGTTTTATATTTAGCTAGCACCGGATGCAATCTTGCCCTCTCAACAATCTTTATGGAACATGCCTGCGCAATTACCATAACACGTTCAGCTTCATCAAGATAATCTAATATATCCCTGTATAATCCTTCTTCATTTTCGTCTATTTTAATATCAGAAATACTGTTTTGATTGCTTAGGCTATTTTCTAGCTCTGCTCTCTCTTTAGAAGTTTGCATACTTGCATTGTTTAAGTAAACTGAAACATATTCCAGATTAGATTCAGGTAAAGGTACAATCTCTGCAGAAATATCTTTTCCATAATGCTTTCTTGTCCAAAATCCTGATGATGGAAATGGAATGTTTGCTTGTTTACAGCTAATGATTAATTTTTGCATAATTTAAGTCATATTTTTAGCAACTCCTGAAACTGAACTGGTCCAAATCTCATCATATAATTGCTTTCTGCTGAATTTTTATTAATCTTTTATACTCCATGCCTTACATTTCCTTCCTTCATAAACTATTTCAACTCACTCCAACCCGCTTTTTATAAGTGAAACTGAGATATGCCTTTTGATGCCTATCTCCTCTGCCTGTTTATTCTTAATAATATCATTATTTTTCTCTATAAATTCAATATATTCATTACTAATTGGACCATTACATCTTTTTCTTCCGGCTTTGACTCAGCAATCATTAATGTTATCAGCACCAATGCTCCATCACTCAGTCTCCTTTTGATTCCATTTTGAAATAAGACCCCATTCTTATCTAAAAATTCCAAGAAAAAGTGAGGCAGCTATTCTTTTTGCACCCTGTCAACATAGGGATGATCCTTAATCATAAAATATAATAAATTTGCAGCTTTCTCTTCTACCGACGGATATGCCTCTTGTCCAAAAGCGCTTTGATATATTGCAGCAATTATACCTGATACTTTTCCAACTTCTTTTTCTACTCCAAAAACATCTGTATGAAAAAGAATCTCGCATTTTTCCAACCATATGAACCATTCTTCATAGGTAATACGATATGTGGGCCTACTCCCATCTAGTTCGCATAAGGTCTGAGCGATCATATCGATCAAGTAAAAGTAATGCTTCTGTATATTCATTTACAGCTCTAAGCACATCCGATTCCTCTATATCAAGTGCATCGGCAAGCATTCTACTCTGTATATCAACTGTTTTTTCTAATGCCTGAAGGCGTTTTTCATTGATAGCATAGCCTTTAATAATATATTGCTTAAGAACATTATTAGCCCATTTCCTAAAAGCTAGTACCTCTTTTTAGAATTAACACGATATCCAACAGACAAAATCATATCCAAGTTATAGATCTTCGGTTTTCTTCCACCTGAACTTTTGTCGGAAAAACCGACAGAAGTCTCATCTAATTCTCCTGAAGTCAGAATATTTGTGATGTGCTCACTTACCGTAGCATGCTTAACATCAAACAATACTTCCATTTGTTTCTGTGTCAACCAGACTGTTTCCCTGTTCAGGATTTATCTGAACTTCAATATTAATATTGCCATCCGTAAATAAGATTATTTCATTTCTCATCGATGAGACCTCACTATTTTAGAATTTAAGGCATAAGTTTTCACCGGATTTAGAGCTGTAATTAATGTTCATCATTTTTGAAATCTGTGTTACTAAGACAGAATATAGCGAATAAATATGCCACAACTGTGAAAAACTAAAACGATGCATATCGTAGTGAAATCTGAATGCCGAATGCGATTGTACGCATGGCATCAACTTGATATGTTAAAGGGATTAATGCGTGAAATACATTTTAGAAGGAATGGCGCATTGTCAAAGGAATAAAATAATGGTGCAGCAAAAAGAATTGGCACTAACAGAGTATCCATCACAAAGTCTCGTTGCTTATAATTTTTTATCAGTAGCGCAACACAAATCAGGATAGAAGCCCAAAACAACACGCTAATCATTAAAAACGATTATCATGCAAAATCTATAAAAGCGAAAAAAGATCCACCAACAAAAAGGAAAGAATATATAGAATGCTGAGCTTGAATGACAACTCCTACGATTGGAAATGTTGCAATTCCGAGTATATAAATTGCCGGATGAATGCCGTTCAGAATCTTTAAGCTTAAAAGTCCCCAACGCTTGTCCGTTATCATGCGATAAACGCATTGGTACATTTCTTTAAATAACGACATTGCAAAAATACCGATTAAAGAATAGGACAGAAAACTTACAGTCGTTCCGTTGAAGGATATATCTCCAAATGTAGCCTGAATGCCTACAGAATAAAATAAGAAATATAGAATAGGGGAGATCAAACTACTATAGATAATTTGTTTGTTGGACCCAAGTGCTTTCAACTCATTATTGACCATTATGGGTAAACCCTTTAGTCCAAGATGCCCGGGCTTAATATACATTTGAAACTTACGCATTTTCTGTTGCCTCCTCTTGCATCATGATTTCCTTAAGACCCAAGCGTTCACTACCCATACTTGTAATCGATACTTCGGCTAAAAGCTTTCCAATAATACAGTTCAAATCTACAGAAGACTCGATGAAACTTACTGTTTGCTCTTCAAGCTTAGCTCCTTGGTCAATCAGTTCCTTTTTGAGCGTGTTGCTCATTTCGCCGGAGAAGGAAATTGTGATTTCCCTTGTCAATTGGTGGGCGCTTAAAAAATCACGCATACTACCAAAGTAAAACTGCTGACCTTGGTTTAGAAATAGAATTTTGTTGCAGTAATCTTCCAGCATTCCCAAATCATGTGATGAAACAAGAGCCAGTTTCTTTTCATCAAAACATTTCTCTTTCAAATATTCAAATAGTCCATGGGAGTAACGGTAATCCAGACCGGCGGTTGGTTCGTCCAAAATCATTATTTCAGGCTTATGAACTAAAGCACGTGCAACTTGAACTCTTGTTGTTGTCCGCCGGATAGTGAATCGGGAGAACGGTATAGAAATCTGTAAGATCAAGAATTTCAGAGATAGAATCTGTTGCCGCCTGTGATTCTTTCTTAGAAAGGCCGGTCAATACAGCTCCAAGCATAATGTTATCTCGCACATTTAAAGTACCAATCAATGGATTGCTTTTTGCGGGCTTATGCCTAAATCATGATAAGTAGCTTTGGGTGAACAAGTAAGGCTTCCCTGTTGAGGGAATATAAATTCCGGATATTAGATTGAGTAAAGTGCTTTTTCCGGCTCCATTTTTGCCAACAACAGCAATAAAAATCTCCTTTCTCTGCCTCAAAAGAAATGTTACAAATTCCGTTGTGCGTTCCTTCGTAAAAATAGGATACATCTTTTTAAGCGTCAGCAGTGCCATGATTAATCCCTCCTATTCCTGTTGAGCAAAGTATGTACATTTTTCTTTGAGACTTTTTCAGGGCGCTCTAAGTCATGGAAATGTCGTCCGACCAATCTCCTGCCGGCTGATGACAGCCATATCATCACTCCTATAAAGCAATCTTTTCAGCAATAATCGCAATTACTTTTAGAGTTTCTGAAAACTCAAATCCCTACATAAAGATTGTCCGATAAATATGTCTTCCACAGTTCTTGAAGATAATCGTCCTCCCTTATATCCTCAATTATTTCCATTGCCTGTTTTCATAAGCGACAAGCTTTCTCTTCTATTTGCAGTTGAATAAATCGCTTTGTTTTAGAATTTCAAAGTCAATTTCCTCTAAGTTATATAAAATTATATAAATCATAAAAATCTCGCATCCTTGTTGTGGCAATATTCCTTTTTAATAACGCTCTCATACTTTTTCAGCCAATATCGTCTCAAGGGGATATGCTAAGACCCTAAGACTCTCCTCTTGAAACATACAAGAATATAAATATTCGATTTCTTTTGGTGTTATGACGTCTCCGGTTGTAATATCAATCTTCATGTCATTTTTAATCTTTTCAAAGTTAGCTATTAAATGCACTCTAAAGTTTTTCATATTCGTCTTCTTCTCGTATATGGCTTATATCCGTTATTTCAAAATCTATGCCGTCATCTACCTTTGACATTTATGATTTCCGAAACGATATTTCGTATAACTCTCTTCCTGTAATGGCACACCTTGATAGTAGTATCCATATCCATCGTTGTACGGTTATCAATTCCAATCATAGAAGATATCAGAAGTCCACCTTTGATAACAAAAATTAAATTTATACTTAGACTTTGACAATCTCTCAAAAATCTTTCAAAGAAAAACATTTGCAGAACTTCCTGTGGCCTGAGGTTTTAGAGTTTGCAATGTTTCTTATTCTTCCTTTAAGCTTTCCGAACCGATCATTTTATAAAAATCTCCAAATATTTTTCTGATTTCCTCTTCAATACCAAGGATTCTGCTGTATTTAATAAGATTTCTGGTATTCTTTTCTTTACTCTTAAAGTATCCGGTTAGTGCATTGATGAAAATCTGCTTATCAATAGATTTCCTTTTTCAAAACAATATCACAGATACATCTTTCCATGTTATAGCATTTAACGGTCGATCCCAGTGGGGTTTTCGTCTTAATAAGTCCTAAATTGAAAACAATCTCTTTACGTAATGAACCTTTGATATTCAGAAATTTCCGTTTGATGTGCGCTGCATTATACCCCTGAGGCACAGTGATATGAAAAACATTAGGTATTCTGTCACTAAATCCAAGAAGATACAAAAGCTGTATGAAAAAGAAAATACCATTTGCTCATTATTAACAGATATAACAGCAAAGTCATCATCTATGGCATCCTTTTTTTCTATAAACACCATTTCTAACTCTCTCCAGCTCGCCTTTATGAACAAGTGAAGCTAAGATATGCCTTTTTATGCCTATCTCTTCCCGCCTGTTTATTGGTAATAATATTATTTTTCTAAAAAGTGTTTTTCCAAAGCGTTCATTTTATCACTCCATTTACAATTACACTTTTTATTATAGTTTTTAAAGAGTATTTGTAAACAATGGATGAAATCAAGAAGCTGATACAATTCTTTCCAGTAAACGCATTCCTTCTCGCTAAGATAATTCTTCGCGACATGCATGCTCTTTTTACAATCTGGTTTACCTCATTTCCGGAATTGTACCGCACAATCAGAATTGACTTTCAAAGCCTACGGCAATAACCATTTGGACATTATAGTGCTTAGTGTCACGTCCAACCTGACGAAATCCTTCCTCTTGAACTATCTGGAAATTCCGGATAGTTCAATCTTCCTCCGAAGGTACTTCTGCCTTTTTCTTTATCGATTGGAAAATTCAAATATTCATTGTTCCATCTGGTAAAAATCTCAGCCATCTCATCAGAAATACGAAATCGCGTTTTTATAATAGAGTCCAGATTCCATTTCCATAACTTCCGACGTACCCATTGTATTTGTAATAGTAATCTTAGACACCCTTATACTCTTCTTTCTTTTTACTAAAAATAGTCATTGCCGTGCAACAATATTCAGTTTCTTTTCAAATGGCAACTTATTCCCTATATGTTCAATTTTTTTCCTTAATAATTGAGTCCGACTCCTTTTGAAATGCAATTGGTCTGCCACTTTTGAGGAAAGATATGTTCAATTTCCCATTTACTAGGAAGCAGCTCATCCTGATGTTCGTGAGGCAAGTGTCTTCAGCAGCATGCGTACTGCATTCCGATTCGGATTATGAATATAAGGCTCCAACTGTGTCACATCAACGGTCTTAAATCCAAAAATAGGTCTATTCGATGCTACAATGGCAGAATTTAGCTTTCAGAATATCCGGTTTAACAGCATTGATTGTCGGGCATCATCAGATACTTTGTCATCAACTCCATGAGAAGCTTGTTCAAGAAACGTGCAAATCTTGTTTCAAAAACTCTTCGTTTCTGTAACAAACATAATAAATAACAACCGGATATTTCCAGAACTCATTCGGATAGGAAGTCAAGATATCCAGAGTCTGTTTTATTTTTATTATTCTTAGACCAAGCTTCTCCTTCAATCTCCTCACCCTTATTTATAACCTTCCACAGATTCAAAAATTACGAAGAGAGTATCCAACAGTTCTTTCTTATATAAACGTTCAAACTTATTAGACGCATAATACTTTCTAACACCGGGAGTAGTTGTGTTCGTATCCTGATCAAGTGCTCGGTAGTAAAACATATTGTAATAGAAGAGCTGCTGTATGCTTTCATTTGCATCTGTAGCCTGCTCATCCAAATCTTTCCAGCGCTCTATAAATACTTTCTTAGCTTCCACTTCAAGTTGGTTATAAATTTTTGCCTTGAAAAATATCAGCATCTGACAGAGGTAATCCTCTATCATTTAATGTTGAGAAAATAGTTAATGCCGTATCCTGTGTATCTGCGGTAATTGGGAGTAAAATTGCCTGATTCAACACTGCGTAGATAAACTGATAAATCATAAGCGGATTTTCTGTAGAATGTCTATCAAACAGTTTTTGGAAATAACGATAATTCCTTGAATAATTATCTTTCGCATTCTCATCTGTTTTTCCGCTTTCCAAGATGGTGCGTAGAATTTCATTCCCTTCATTATTCACAACTCGGGAAGTCAAAAGAATATTCTTAAAGTCCACTGTACCGGTAAGCTTATCCGTGCGCCCTAGATTGTAGGTTCAATTTTACCAATAAAGTTATTAGCTTTCTGCTGTTCTCTCCGATTCAGGCGTAGCTACAAGCTTTGTATAAACTGCACGTAGCAGCAGAAACAATGATGTAATCCGTTGCTGACCATCGATAATCTCCTGCTCACCATTTTTCATTTTCGTAGGAAACCACACTCCCCAGAAAAATAGGAGCTTTCTCTTCCACACCGCCACTTATAGTAGTAAATTCTCACAAATCCTCAAAAGAGTTTCTACTTGCTCCTCTGTCCATGCGTAGGGGCGCTGGTATTCCGGAATAACAAACGGTTTTGATTTCACCACTGCCTAGGAACATCTCCACGTTCTGTTTATTCACCTCTATTGTTGTTGGCATGTTAGGGCCCTCCTCTTATTTCTTTATTCTTTCCGATACAGTTTCTCTGAGCTCTGACTCTAGCGAGATTGTTATAATCCCTTTCAATATCTTGCCGTATTTTTTTCAAATAATCCGATGTTTCAAGGCCATCGACAACTTGAAGTCTCATTGTGGTATACCAGCATAACCCAACTCCCGTTTGAAGGTTCTGACTGCCTAATATATTCCCTCAAATGGATCCTTTTTAATGCCATCCATCCATTTCACCCTGCTTTCGTATCCTTAGCCCTTTTTATCCAGCATTTTCTATTTTCGTCCAAATTAACGCACTTTTGGACGAAAAAGTCATTACTATCTGCGTGATTGTAAAATGTATTTCGCCCTAATCCTTCCCGGATTATTACACCTTCATCGGTAAATTTCTTCAATGCCGCCATGCCATTCTCTCTTTCGTCAGTAGGCTTACGTGTCCTTTTCTTGTTTCGTCCATTTGCGGCACTAGCGCATCCCCTCGGTAGTCCATTGATACTTGAATCCCAATTTTTCCTGAACACGCTTTGATTTCTCGTTGCCATCATAATAACCACACCAGATGCGAACAAGCTTTTTAGATCCTCAAAGGCATGACGTAGCAGCTCTCTTGCCGCTTCCGGCACAAAGCACCCTGTCCCCAATAATCAACTCCCAGCCTAATAACCAAGCTCCGCCTCATCCTCCTTTTCTGCAAGGTCATTGTGGTGAAGGCCGATGCTGCCAATGGGAAGTCCTGTTTCCTTTAGCACAATATGCGTAGGTCTCCGGTACCATCAGCACATTCCTAATAACCTGTCTGCTGTCCTCTTCACTTGTGTGTACAGGCCACCCTGCAATCGGACCTCACTCGCGGATCTTTTGCGTATATATAGCATTCCTCTGCATCCGTTTCTTCCCACGGACGGAGGATAAGCTCTCCGTTTCTAAAAATCATATCTATCCTTTCTCTTTCTCTTGGGAGCCGGTAGCAATTCATGCACTACTGTTCACTTTTTATATTTCTAGCTTCCTACTGTTTGGCTTATCAGGTATCGTCATTTCTATTTTTCCTGCATTAAGTAAAGGAACAAGATATCTTTTTCTAAAAATTCTGCTATCCGTAAGACCAAGGAAATCCATTATCTCACGCTTACTACGTGGCATACCACAAAATTCGATTAGTTCCGCCAGTCTTTCGATCCAAGTCTTTTTCCGGAATGCGACCAGCGATGTCTCCTCAAATGGGCATTCATGAGAATACCGCTGTACGCCAAGAAAGTAACTGAAGATACGGGTTGGCAGAACAACCCACTCGTTCTCCCCAGCCAACGCATGAGATACCAACCAATCCCCATAAACGCAAACCGATATACAATGTATAAAAAGACCACAGGGTAAGTATTATGGGAACTATGATGATCAAGCTATCAATATTGAATATGGCAGGAATCTGAAAACCAAAAATGCTGCATAAAATCCAGCATAAGTTCAACACGACAAAATAGCCTATACAATCACATACTCTAATAATCGTATTTTTCATATTTTTATCTGAGGCCACCTTTGTTCTGCTAGATAATAACTTCTGAAATGTTACATGAGGTTCCTTCTGATACCAATAGTGCAACACTCGAAAGATCATCCTGTCTTTCAAATAACCCATTATGACTGACTCCAATCTGTTGTACAGTTACCTTCAAAATCTTTTTCAAAGATATTGGATCAGGGAATGTGCCATCTGTAAAATCCCCGCATTGGAGGACAGTCATCATTATGATATTGATTATATACAAGGGAATCATGTCTTGAATAAAAAGGATATCCCAAATACGATGTACAATAATTATCTTTCTACAGTTTTTCCATTATCGTTAGAAGCAAAACTCCATGAGCCTCCAAAAATAATCCTCCATCCCTCGTCCCACATATCGTTGGATATTTTTACATCTCCATCAATATAAATTTAACTCTCTCCTCTCCCCACCAGTATCTTTTGGAGAACAGAAAGTCCAATGTAAGTACCTATATACTGGCCGCTTCCTTTATATTATCCAAAATAACGTAATCTTTTTCCCTTTTCTGTAACTGCCTGTCGCCTCCATTGTGTGCGTGAAAAATAAGCTGTATCCTCCGGAAGCGCATCATACAGGCAGTAATCAATCTGATAGAAAAAGCTGGTATTACGTTTTTATGCTGGTTTTCTAGTACTATCCGGAGCATGTTTATGAAACGGCATCGAAAATATAATTCAATCCGCGGGATGGTACTACAGTAATCACCGCGGAATTAATACATACATTCCTGTCCAAATCCACAACATCTCCTAATGGCGTTTCAACCGAGGGATTTTCTTCATCATCCCAATAAATACGCAGAACAAGGTCCCTCAGAACAAAAACAATCGCCGTCTGAGGTTTTCTTGTCAACAGTAATCCATATATGTTGAATGACACCTGGCCCCTCTATATCAGCAAGAATTTCCTCCTGTCCTGGTTGAATGTTCGTAAGACAGGGTTTCCCCTTTCGAGACGGCCCAAGAGGGACTCGCTGCCATTCCACCTCTGCCCTTTTTCTCCTGTTCTGTTTTCCGCATTTATTGCTCTGCTCTTTCCATGTGTCAGATATGGCATCATGCTTACATTTCCTGGAAATATCATCTCTTCGTACCTCCATTTAACCTTTTTGTGGCTCCCATTGTCAACCAGCAGTAACCCACTTATTAAAGGCAAAATAAATAATTAATGGTGGAAGTGTGGAAATAACGATTGCGGCAAAAAGTAGACCCCCGTCCACATTTCCGAAAGCTCCAACGTAATCTTTAAGTCCCATGGCAACAGTTTTAGCGTTACTGTCACTGATAAATGTATTCGCGAATATAAAGTCAATCCATATAAGAACACTATACATCGACGCAATAGTAATTATAGTGATTTCGTGCTAGCAGAAATACAATCTTGATAAAAATTTTTTCCAGGATCGCAGCCGTCTACAATAGCTACCCACTTGATAATACGTGGTGATCAACAAAACTGCAGGAGAGGCTGTTCCACAAAACTGAGGAGTCAACATCTGACAAACGCATGCCGGATTTTTACTACATCCGCAAAGGAGCTTCTGCACAATGGCGTAACCAGGAAGCTTCTCTGCGACTTCCCGACAAGCGAATTTACCGCTCACCCCTAACCTCTATAATTTCACCTACAAAAAACGATATGTGGTTGCCATCCTCCATTGAAATCGGGATATTCTTTTTGGTATGGAAGCTATAGTACTCCTGAACTTCAGTTGCAAGCATCCTCTTTTAGAAAATTGGTGCTGATACAACTCGCAAAGAAAATGTTAAATTTGCCTCTTTATAGGTTACACCCTGCCCGATTCTCGATAGGAGTCAGTCCTGCACCGACAGCTTTATCCCCATCCCTGCCGGAATGCGAACCAATATAGCCCAATGCCTTTTACAGCTTTCAGGATAAAAAGCTTACCGTAAAAGTATCGCTGTTTTTCAAAAATTCACTGGTATAACGAGCAGGATGAACATAAACTCGTAACCGTTGGTCTGCTTTTCTACTACAATCCCCATATTCCCCAAACTGCCCCAGCTAACAGTGCAGCTTATTATAATGTTCCAGTGAGCCCGCTGTAACAACTGCCCACTGCTTATCAAACATTTCAAATACCTTATATTCTTTTTCTTTAAAGTTTTTCCATAGAACTCACCTTCCCAAACTTCCAATTTATATGTACAATTCACATTTATTTCTGACTGAGCAAGCCTTTTTAATTACTATTCCCGCAACTGCCGATACAGCTGCAATCACATGGAAAACCTGCTTTCACAGCATAATCTTCCATCTGTACAAGCGTGTTCTATATGCTCTGTTGCCGTATACAGCAACAATTGCGCACTTACACTGATTACCTTTAATCCCAGCGTCGATCTAATGCGAGCTGTGGTGCTACTTCCACCAAAGACGGCATTGCGACCACAGCTATGTCTTCTTTCGTAAATGAAATGGAACTAAAATCCAAATCTGTTTTTGAAAGGTCTACGTCTTCACTTCATTCCAGAATTTGTTATTGTCTTTTGTTACCTTTTCAGTTCCAATTGTTGGGCTAAAAACAATTTATATTTATTCATTTTTACATTTTCTGACCTGATTTAATTCTATTTTTCCTTCACATCCAATCCACTGCCTGCAACCATCCAAAATGGTCGAGTTGCCGGATTGGTTGTCAGCCCTTTTCGTTTTCCAAAAATCATTCCAAAATACCTGACATCTAATTCACTATTTCAAATCGTGACATCAAGACAACTGTTCCATACGAGAATTTTAAGCTTTTTCTATACTAGACGATGTTTCATCTTACAAGTAAATTCTTTTAATAGCATTACACTCTATTGGTATCTGATTGCAACATAAAAATCCTAATAAGGTTATTTAAGATTTCAGTCTCCCATTTTTATTTACTCTATCTGAGGCTGGATCCACCTTTCAAACCAATGTTCCGAATTTCCGCATGCATTGCAAAGCAGGCACCTTTCTCATAACCCTCGCGTTTTGTCTCTACCATCCGTGAATATTTTATATCTTTCAATTCTACTCTGCCCATTGAAGTATTTCATTGTGCCACCACATATAGGGCAGTATTTTATCAATATGGACTTTTTCTACTGTAATTCTTCTTCCTGTAGACCACTTATCATGCATTAATTAAAGAATAACGGATGCTCCAGTGTACATACAAAGACATGATAAGTACAAAATATAACATTACAGCAAAATTACGACATAAATATTATTATTTAAATCCGCTTTGTAACTCTCTTATTGGCTAATAAATTAATTATAGGTTCAAATATTTTATATAGTGGAAAAGCCCTCTGTTAGAAAGAGTATAAGTCCCACATGAAAGTATTGCCATCGCTATTGGACTTCTCCAACAGGTCCCGTGTATATCTTTGCAACCTTATATCCTCTTCATCTTTCTTAGAATAATCGTTACTCGTTGCTACAATATTAGTAGGCCATTAAAACATTCTGAAACATTATTACCGTTAGACTTAGAATACTTATCTCATCAGTATTTTCTTTGTACGAGTCTTTCTTTATTGATTACGCCTCTCTCTCCTGCCAGACATCATGCACTCCTCAGTAATTGTACTTTTCTTCATAGTAATTCCATGATGTCAACTATATCACAATCTCAGCATTTTGCACACTTTCATTAGAACTTCTATTCATTCAGTTCCCAGTGTCCGCTATGTCACCACTTCCTACATACCTCAGATTATCTCATTTCCTTCAAAGTTCTTTGTACCGTCTCTACACTTACGGCACTTCTGCAATAGCCTCGCTTGGTAATTTTATTATTTAATCTTTACTTGTGCTTTATAAACTCAATCAGTTCATCTCGGCCCTGAGGGACAACGTGAGGACACAGTGAGGGGACATCGTGAGGCCATCTCCTCCACCCACCTTTTGTGTCGCTATCTTCTTCTAAAGGAATAATCGTTCTGAATAACAAAGATAGCTTCCTTTATTTCGTGCATATAGCTTATAAACAAGTTCATGAACGATTCAGATATTGATGTCTCTCATAAGACCTATCCCAAATTCTTCCATTATGTCTGCACACCTGATAACCTCAGGAACCTTATATAAATTACTTTTTCTCATCTATATCAAAGACTCTAGGAAGCAAGTAAAGTGGATACATCTTTTGCGGATTATTGATTGCCGTAGTAAATTCTTTTAATAACTTTATCAACTTTCTCTTTACTAACACCAACAATCTCTCTTTTTATCATTTACACCAAGCAAAAATATGTCCGCCATTTCTATTGTATGAATGAACATACTGTATCAAAGATATCTTTGGTTGAGCTATTTTGATTCTTTAAACTCGACATCTATCTTCTTCCATTTTGAATTAGCTGCTTTATCTCTTTAGAATCTGAGTATCTCATTCCTCCCATATACACTAAAACCGTCTTTAATTATCTTAAAAACACTTCAACGCATCTTAAGCTTTTCATTTTCAATTGAACACTGTGAAATCTTCATCCATATCCTTGTCGCTGAATATATTGTTGGCCGTCTTCATATCTATTACAAAGATGGACCATTTTTAGAAAAAGTCTGTTAAACCCTTTAAAAGCGCTTCCAACAACGCTCTTTTTAGAATGTTCCAATAAGCTCTAGTGGCTCACCCCATAATACCGAACCAGTAATTCTTTAAACTCCGGTACATCTTTTTCCGGTATAACCACTAATCCCATACCTTTGTGTAAATCAAATAATGATTTTGCAAAAATAACTGATGCTCGTTATTTCATCTTTGAACACCTGCGTTTTCATACACTACATACATAATTCAATCGCTGTCTCTACGGGATCTTTCTCCTGGCTTCTAATTTCTTCTATTTGCCCGATAACGGCAGATTCAACAGGCAACGGTACACATAACTTGTTCCTCCAATCTGTACGGGAATACCACGAATGACTCTCCATCATAGAAGAAACCTTCATTAACTAGTCAGCTTTTGGTAATATGGCAGAGCATGTGATAATTACTTTCACTTTGAATAACATCTCTATCCAGAATAAATTCTCAGGCATGTTTCAAGTTAAGAATTTTTTAGCACGTCAGGCCGAGTACCCACTAACCTTCCGTTCTATAATGTCCTCGTCTGTGGAAATGTGGTTGCAACACCTTCTAAGACTGCCCTGATCATAGATATTAGTTTATTGGCTCTGGCAAAATCCAAAGTTCTGTAACACTTTGGTCGAAAGTTCTTTATCTTCATAAATCAGCACCGATAACTCTTTATTGATTTTATGAAGAGCTTTTATTTAAATCTTTTTCGTTCTTTTTAGCATTACGTAAAAGCAACTGACAGTTCATCTGAATACAGGTCCACATAGGTAGATGTTAGTTTTCCGCCACTCGTTTACATGCATGTAAAGTATCTTGCATCATTCGATACCTTAATTTCCGGATTTCACTCATAGGCATTGGATTCATTCTCGCCTGTATATCTGCTCTTTGCTGTACAATTTTGAATTTCTGAACACTTGTCCCCCATTGATGTCACCTCTTTCTTTTTAGGGAACTTTTTCTGTTTAATCATACGAAAAAGTGTTCCCAATTATCAAGAATAGGAACTTTTTAATGCAAATTTTTCTAATACTTATTCCATGATTTGTGCATAGCTTGCCTTGACTTAAGTACTTGTTAAAATTAAGTTCATCATGCTAAATTTCAACATTTATATGCTGACGACATCAATTTTGAACAATAATACCACTGTCTCACATGTCTGTCCTGGGGAAGTTATCAATTCCCCACCCATTTCTCCAGCGCATATCCGCCTTCTCCTAGATACTTAATATCTCTCGCCAGGCTTCCTGATCACAGCTATATAGACAATGCGCTCAGCTGAGTTCCAGCACCGCGGAAAGGCAAGTTTCTGTCACATCCTTTTCTAGGAGGATCCAAGGAAACCACATCCACCAGATTTCCCATCGTCCTTGCCTCTCCTCTCTGTTCTTCCACCCACTCTGGGAAGGACTTCTGCTGCTGCCCACAAAAACTCCGCATTTTGAAGTCCATTCTTTTCCGCATTTTTCTTGGCATTTTCAATGGCTTCCGAACGATTTCCAGCCTGTAAACCTGCTTTATGTTTTGTGCGAGAAAGAGGAATGGTACTGATTCCGCAGTAGCAGTCCCAAACCGTTTCTTCTCCCGTTAATGCCGCATACTCTAAAGTTTTTCATAAATTTTTCTAGTCTGCACAGGATTCACTGATAAAATGAAGGTACGGAAATAGAGAAGCTTAACTCCCCGATTTTATCCTCTATACTGTCTTTTTCCGTAAAGGCAACGGGTTTCTTCTCCTAAAATAGCGTTGCTGCTACCTTCTGTTGATATTCACGCAAAGACCAACAATGCTTCCTTGAACTTGTCCACCTTTCCTCAACACTAAGAGACAAGTCCTGCAAGCTGCTCCCATAGCTCTTTCCATGGGGCAGGCTCCGTTTAGCACAAGGCAAAGCAGGATTTCTCCGGTAGAAAAGCCCTTCTTAGGAAAAATGTGGCGAAGCAAGACATCTTCCTGTTTCCTTCCTCATAGCTGGAAATCTATATTCTCTTGCCCAGTCTTTTGATGCAGTTTAAAATCAGGGATTTTCAACACTATTAATCAGGCAGTCCTTGGTTTCGATAATGCGGTGGCTAGTGAAAGCCGTAAAAATCCTCTACCAAAGCATCAGAAGATTTTTCTTAGCTTTCATTTTATTCTTTTCCAGGCCACTTCCTGTTCACTTTTCCAATCCGAAACAGAAGTTGCCCTCCACTTCTTATTTCCTCTCCTACTCTGCACCGGATACTGGCTTTATTCCTATAGCGAGAGAGAACCCCCTCCCAGAATTCTCTCCTCCTACTTCCTCCGGAGAAAGTCCGGCAATACGAATCAGACTTTAAGCGATTCTATCTTCCTTCCATGCAAGCTCCTTTTTCATAGGATAAATGTTGCAACTGGCAGCTCTGCATTTTCCCGCGACAGGGCAAAGGTGTACATGCGATACGGGGAAGGCTTTAGTAGTTCTTCCACCTTGGCATAGGCGTAATTTTTTCACCTTTAAAGATTCTGGCTTCTACCACGTCTCCCATCACGCTGTCTTTCACGAAAAATCAAGCCGTCCTTTTTCCGACGCCCTGGCATTCTTTCTGTTAAATCTGTTATTTCCAGCGTAATCAAATCATTCTTTTGAAGAGACTGCTCTTTATTCCTCAACTTAGTTTTTCGGAACTATCTGATTTTCTTTGATTAGACTTATTCTTCTCGGACTTGTTTCTCCTCGGTCATATTTTTCCTAACTTAGTTTTTTGGCAAACATATTTTTCCTGACACTATTTTCCCTGAATATATTTCTCTCTGCTTTTAGCTATTTCTTCCTGATAAACCAACAAAAAGGCTTATCCCTATAGCTATTCCAAAAATCATAAAAATAATCAGCATATTTTTCTCCTATAGGCTAAAACTCTATCCAACTCCTCTGTGCTAAAGCTCCATCCAAGTCTCTCCGTACTAAAAACTCTGTCCAACTCCCTCTGTACTAAAGTTCCATCCAACACCACCTCTCTACCACTTCAAAATCAAACTTAAGAGACTCAAAAAGGGAGTGTCCCCTGCTTTTAGGAGGAATCATCTTATCCGAGCTGATGAGCTCCGTATACCGCCACCAAAACATGATGCTGCATAGCACAAGGGCAAAGCTCCACATTGGCACCGGACTGAATATACCGTAAAGAAGAGCCAACCCCAGCAGACCGTTGATAAATTTCTGATTTTTAAATAGAGTGTTGATATTTTTATTTCTTAGTTCTGAACCGACATTTTGAAAAACCCTGAGAGGTGCTGTCGCTGTCGGTCATAAAGGTTTCCAAAAGCATAATGTATAAAACAATCCTGCCGTAGCGGTCATCAGAATTTTCTTGAACTGTGGTGATTTCATCTTATTTTTCTCCCTGTGAAACTGCAAGGTTTCTTCTACTACTCTGATGTAAAACATATTGCCATAGAGATAGCGGTAGCCGCCATTTTCCTTTTTGGCAATGGGTGACTGTATTTTATCGTCTTCCTTTCACATAGTTTTTGGCAAATTCCTCTGCCAATGCATCGGTATATTTGCCTCCGTTTTTCTCACATAATACAAAAAGCTCGGGGGCCGTAATTATAGGCCTGAATCACTGCTTTTTCTCCAGTCCCAAGGCCCTTTGCCTTTTCCTTTAAATCCTTATAATACTTTTAGCCCTTGTTCAATGGAAGCGTCCGTATCCAATGTATTTACCGGCAGCACTCTTTGACCTCGCTGGACTGCATCACATCCTTTTAATTTGCCGTGGGATTCCACTGTCATAATGGCAAAGAGCACATCCAAGTCTCTTCCAGTCCCTTTTGGCTACCCGCTCCATGGCGGCCTGGTGCTTTAGGACGGAAGTCGTGAAAATACCATTGGGTCTGATGGGCTTTTCGGAATAAAAAGATCCCTGAAAGAAAGAGAGGAAGAAGGCGGAAAAAGCTTGATACTCTTCCATAAAGGAAGCAGTTCTGCCCTGCTGCCTTTTTCGCTTTTTCCCTTGAAAAAGGAGAAAACTCCTTTTTCTTTTTGCCTCTTCCTTTCGCCATTCCTGTTTGTCTTTAATCCTCTAAAACTATCTTTAATAGATTTATATCTTTATCTAATTCTCTAAATCCATTTGAATAGATTTGCTAATTTCTAATCCAAAGAAATTTTATTTATACCTTATATGCTTGCCACTGCGTCCCGAAGCTGAATCAATCCCTCTGCTCTAAAAGCTTCCTGTGAGCAAGCAACATTTAATCTCATAAAACCGGAAATTTCTTCCGAAGGATACGCCGGCATTGAGGCCCGATTTTTGCCTTATGCACCATAAAAATCATTCAGTTCCTTATCACTCATGCCTAAGCCGCGGCAATCCAAGAGCATCAGGTAGGTGGCATCTGGCACATGGACCTTAAGCTTTGAATCACGGCTGACAAAAGTCCTGCCACAAAGCTTAGGGTTTGCCTCCAAGCAAGGCAGGAGCTGGGAAAGCCATTCTCCTCCCTCGCGGTAAGCCGCCTCATAGCCACGGAAGAAAAGGCATTGTTTCTATGGGATATCCATTCTAGTCCAGAACAGGTCGAAATCCTTCTTCAGTTCTTGATTTGGGAAAATGGTGGTGGAGGCCTGCAAACCCTGCCAAGTTAAAGGTCTTGCTTATGATACGCAGGTAATCACGGTTTCTGCCAAGGGAGAAACGGGTTGCAGGCGCAAATGCTTCTTCCCATGGAAGATAAGGTCAGAGTGAATTTCATCAGAAACCACCAGCACATGGTGCTTATGGCAGATTTCAATCATTCTCGAAGTTCTTCTTTTTTTCCCAAACCAGTCCCAGTGGATTATGGGGATTACAAAGAATGAAAATCTTGGCTTCCTTTGCTTTCTCTTCTAAAAGTCTGCAAAATCCACCTGCCATCTGTCTTCCTTTTTCCACTAAGGCATTGGCTAAAACCTTTTCTGCTGGCCATATCCGGAATATCCCAGAATCTCTGTATACCGGACTTTGAATCAGGATTTTATCATCCACATGGGAAAAAGGTACGGACAATGGCGGTAAGGGCTTTTGTACTACGCCTAAAGGACCAGGACATGAGTGCGGTGTCCGGACACCAGTCATAGCGTTCCTTTTCTCCCAGTTCTGTACTGCTTCAAAATAGGAGTCCGGTCTGAAGTGTAGCTAAAGATTCCTTCTTCCGCCCTGTTTCTTGCAGGCGTCGATAATGGGCTGGCTGTTTTTAAAGTCCATATCCGCAATCCAAAGGGGGAATCAACTTCTGTACCGAACTTTTTGATCTCGTTCGTCATACTTTGCACAGCGAGTTCCCTTTCTATCGATTACTTCATCAAAATTGTATTGCATTGGCTTACTCCTTTCTTAACGTTATCCTAGTAGTTTTTAATAGCTTGTCTTTCAGACTATTCTAATCCTTTGATTCAGCAGTTTAGCCTTTGTCATCCGGACAATTTATCTTAATTCCCTTAGCCTGACTCTTTGTCTTAATCCCTTAAAGCGGTTTTTACTTTATTTCTTCCGAAAAAGAGCTGCCCTTATCCGAGCTTTTCACCCTTTTTCCAGACTTTCCTTCAGCCGGCTTCCTCTCGGACTCTGACTTCGCTGAAATATTCTGCCGGCTTCTCTGCTTTTTTTCTCTCTAACTTTTCTGCCGGCTTTTCTTCGCCCTCTCCGCCGGCTTCTGCTGTCTTTCCGCTACCTTAGAGCTTTCTTTTTTCTCCTGCTGCCCTTCCTGCTTTTCTTTGAAACTTGAAGATTTTTCTTCTTTTTGGGAAGAAAGAGCATTGGCACAGGAATCTCGCCTCCTCTGTAAAGGCAACAACGCACAGCCGAATCCCTTTAAGGGGTAGGCAATGTGATAGTCTCTTCCGTCACATTCTCCCTTGACCACGGGGTAGTAGTTTTTCCTCCTTGCAAAGCCCTTCTTCTGTAAGAACTCAGTCTTGCTTCCTTGGCTTTCTGGCATACCTACCCAGTATTCTTCATATCCATAGGAGTCATATTCACCACGAAGAGCAGGCTTTCCCGATGTTCTTTGAATTTGTAGTAGAAGCGTCCCTTGTCGCCCCTCAAAGCTATATTGCTGCTGCTTTCTAAAACGGCCTTACTCTCTGTTGCCACTGCTGCCAGGGCGCTATTCTGAACCCTGGCTTTCCGAAATGGGGCAGATGGTTTTTCAAGCTACGAATAGCTACAATAGAACGGCTGGCATCGTCCGCATTTACCCAAGAGAAGCCTTCATAAAGATAATCCGCCTCATAAAGGGCAGAATAGCTCTTGTATAGTTGTAAAAGATCTCGTAGGAAGGAATGTAAGGAACGGTTCTCCTTCTCTTCCAACAAATGCCAGTCAATGGAGCAATCCTCGTTCCACTCTCGGTATTGCCCGAAATCCTGTCCCATAAAGAGCAGCTTCTTTCCGGCGTGGCCAATCATAAAGAAGTATGCCGCCTTAAGGTTCCGGAAACTTCTGTTCCTGACTTCCCTGGCATTTTCTCAATCATAGATCGCTTTAGGTGTACCACCTCGTCATGGGAGAGCACCAGAATGAACTTCTCCGAATAGGCATAGCTCATGCCGAAGGTCAGCTGATTATGGTGGTAGTTTCGATACATGGGATCTTCCTTCATGTAGCTCAGGAAGTCATGCATCCATCCCATATTCCATTTGAAGTGGAAGCCTAAGCCCCTCATCCGGAGATTCTGGTAATATCCGGCCAGGCAGTGACTCCTCCGCACAATTACGGTGCCGTCCTCTTTTCGGATAATGAATTTAAATGCTTAAAGAACTCTGATGGCTGCCAGATTGCCATTTCCCCGTAGATATTGGGAAGCCATTCTCCGTCTTTCTTCTGCTGTAATCCAGATACAGCATGGAAGCCACCGCATCCACTCGTAAGCCATCAATATGATACATGTCGTACCAATAGAGGGCATTGCCAATGAGGAAATTCTGCACCTCTGTCTTCTCATAGTTAAAGACCTTGGTGCCCCAGTCCGGGTGCTCTCCCAGTCTACTGTCCGGATGCTCATAGCAGGCGGTTCCATCAAAGTCCGCCAGTCCGTGGGCATCCTTAGGAAAAATGTGCGGGAACCCAGTCTAAAATCACTCCGATACCGTGCTGATGCAAAATGTTAACCATCTCCATAAACTGTCTGGGATTGCCATATCGGGAGGTGGGGGCATAATAGCCGGTTACCTGATAACCCCAGGAGCCGTCAAAGGGATGCTCCGCAATGCCCATCAATTCCACATGGGTATAGCCCATATAGTTGCAATACTCTGCCAGCTGTTCTCCCGCTTCGATGTAATTGATAAAACCGTTATTTTCCGGACGGTTGCAACGTTTCCAGGAGCCCAAATGTACTTCATACACGGACAGGGGAGATTCTTCCGGATTTCTCTTCTTTCGCTCTTCCATCCATTTTCCGTCTGCCCAGGGAAAATCAGAAAGGTCTGCTGTAATGGAGGCGGTTCCCGGTCTGAATTCCGCTGCAAAGGCATAGGGGATCCGCCTTATAAATCCACTCTCCCGCCTCTGTCAAAATGGCATATTTATAAAGCTCTCCCACTCCCATTCCGGGATAAAAGCCTTCATAAATGCCTGTACTTTCTAAGGGAAGCATGATTCTCTTCCGGATCCCAGCCGTTTCTGGTCACAAACGATAGACACTCTCCTGGCATGGGGAGCTCAAACCGCGAAATGGATTCCCTCCTGCCCTTCAAAGCAAGCAGGATGAGCCCCCATCTTCTCATAAATTTTATAATGCCTTCTGTTTCCAAAAAGATACCGGTCTAACTCTGAAAGAAAACCTTCCATAGAACTCTCCTCCTTTCCATCCGCAGATGGGAATCATCTTTAGCCATGAAATACCCAGCTTCCACACATAAGCTCTTTTTCCATCCGCAGATGAGAATCATGCTCTTTGTTTATCTTCTTAGTATACCTTATTTTCAGGGCTTTTTGTCCTCTTATTTTATTGTTTTACGAAAGAAAATGGAGGGCAAAATTTCTCCACTCTCAATCTGAACCTATTATTTTAACTTAATGATTCTTCCTCCGTGAGCTTCACAGAAAACCTTGATATTTCCTTCTTCTGTCAGCTCCACCGGCTCTAGTGGTCATCAGGTCGAAGGCAATGCTCGCCTTCTTGGGAAGCATCAGGGTAATATATCGATCCATGCTGTCATTGTTCAGTACCGTAAGCACGGCACTGTTTCCGTCCATACGAAGATAGGCATAGAGTCTATGATCCAGATAAACCTCTTTAAATTCTCCGATTTGCATCCTGAGTTCTTCCCGTGAATCTCCGCCAGCTTCGCAATATAGCTGGTAAAGGCATCCGGCTTATATTGGGACAGGGGTGAATTTAGGAGCAAGAATTTCTCCTCCTTTTCCCCTCTTTTCCCTGCCAGCGTACTCTCCTCCGTAATACAGAGTAGGTCTTCCCGGCAGGGTGAAAAAGCGCCATATAGATTCCCAAAGATTCCTCTTCTAAGACCGTGGCGATTCTATGGGTATTGGGACTTTCCAGAAAGAGCTGCATTTGCTTTTACAAGCTCTTGGTTTTTTCCGATTCTCTGAGCCAAATCATAGAAATTCTTCTCATTAAAGGCCTGACAAAGTCCTGATAAAGTTCCTGATTGGCCAGGGATTGCAGGGTTTCCGTATTGATTGCTCTGGCCAGCTCTCCAATAAACTGCTCTCCCAAAAGGAAAAACTCCGGCTTCATTTGACTGCTGAAGTAGCGGAGGGATTTTTGAAAATGAATATCCACCGCTTCACTGTAGGCCAAACGCAGGCCGTCAATATCATAGGCGGAAATCCAGTGCTTTACCTGTTCCACAAGGTAACGCCGAAGCTCCTCATTGTCCAGATTGAATAAGGGATGTTCCAGCTATATTTTCTAAAGGATTGATAGGAAAAGGAATCCTCCATGGGGGAGCTCTTTGAAAAGTCTAAATCCAAAAACCAATCACAATACGGGGAGGCTTTCTCCTTTTCCCTGCAAATCTTGAAGGCGAAAAAGCTTCTGTCACAGAAGGGGAAGGCTACATCCAAAACCACGCGGATTCCCATCCCATGGGCATCCTCTACAAAGCCTCGAAACTCTTCTTCCTTTCCCAACCATTCCCGAATCTGACGAAAGTCACCCGTGCCCGTACTGCAAGGGATTCTTGGAAAACACCGGTCCCAGGATAATGCCGTCACAGCTTAAGACCTTAAATAGGGGAGGTATTCCTCCAATTCCCTTACATATTTCTATTCTCATCCCCGGAAAGGGTGGAAAGCACCGCCCCGGCAGGATTTGATAAAAATTGCGCCATCATACCAGGCCATGATTGCTCTCCTGTAATTTCTTCACAAAACGCTCTATTCTTTTCCAAAGCCAGCTTTAAATTTTCAATGGAATAGGCGTAGGATATACGAATAAAGCCCTCTCCCGAATCTCCGAAGGCATTTCCCGGTACCACCGCAACCTTTTCTTCCCGAAGCAGCCGTTCCGCAAATTCTTCACTGCTGAGGCCGAACTTCTTAATGCAGGGAAAGACATAGAAAGCCCCAAAGGGTTCAAAGCAGTCCAAGCCCATTTTCTGAAAATGGTATAAGAGGAGTCTTCTTCTTTCATTATAAGCATCCCGCATTCTCAGCACGTCCTCTTCTCCGTTCCGAATAGCTGCAATAGCGGAGTACTGGGAGGTGGTGGGAGCACACATAATGGCATACTGATGGAGCTTTAACATTTGCTTTAAAATGGGAGCCGCACTGCAAGCATATCCCAAGCGCCATCCTGTCATAGCATAGGCTTTGGAAAACCCGTTGATATATACGGTTCTTTTCCCCTCATCCCCGGAAACTCGATAATAGAACGATGCTCTCCTTGTAGCAAAGGGCGGAATAGATTTCATCGGTCAGCACATAGAGATTATGCTGTAAAATCAAGGGCACAATCTCTTCCAAATCCTCCTTCTCCATAATGGCACCGGTAGGATTGTTGGGGAAAGGAAGTACTAAAATTTTCGTTTTCTCGGTAATGGCCTGCTCCAACTTTTCTTTCGTCAGGCGGAACTGGTCCTTGGCTTCCAGAGCAATGGGCACCGGTATACCGTAGGCCATTTTTACACAGGGGTATAGGAAACATAGCAGGGCCTGGAATCAAAACTCGTCTCCCGGCTCTAAAATGACGCTGCATAGCTGATCAATGGCTCTCCGAACCTCCTACGGTAACCATAACCTCATTTTTCTTTGGATCATACTGTACCTGATGCTTTTCGGCCACGTAGTCGGAGATGGCTTCCCGAAGCTCCAAGAGTCCCGCATTGGAGGAATAAAAGGTTCTCCCCTTCTCTAAAGAATGGATTCCCTCTTCCCGAATATGCCAGGGGGTATCAAAGTCCGGTTCTCCTACGCCAAGAGAAATGGCATCCTTCATTTCCGATACGATATCAAAAACTTCCGGATTCCACTGGGACGTATATTTACAATCGCCGGGTTTAATTCCTGGGCAAATTTTGTTGCTGTTCCTTGTTTTCGCTCATGCTCACTCTCTTATTTCTTCCTTGAAAAATTTCTTGCCGGCACCCCCTACAATGCTATGGGGATACCTGCATTCTTTCATCCTTCTTCGGTCGCCACCAGCTTGGTGCCGTGATCCTTATACCGCTTTAATACGAAGTGGGTGGCGGTGGAAAGGACGGACTCCTAGGTCCCAACTTCATGGAAACGAAGTTAGCCACTTCCTTCATGGTTCTTCCCTTTACGATTACGGTGAAGTCAAAGGCTCCACTCATCAGATACAAAGCATCCACCCCTTCATACTGGTAACACGCTCTGCAATGCTGTCAAAACCCATGCCTCTGGGGAGTTACCTTCACCTCAATGAGGGCATCTACCCGTTCATCCTGGGTGCTGTCCCAGTTAATCAGGGTGTGGTAGGCACAAATCACGCCTTCCTCTTCCATAGCTTTAATTTCAGCCCCTACCTGTTCCGGGGTCTTCTCCCAAAAAGAGCAGCCAAATCCTCCACAGGTAATTTTGCATTCTTCTCATGATGCTTAGAATTTTTTTCTCATGCTTCTCCTTTATTTTCCTTCCATAGGACCGGATATCTGTTTTATAAAAATTCTCAGAATCTTCCCTTACCAAGGGGAAAGCTTAGCCTGAAGTTCTTTTCCTGAAAATCTATTGTACTCAATTAAAAGCACCGCAAGGGAAAGGCATTCTCCTTAAAAATACAGGTATTCTTCTTAAAATACAAGAGAATCCTCTTTCCTAAAGAAAGCCGGCAAGCTCTCTCCAGCTCCTTTTTGAAAAACAGCCCTCCAAGCTGTCCCTCTCTGCTTCGTTAAAAAGGACTCTCCTGAGCGTCCCTTCTCATGCGTTTCTTTCCTTCTTCCGAAATGCCGATACAGGAAGCAACACCTCTCTCTCCTCATGCCAGCTCTGAAAAAGCCTCAGCCTCTTCCAGTCGAAGAAGATAGGCATTTTCCTGAATAAAGATAATAGGGGAAATCTGAAAATGTTCGCAGAGCTCTATCGTCCCCTGTAAGAAAGGGAAATTTTTCATAGGAAAAGGAAAAGCCGTCGCCGGAAAGTTGCCAAAAGGCCGGAAAGAATTCCTCCTCTTCCCAGGGCAGTATCTCTGAAATCCCTGAAGTCGGAAATCCAGTTTGGAAAATAGATTTTCCACCTTCCCTAAGTTAAAGTTCTCCGCATTCCATTTGGCTTTGCAGGTCTTCTTCATAAAGAGGAATGCTTTTGCCCTTCTTCTCTCCCTCTGTAAACAAAAGGATATTTTCCGCGGAAAGGATGAGGTTTGCCCTCGGCAGTGTGGCTGTCCGCCTTTTTCCGGCAAGGTCTTAACGGCCTCCTCATTTAGCTTCCCATGAGCTGTCTCTTTAAAATAAAGTCTTGGCAAGCTTCTCAGTCTTTCCTCTTCTTCCTCTATAAAAGCTTTGGAAAAGGGGCAACTCCTGATCCTCTCGTATTTTTCCATAAAAACTGGCTACCCCATTGTCCGGGGTAGCCTAAAAAGAAGTAATTTCTCTCTCTTCTCATTTTTACATTCTCGAAAGCAATGGTGGCAATACCATGGTAAGTACCATCATGGCAATCAAAATCACAACGATTACTGTAGTAATGGTCTGTTTTGGACTAAACATAGTTTCTCCTTTTTCTTTCCTAATCCTTTGCCATTGTAATTCCAAATGAAAGGATAAGCAAGAGATTTGAAGAATCTTCTGCCCTATAGGCGATCTCCTTGTAAAAATCCAAGCTACAAAGACAGCATTTTGGTAGAACTCCGGCTTTCACATATAGGTCTTCTTGTAGAATTCCAGTCTTCCCAGGGCTCTGGCCAAAGCCGCCTGGGACTTCTTAAACTCCTGATAGCTCTGCTTCTGGCGAAGCTCTTCCTCCGCCCTTTCCTTGGCCTCTTCCGCTTACGGATGTCCATCTCTCCTTGGTTTCCAGAGTGTCCACCAAAAGAGTAAGACGGTTGTTGGCAAATTGCAGGATACCCTTTCCCTACTTTCCACATGCTCCCAGGAGCCGTCCGGCTTCTGCATGTCCAATACGCCGATATCTCACCGCTACGACAATCGGGGGCATGGTAGTGCTATAAAACCGATTTGTCCGTCCAGTGTTCGTATCGTTCAGATATCGCAAACGGTCATCATAGTACACTTTGTTGGTGGCAATGACCTTGCGCTAAATAAGTTTCCGTTTCTCGCATCATAGAAAACTCCTTAGCCCTTTTAAGAGCTCTGCCTTCTTCTTTACGTCCTCCAGATTTCCCTACATTGAAGAACTGCAAGCCCGGCACATCATCCATTTCTCCGCTGATAATGGCCTTAAAGCCCTCGATGGTTTCCTTCAAAGGCACGTAGCGTCCTGCTACGCCGGTAAACTGTTCTCCCACGAAGAATGGCTGAGAAAGGAAGTTACGAATCTTTCTGGCACGATATACCAAAAGCTTATCCTCCTCGGAAAGCTCTTCCATACCCAGGATGGCGATAATATCCTGTAATTCCTTGTACTTCTGTAAAATCTGTAAAACGCTCTGGGCCGTAGTCATAGTGCTCTTTTTCCCACAATGCTTTCTTCCAAAAATACGGAAGAAGACTCCAGCGATCCACCGCCGGATAAATACCCTGCTCAACAATCTTTCTGGAAAGTACTGTTGTGGCATCCAAGTGGGCAAAGGTGGTTGCCGGTGCCGGGTCGGTTAAGTCATCCGCCGGAACGTATACCGCCTGTACGGAGGTACCCGGATCCTCCTTGGTGGAGGCGATTCTTTCCTGCAGCTGTCCCATTTCGGAAGCCAATGTAGGCTGATATCCTACCGCGGAAGGCATTCTTCCCAGCAGAGAAGATACCTCTGAACCTGCCTGCACAAAAACGGAAGATATTATCAATAAAGAGCAATACATCCTTCTTCTGCACATCACGGAAATACTCCGCCATGGTAAGTCCGGTCTCCGCTACACGCATTCTGGCTCCGGAGACTCTGTTCATCTGTCCGAATACCAGAGCAGTGTTCTATAACGCCGGATTCCGTCATTTCCATATAGAGGTCATTACCCTCACGGGAACGCTCTCCTACTCCGGTGAAAAATGGAGTATCCGCCGTGCTCTGTTGCCACGTTTCGAATCAACTCCTGAATCAGGACGGTTTTTTTCCCTACTCCGGCTCCACCGAAAAAGGCTGACCTTTCCGCCCTTTGTATAGGGCGCAATCAGGTCAATAACCTGATTCCGGTTTCCCAGTACCTCCTGCACCGGGCTTTGATCCACAAAAGCAGGCGGTTTTTCTATGAATTTCCCATTCTCCATCGGTAATGGGATCCTTTCCGTCAATGGTTTCTCCCTAATACATTAAAGAGACGACCGAGAGTCTGCTCTCCCACCGGAAACGGAAATACCCTTTCCTGTGGAACGGACCTCCATGTCTCTTTCCAATCCCCTCACTGGGGGCCAGCATGATGCAACGGACGGTGCTCTCTCCTCAAATGCTCAGCTACCTCCATGGTTCCTGTTACGCCGTGATTGTCTACAACCATGGCGGTCTTAATCTTGGGAAGGGCTTCCATAAACTCCACATCCACAACAGGTCCCATAACCTGGACAATTTTTCCTGTCTGCATTTCCCTTCTCCTCTTTTTACACAATCAAACCTCTTGTTTATTTTTCTTTTGGTCGCCTTCTGTGCCTTGGCACCTGCGGCTATCTCCGTGATTTCCTGGGTAATCTGTGCCTGTCTGGCACGATTATACTGAATACGGAGCTTTTTGTTTCAGCTCATTTCTGCTCTGGTTTGCCGCATCCATGGAGGTCGCTCTGGCCTGTTGCTCTGCACAAAAAGGCCTCCACTCAAAAAGCACTGTAAATATAACCGTTAATATAATCCGGAATAATATTGTCAATCAAAGGCATCCGTGTTCGGAAAAAAATATTAAAAGGCCTCATAGTTTGCGGTAATAGGCACCTTAACAAACACCGGATGAAGCTTTATCCAAGGGAAGAAGCTGCTCCTCCTCACATTCCATTTCCAAAAGAATTTTTCATTCTGGTGAAAACGATATGCAGTTCATCAATCTCCTTATCCTCGAAAAAATTCCATCATTTTCCGGGTAATCACACGGGCTCTATGCAGGGTAGGATTCTGGCGGTGTAATGAAAGGCCCTTCAATGGGAATGTTTCTGCTATGAAAAATAGCTTCTTCCCATCTCTCCTACCACAAAAAGCCGATAGTTTTGATACTTCGCTAAAAGCTCTTCCGTTTTCCGGATGACATTGTGGTTATAGGCTCCTGCCAGTCCTTTATCCGCGGTCACACAGATAATGGCCACCCTTCCTGACCGTTGTCTACGCCCTCTCGGAAGATCCAAATAAGGGGTGGGTATAATCCTCCGGTAAATGTCGCATAACTCTGGCCATCATAGACTGTAGGGTATAGAAGTAAGGCTCGGTTTGCATCAAACCCGCTCTGGCCTTACGCATCTTTTTGTACTGAAATCAAATACATGGCATTGGTAATCTTCATGGTGTTATCAATGCTGTGGATTCGGTCTCGTAATTCTCTTGTTGTAGGCAAGGTCTGCCTCCTTTATGAAAGCTTTTCCTCTTCCTTCTTCAGAAAATCATGGTAGAGCTGAATAATCCGCTGTTCCATATCTTCCTGCAAAAGGCCGGAAATCTCTATGTTCCTGATTAAATCTCCCTCCTGCTCGTTAAAGAAGGCTAAAACTTTATTCTGTAAGTCCTTCACATCCTTCTTCGCTGTACCCAGGAATTCTTTATGAAGGGCAAGAACCAAAGTTACTACCTGCTCTCCCAAAGAAAGGGGACGGCCAAGGGGCTGCTTTTTAACAGCTCCATCAAAATCGCTCCCTGTTCCAGCTGAGTCTTGGTACTTTCATCCAAATCCGAAGAGAACTGGGTAAATACCGCCATTTCTCTATACTGGGCCAAGTCGATACGCAGGGAACCTGCCGCCTTCTTCATGGCCTTGGTCTGGGCTGCACCACCCACACGGGATACGGAAAGTCCTACATTTACCGCAGGTCTCTGTCCCTCAAAGAAAAAGGTTACTCTCTAAGAAGATCTGTCCGTCGGTAATGGAAATAACGTTGGTAGGAATATAGGCGGAAACGTCTCCGTCCAAAGTCTCGATAATCGGCAGGGCGGTAATACTTCCTCCTCCCAAAGCATCGGACAAACGGCAGGAACGCTCCAGCAAACGGGAGTGGAGATAGAAAACGTCTCCGGGATATGCCTCACGTCCGGGAGCTCTTCCCAAAAAGAAGAGACAGGGCACGGTAGGCCACCGCATGCTTGGAAAGGTCATCATAAACAATCAGTACATCTCTTCCCTGATACATAAAGTACTCTGCCAAAGAGGTTGCCGCATAGGGGGCAATGTACTGAATCGGTGCCGGATCCGCCGCTGTTGCCGCTACCACACGGTATAGCTCATGGCTTCATTTTTCTTTTTAAATTCTCCACCAAAGAAGCAATGGTGGATTCCTTCTGTCCGATGGCACATAAATACAGATACAATCCTTTCCTTTCTGGTTCAAGATAGTATCTATGGCAATGGAGGTCTTTCCGGTCTGACGGTCTCCGATAATCAACTCACGCTGTCCTCTACCGATGGGGAACATGGAGTCAATCGCCAGAATTCCGGTCTGTAAGGAACATTAACGGACTTTCTGTCATGATTCCCGGGAGCCGGCTCCTCGATAGGGGCGGTATTCCTTAGTGTTAATCTGACCTTCTCCGTCAATGGGCGCTCCCAAAGCATCTACCACACGGCCAAGATAAGCGTCTCCTACAGGGATTCCCGCCATCTTGTTGCTTCGTACCACTCTGCTTCCCTCGATGATTCCTTCTTCATCACCGAAGAGGATAACACCGATTCGGTTTCTTTCAATGTTCTGTACCATACCCTCGAACACCGTTGTCAAAGACAACGATTTCTCCGTACATGGCATGATCCAGGCCGTTGATGATAACGATACTGTCACCTACGGAGCTGATCAAAACCGATTTCTTTCTTCTCCGCCTTTAAATCAAAGTCCTCTACGGAGCTTTTGTAAAATGCTGATAATATCCTGCTGGCTGTTGGAGAAAACGTTTATTCTGCATTTCCTCCAAAAACTGCTCCCTCGTCTTCCCTTGGTACTCCAATCATACTGGTCATGGCCTACCTCCAGGATAAATCCGCCTCCCAGACTCTCGTCCTCTTCCAATACGACTTCAATGTTCCGGGAATGATATTTGTTATAAACAAATTCCCGAATTCTCTTTAATTGTTCTTCCTCCGGCTTGTTACATACCGAAGATGTACTTTTTAATTTGGTGGATTCTTCATTGGAGATTTTTCATACTCCTCTGCCACCTCACCCCATGCACTGAGAAGGCCGTCATTGCACAGTACCTTCAAGGTATCCCTAACTTCCGTAGGGAAAATGCTATCGATGATAGACATTCTCTTTTTCCAAAGGGTATTGTGGCGTCGGAAAGCTGTCCTGCCGTCTCCGGTAAAACTTCAAAAATCCGACTGGTCTCCTCTATAACGCTTTTCGAACGCGCATTCTGAAAAGCTGTTTTGCATACTCTACCACTTTTTGCAGCATAGTCCTTACTCCTTCTTCTCCGCATCTTCTAGGAAGGTATCATACAGCTTTTGATTGTTTTCCACGGAATCCTTGCTGGCTGCAATCTTATAGGCAGCCTTTGCCACAAGCATAGCCACCTCTTCTTCCATCTCATGTTGCTTCTGTTCAGCCTGTCTCTGCGCCTCTATCTTGGCTTCCGCAACAATCTTATCTGCCTTCTCCTGGCATTTCCGATGATTTCATCGTATTCAGAAGACGCCTGCAAACGAACGGCCTCTAACTTTTCCTGCCGTTCCGTATCAATCTTTGCCATGCTGTCTTCATATTGTTGTTTCAAATCTCTGGCCTTTGTATTGGCCTCTTCCGCTTCTCGATAAGAAGTGTCCAGTTCGTCCTGTCTTGCCTTCAAAGCGGCACGAACCGGTTTAAACAGAAAGCGATGCACAAAATAAAACCAGCACCAATAAATTAATGACTGTAAAAATAATACTACTTAGATTGAGACTAAGCATCGTTTTCCTCCTTCGATTCCAAAAACCTGTTCCTTTACTTCAAGAAGAGGATGATCATAAGTCCGATAACGAAACCATAGATGGCTGTTGCCTCTGCCAGTGCACAACCAAGCAAGAGAATCGTCATAATCTTAGAACTTGCTTCCGGCTGTCTTGCTACCGCCTCTGTTGCCTTTCCTGTTGCCAAACCGATGCCTAATCCTGCTCCAAGACATGCCAATGCTGCAATTGCTGCTCCTAATGCTACCATAATTTTCTCTCCATTCTGTCGCTAAGCGACCATTTTTACTGCGACCTACACTACTCCACTCTACTCTACCGCTTCCGCAATATAAAAGCGATGTTAAAAAGACAAAAACATACGCCTGTACCAGACCGTCAAAAGAGGTCAAAGTACAAGGACAGGATTGCCGGAACTCCTACCGGAACCACCAGTTCCACCAGTTCCATAATAACGAAGGCTCCTAATACATTTCAAAGAGACGCATACACAAGGATAATGGTCTGATAAAGACCTCCAGGATATTAATCGGCGTCATAATGGGAATAGGGTCTGTGCAAAGCGCTTTTTACCCAGCCTCCGGTACCGAAGGCACGTATTCCTGCTACTTCCACAAGAATAATGCTCATCAGGGACAGCGCCACAGGAACATTAAAATCCTTTGTGGGCGGCTTAAAGCCGAAAACACCGAAGAGGTTGGCTATACCGATAAAAATCAATACCACAGCCAGATACGTACCGTATTGCTTGCCCTCTTCTCCCAGATTGCCTTCCATGAACTTGTCCAGCTTTAGTCACAATCAATTCTGCGACCTGCTGTCTCGTCCCCGGTGTACGAACCTTGCAATCTCTACCCAACAGGTAAGCGCCAAATATCATCACTGCCATGATAATCCAAGTCACCACAACCGACTCGGAAACCGGAATTCCTCCAAAAATCGGAATCGTAAAGACAGTCTCCACATTCAGCTCTTTCCAGCAGGGATGCTGCAAGCTTTTCCATGGTTTTTCCCCTTTCTTCACTCTCAAGTACCTTTGAGATTATAGGCACTCTCTCCGTGATTGCAAGTATTTTTCCAAAATTAGCTAAAATTATTTTCACACTATTTTTGTTGTTTTTCTCCAGCAATTTCTGGATTCACGAAAGCTAATTTTACATTTCCCACAAGCAAAAGTGCAAGTTATTTTCAGTTTTTCCTTTCATAATGGATACAATACGCAAAGTTTTTCTATTGGAAAATGATATTCATATAGAAATACCATAATTTTTTTAAGTAAAGTAAATAACAAATAACCTGTTCATCTTGAATCCCTCTCTGAGATAGTGTGTAAAGTGGAAAAAGTGCGTTCAACTTTCCACACGTTTCACAATTATCTCAATTTTGTGGAGGGAAATAGATGACAGGTTATTTACCATTGACATCATCTTCTATAACTTGTTTTAAAGTTTTATCTAAATTATTCAGTTTAGCTGAATATAATAATGGATTTTCTAAATTTTTCATCATAGTGTTCATCATAATAAATACACATATAAAAAAATAAAGAGGACCAAATGCTGGATCATCTTTTACCATTTGAGCTAATGGATAAGTATCTCCATTAAACATTTTTTTGTTACTAGTCTATGAAACTCTACACTATCAACTTGAATACCACTATAATGTTCATTTAAATATTCCTGTGCAGACTCTTTTAATTGAGAAACTGTCATTTCTGGAGTCAAACCCCAATCCTCCAATAATGTTTGCTCAACAGAAGTATATTCATTACTCAAATCTTTTTGCTAATCTGTTGTTCTATTGCCACTGCGATTAATGGTATGCTTAAAAATAAGTATCGACAAAACCCAAACTAAGGTCCACTTTCGATTCATAAAAAGCCTCCTCGCATTTTTAAATTAACTATTTGATTCTTTCTATTTTTCTTTTGTACTAAGCTCTATGAAAAACATAATCTTCTGTTATTGTCGTAGAAATCTCTGAGACAATAACTACCCTGGTATATCGCCATTTTTGTACCTTTGAGGATTTAGCTTTTTTTATGCCATTTCCTACCTTTCTGAACTCATAAGGTGTTTAGTTATCCCTAATTTTACTTCTGGTAGTTAAGACAGCAGTAATCTCAAAATGTCTAGTATTTATACCTAATCTAAATCTCCAAAAACTCATAAGGCTTTTCCGAAAGAGAAGATTCGCAGCGCTCGGCAAGATACGCATCCTTCTCCTTTAGGCTCTCTATGTCCGGATATACGTTTAACACTCTGTCCCCCAGATTCCAAAAATCATGTGACCAAGACTGTGGGTTTTCCCATACGTGTGGATTTCCTTTCGCCCAATTCGGAAGCTCCTTGCGAACCTTGCTTGCCACTGCAAGCTGCCCTTTTGCAGTTTTATAAATCGTGTCAATCCTTATTCCACCGTCTACCGGACGTTCTACACGAGTAATCTCCATACCATAGAACATTACCTTTCTTCTTACCCCTTTTTCATAGAGGTTTAACTCAATCTTGTCATATCCTTCGCTTTTGTTGCGTTGAACACTTAGAAAGTCCTGAAGTGCCTGTATCACAGCGGCAGAAACACTTCCGGCGTACTTGGCAGCATCATCAAATAAGTGTAGATCGCTTTCTGCAACATAAATATTTTTGTGGCCATAACCATACCTCCTTATTTTTTTGTAACTTGTATCTGAAGTTTAGTATCTATATGATTATGAACATAATTATAATCATATAGAGGTATTTTTATCAAGATAGACTTTCTTTCCATCATTATGATGTTGAAGACTGTGATTCTTCACTGATACTGGGAGCCTAATATCAAAATGCAATATACAAAGTTCTTCGTTTTTGCAATAACAAAAATCTCCCATCCCAAAAAGGGGATGAGATTCTATCTCTGCATGTGCATCCTGCGCAAAAGTAAGGGTGCTCATTTATGGATTATGGGGAAACGGTTAATGTAGTAGCACCGGCCTTGGCCTGCTGCGCCGTGGTAGCTGCTGCTGCCCGGCTCTCCGTAGTGGATTTTGTTGTAGAGTTTGTGCTTGTACCGGAAGAATTGGCTGCCGTAGTAGCTGTGGTATTGTTTCCTGTAGCGCTTTGGGCAGTGCTTACTTCCTCGGTACGTACATACTGCTTGGAAATATAGGCATCCTGTCCGTTATAGGTGATTTCTAACCACTCGTCATTGTAATCCGCCTTGTATTGCAGCTCCGTTCCTTCGTCCAATACGGTTAACACTTCAGAATCCGTTGTACTGGGTTTTGTTCTGATTCTTACTCCTGTGGTGGTGAAATAACGCTTCGGTGTAGCCGTTGTCTCCTCCACGGCAGTTTCCTCCGTGCTTTCCACTGTTGCAGAGGTCTCTGTTACCGCCGCTGTAGTTTCCACTACGCTATGCTTCTTTGCGGAGAAGAAAAGCACCTTTACCAGAATAATCACAATAATAGCAATTGCCACAGGAAGGGCAATTCGTAAAATACTGTACAAATCCCACTCTGTTCCTCGGATTTCTATTTGCCGTACTTCTCTGTCTTCTGCCCGCTGTTCCGGTAGTTCTTCCGCTTCTTCTCTTCACAGAGCTGCTTTGAGCCTACGCTCTTTTGTAAACGTCTTGCTCTATCTGTTCCCGCTCCGGTTCTTCCCTTTCCGGCGGTACTTCTCCGAACAGGGAATCCCTGCTCCCAGTTCTTCTTCCCGCTCTTCCCTTTCGATTTCCCGAATTCTGGAAGAATATCCTTCGGTGGTAAGTCTGGGCGCCTCCGCTCCGTAATTCTCCGCATCAATACGGGAAGCCAGTCCTGCCTGTCTTGCTGTTTCTCTTCTTAAGTTGGAGCTGGAAATCGTGTTCTCCTCTCCAAGCTCATCTTGATAAGCTACGGAAGAAGATGTAGCGGCAAGAGAAGCATCTCCTGTATTCCCTCATTTCTTCCCGGTCCCTCTTCCACGTATTCCGATAAGGCATCTCTCAACATGGAGAAGGAGTCATTGGCATCCTGGGCAGTGGATTCATTGCCAAGCTCTGCCAGCTCACCAAATGCTCGAATTCCGTGATAGGTATCTCTGGACTTGGCAGAAATGATACCGCCTTCAAAAAGCTGATTAATATCGCTCTCTAAATTGCTGGAGACCATCAAAGCCTGATCGATCTGCATCCGCACCAGACTGGCCAAAATCTCCTTGTCCATAATTACCGCTTCTTTATATTGTCCGTTCAAGAGGTAGTTCTGCACATCCCCTAATTGTACGCGAATCTTTCCCCAAACACTGTTTTCACGCTCCGCCATATTTCCCTCCTTGCCTCCTGCAATTTTCTTCTGTAGTATACCTAGAAAGACAGCTTTCTTCAAGGAAGAATATCATTTTTCACAAAGAATTCGCGGTTTTTGATACTTCTTTCCTTAAATCGTAAGATTTGTCCTAAAAGCGGCGGAGACAGGCTCTATTTCCAGGGTAAGCAAGCGAATTACTTTGGAGAAACGTAAAAAGAGGATAAGCTGTTTACCTTATCCTCCCTCTACTCTATTTTCGTTTTTCTCATTTAAAAAGTCTTTTTATATAATATCCCATCTGCCCTCTGACTTACCGGCAAAAGGTCCGGGAGCCAGTCTGGAATAAATCCGTTCCATTCCCGTATCATCCATCACAGCAACGCAAAAGATATTGACATCCTTTCCCTCATAAATTTTTTTCCGTCTGTCAAACCCTCTGAAAAACTATTTTCCCACATACTGCAACTTCATTTCGTCCTCCTTAGGAATGTGGCATGAAAAAAACATCCTGTCTCTCTGCACCGCCGGAAGCTTCTTCCTGCGATTCCTGTTCTACTCTATTTTATTAATTTACAATATGTATATCGCAATATTTTCATAAAAAATAAGTTTTTACGGAGGGCTGTTTTGTTTTTCTAAGTACATTTTTTTGCAAAGAGAAGGACTGAGGAAATTAAAAAGAGAGCCTTTCGAAAAAACGAAAACAGCTCTCTGCATTGTTCTTACTGTGGGACACTATAAGGAAGATCTTCTCAAAATGGTAATAACCTTTGCCCTTAATCTCCGATTTCTTAACCGGGCCGAAGAGTCGGCTATCCTTCGCTCCGGAACGCATGTCCGACATCATAAAGTATTCTCCCTCCTTCAGCTTAATGGGATATTTTCACCGCCTCCGTGTCATAGGGGCTGGGTGGAATAGAAAATACCGTCCTCTACCTGCATATTCCCGTTGATTTTCAGACCGCCTTCATCCGGAATTTCAATCTCGTCTCCCGGCATGCCGATGATTCTTCCCACAAACTGCTTTCCGTCTTTATGATATACCAGAACATCGGAGGGGAAAAATTTATTTTCCAGACGGTAGTATAGCATCAGGTCTCCTGCACTGAGCTTTGGCTTCATATCGTCATTTTTCACCGGGGCGATTCCGAAAATGACGAAGAACATCACATAAATCAAGGCACCCATCAAAAGCAGATGGGAGAAGAAGGAACGAATGTCTCCCATTTGCCGGTAATAAGTTCTCTTTTTTCGAATCACATCCAAAGGAAGGACTGCTTTTTTCTCTACTTCTTTTTTCTTCTTTGCCATATCCTATCCCTTTAGCTTTGCCAGCTCTTCTTCCAAAGCGGCAATTTTTTCGTCTCTTTCCTGAATTCTGGCTTTGTAGCCGATTTCCATCACCTGAATGGCGGAACGGTATTCTCCGTCCAAATCCTCTAATTTCTTCCATACAGAGGCAGGCTTAAAAGCCGAAAAAGGCCTTTCGAATTTCATCTTTTTAAGATACTGTGCTACTTCTTCTAAATTCTGTGATGCCATACTACTTTCCTTTCCTTTGGGATTTGAAAACAGTATAGCCTTTTCCTCCCTAGCATTTGCAAAAAAGTTCTTAAAATTTTAAGAACTTGTCTTCCGAAATTTCCCGAAAGCCCTTGCAGGCTTTTGCAATGTCTGTTACACTATTCTCATGCCAAAAAAGAATAAAAGCTTGCGTTCTGTGCTGAGGGCTTACGCAAGGGACTAAACGAAAAAAATAATTTTTCTTTAAAATAATGAATTGAGTAGAAAGGATGTTTATGAAAAAAACTGATTTCCTGGAATGTAAATGGGCTTAGAGCCGTTATGGGAAAAAACTTTATGGAGGATTTTAAGCGTTTGGATGCGGACATCTTTTGTTTGCAGGAAACCAAATTGCAGGAGGGACAGATTGACCTGGATCTGCCGGGTTATTTTCAATACTGGAATTATGCGGTGAAGAAAGGGCTACTCCGGTACCGCCATTTTCACCAAGGAAGAGCCGCTGTCCGTGCAGTACGGCATCGGTGTCGAAGAGCATGACCAGGAGGGTCGTGTGATTACGCTGGAATATCCGGAGTTTTATCTGATTACCGTCTATGTGCCCAATTCTCAAGGGAGAGCTGAAGCGTCTTCCCTACAGAATGGAGTTCGAGGATGCCTTCCTGAATTACATCTTATCTTTGGAAAAGAAAAAGCCGGTAATTTATTGCGGTGACTTAAATGTTGCCCATGAGGAAATCGACCTGAAAAATCCGGATTCCAATCACATGAATGCAGGCTTCTCCGATGAGGAGGGCGAAGTTTTCCCGGTTTTAGACTCAGGCTATCTTGACTCCTTCCGTCATTTCTATCCGGACAAAGAAGAGGAATACAGTTGGTGGAGCTACCGTACCAAGGCCAGAGAAAGAAATGTAGGGTTGGAGAATCGACTATTTTGTGGTTTCCAAGCAATTGGAAAAGAAGCTCCTTTCCGCTTCTATTCATCAAGAAGTAATGGGCTCCGACCATTGTCCTGTGGAAATCACTTTGGATCTGTAATGATAGAAAGGGGAAAAGTATTTTATGAAATTGAAATGTGATGTTCATACCCATACTCTTTATTCCCGCCATGCTTACTCCACGATTTTGGAAAAATGTTGCCGCGGCGAAGGAAGCGGGATTGGAGCTTCTTGGTTCTACGGATCATTTTTCCGCCATGCTCTATCCGGATTATGAAAATGTCCGTCACTACCAGTATTTGATGGTAAGCCACACCTGGCCCAAGGAAATTCAGGGCGTTCGGGTTTTGCAGGGCTGTGAAGTGGATATTGTGGATATGGAGGGAAACCTTTTCGGTTTTGATATTCCCATTTGGAAAAATATTGACGGGGATTTTTATAATGACGGGAAGAAAATGTCCTCTACGAGCGTGTCTGCAAGAAAATGGACTATTGTATCGCCTCTGTCCACCGAAACAGCTTTTTGCCAAGGGAGAAAAGCGCTCTAGCTTGCACCAAGCTCTATCTGGAGGCCATGAAACATCCTAAGATTTTGATTCTTGGGGCATATCGGTCGTTCCGGACTCCCCTTTGAAATCGATCCGGTGCTTCTTGCCGCAAAGGAACAGAATGTTCTGATTGAGATTAATGAGCATTCCATGGATGAAGGAAGCGAAACCAAAAAAAGCGTTGCGAAGCCATTGCAGTACGCTGTGCGGAACTGGGAGTACCCATCTCCGTTTCCAGTGATGCTCATATCGCCTTAAGGATTGGAGAATTCCCAAAGGTAGAATCCCTGCTGGAAAAGATCCATTTTCCGGAAGAGCTGATTATGACCAGAGATAAGGAAAGATTTTTACAGTATATGAAGAAGGCAGGGACTGGGGTAAGGCGGGTTTTGCACTCGTTGTTTCAAGTTAAATATATATATATATGGTCGATATTACTCATAGAAAAATAAAGGAAGAGGTACTATAATGAGTATGACCGTTAGCAACATGGCAAAATACGCCATGGCAAAACAGGATTTTGATCCTCAGTCCCAAAAACCAAAATCTATCTCCTGAAGAAAAAGAATGGAGGAGTTTAAGCCAAGAAGAGAGACACTTCCGTAATCTTATTGCCGCAGGAGGTGACCCTTGGATGAGTCCGGATTATCCCGGTGCAGGAAAAGAGTATATTATTCCTGTAAGTAAGGATATTGAAGCTTTGGCAAGGAAAAGAAATCCGTGATGCCTTCTTAAAAAATCAAGGGATTTGTGAATTCTGCCGACGCTGAAAGCTATAGTAAAAGTTTAGAGATTATGCTAAATCACAAAGCGGTCCGGAAAGAAGAGCCATTATGTACACGATAGATCAAATCGGAAAGGATGAAGTTTCTAAAATTGAGCAGAAAATAAAGTCTGTTGATACAAACTGGAGTCCTCGTCAATCCTTTGATCCAAAAATCATCCAGAAGTATCTGCAAGAACAGGTACAAATTGAAGGGATTGATCAAAAAGTATAAAAAATAGGATGCAGGAAAAGGAAAGTAAAATATACTCCTGCATCCTATTTTTATTATACTATTTTGCTCAAAAACATCTTATAAGATAAGGGCTGTGAAAAATCAAAGTACTAAAGAGTTTTTCGGCATTATAGGTCTGAACTTGGGGTGAGTCTGAGCTCGATACTTGCGAAATCCGGCGAAGTGAAGAACTGTAAAATCAATAAGTGAAGCGAATAATGGAGTATGGGTCTATAATAGGGGCAATCTGAGCCCGTCAGTACTTACTGAAAGCAAGCAAAGCGAAGCTTGAAGTTAGTACTACTACGAAAGACGAGGTTAGCGGGAGCGTGCCCCGATTGTGAGACCCATACTACATTTGAGCGCATCTTTATGATAAAAACAGTCTTTCAATACACAGGATTAAGCTAGCGAGCGTGCTCCAAGTTCAGACCTATATTGCTAGAATATTTTTAATTTTTTACTGCCCCTTAATCCTTAAACCTTCTTTTTGAACCCTTCTGCATCCTCTTCGATTTCGGAAATCAGGGCTACTCTATCTGCGTGTCTTCCCCCTTCAAATTCTGCCAAAAGGAAGCTGTCCACAATCATCTTTTGCAAGCTCAACACCTACTACTCTGGCACCAAGGCAAAGCACATTGGCATTGTTGTGTCTTCTGCCCATGGCTGCGGAATAGGGCTCTGAGCAGGGGAATGCCCGAATGCCGGGGACTTTATTGGCTGCTAAGGAAATGCCTACTCCCGTTCCGCAAATGGCGATGCCGAAGTCCGCCTTTCCCTCCTGCACAAGCTTGGCTACCTGATAGCCTGCCAAGGGATAATCATAGCGTTCCGAAGTATCAGTTCCCACATTGATAATCTCGATTCCCTGCTCCTCCAGATATGCCTTAAGCTCCATCTTCATCTCTACTGCGGCATGATCGTTTCCCATTGCAATCTTCATTTTCATTCCTCCCCTTTTGACATTTCCTTTATCCTACAAAACAGTGACTTAACTTTGCTTTTACTTTCCATGTGATATTTCAGATGTGGATATTGCTATCCTGAAGCTCAAAAACAAACAGGACTGACTTTTGCCTGACTTTCATACTCTTGTAAAATCCTACAGTATTCCAGATACTAGTTTTGAAATACGCTTCTCAGATTACCAAGCTCTCTTTGGGCTCTTTCCTCTAAAAGATTCTGATAAGCAAAAACTGCATAGCCTTTTACAATGCCTGTCTTTCTGGCTTCTTCCACCTGTCTTTTTAAAATATCACTTTCCGTAAACCACTCCGATACAGGATTTTCCGTCCCAAACGGTGCTTCCTGCTCGGTACAGTCCTAAGCCTCAGCATGAGTTCCACCTGATTTCCAGTGGAATTTGTTAAGTTCACCCAGTCTCCAAGGCTTCGTATATAGGCATGGGGAGCTTCCTGCCCTTTTTCCATTTTTTTCGCCCTAAAGCCGTGATACATCTGGGGCATGATGTAATCAATATAGTCCTTGGATGCCATAATTTTGTCCACATCCAGGAAATACGCCACTGAAGAGCGAAGGCTTTTGCAGGTTTGGCACCGAGCTTACACCGAAGACCACTCCTCTTTCTTTACACAGGCTATGTACCTGCTTTTAACAATAAAGAAACCTGATTTCTCCGGTATTCTGTCAAGCTCCCTGTCTCTCCCTGTCTTTTTCGCCTCCTCATACTCCGGCTCATCAAAACGTTTGCCCTCTTCTGTCAAGGAAACTCTGGGATAGAAATAATCGTCAAAATGAATGCCGTCCACGGCATAGTTATCCAAAAGCTCTTTAATGGAAGCCAGAAGTGCCTCTCTTCCTGCCGCCCTGGAGGGGTTAATGTAATACTGCCCCTCATGAAGAAGCACATTTCTTTCTTCTCCGGAGGTTCTGCTCCATTTTTTCACAATGCTGTCTTCAGGAATATTTTCCCACTTGGACATGGAACTGCTGACACGGTAGGGATTAAACCAGGCATGGACGGAAATGCCCTTTTTCTTTGCCTCGGAAATCATAATCTCCAAGGGGTCAAAACTGCCATTTCCCGGCATAAATTTAGAATAGGGGAAAACCGTCATTTTCTTCCCGTAGCTGTCGGAATGGCTGTGCACATGGAGGAAGAGGGTCTGAAAACCGTTCTTCTGCAAATTGTCTATGACCTTGGCCGCCTCTGCCCGAAAGGCCTGCTCTTCCTTCGGCATATTCATCCAATCCAGATAAGAAAACCAAACCGCCCTTAACTCTTTTTGAGAGGAAAGGCTTTTCACCCGGGTCCCGCAAGATTTGAAGCATAGGCGAATTCCCTGCAACAAAGCTCAGGGAAAAAGAAGTGTAAAAAGCAGAAAAAGCCAAGCTTTGCAGTAAGCTTCCTCCCAGGCTATTTCCAATATTTTATTCTTAATACATATCCCTCGCGGAGCAATCGGTATCAAGTTTATAAAATTTCTCTCCATCGTTTCTCTTCTCCTATTTTTCTTTTTGCCCTTACTATAGCATAATTCGGCATAGAACTTTTTTCTTTTCCCTCCCGGTTTTCCTACAAAACCATTACGGAAGACTTCCTCAAGAAAGTAAGTCTTCCGAGAGAGCTAATTCTTCCGAAAAAGCATAGAAAATAACAGGAGGCGGTAAAGACAGAATAGTGTTCATACAGCTTTCTATATCTTTACCGACTCCTGTGATTATGCTTCTCTTCGGAAGGCTTCCACTTCTTCTTCCGTTTTCGCTAAAATGATTTTGGCTCCTAAGTTCATCAGCTTCTTTTCGAAGAACTCGTAGCCTCTTCTAATATATCCTATGTCTTCCAGCACAGTGATTCCTTCTGCGGCAAGGCCTGCCAAAACCAGAGCGGCTCCAGCTCGAAGATCCAAGGCATGCAGAGTTGCTCCCTGTAATTTTTCCTGCCCCAAAATGGTTGCCACTCTATCTTCTACAGTGATATCCGCCCCCATTTTCTTTAATTCCTCTACATATAAGAAACGATTTTCAAAAATCGACTCGGTAACAGTGGATTTGCCCTCTGCCAATGCCAGAGTAACGGCAATCTGGGGTTGCATATCCGTAGGAAAAGCCCGGGTAGGGAAGGGTCTTAATCTTAGTGCCCCTCTGCTTTTCTCCTCCGATGACCTGAATTTCCTCGTCTCCTTCATAGACGGTATTTCCCATATCCCGAAGCTTTGCGGCAATGGATTCCATGTGCTTGGGAATGATATTTTTAATCAAAATATTTCCTCGGGTAACGGCTGCTGCATACATAAAGGTACCGGCTTCAATCTGATCCGGAATTACTCCATAAGTGGTTCCGTGCAAACGCTCCACCCCTCGAATACGGATGGTATCCGTTCCGGCTCATGAATGTTGGCCCCCATGCTGTTTAAGAAATTGGCTACGTCTACAATATGAGGCTCCTTGGCCACATTTTTCAATAATTGTCTGACCATCCGCCAAAAACCGCAGCCAGCATCAGGTTAATGGTTGCCCCCACGGGATACCACATCCAGATAGATATGTTGTCCCACAAGCTCCTCCGCCTTCGCTACAAAATAGCCGTCCGAGATTTCCACCTCGGCTCCCAAGGCGGTAAACCTTTAATATGCTGGTCAATGGGTCTTTCCCCGATGGCACAGCCTCCAGGTAAAGCCACCTTGGCCTGATGGTATTTTCCCAGAAGTGCCCCTGATAAAATAATAAGACGCACGAATACGACGAATCGCATCGTCATCTACGCTTTTCATAGACAACTGATCCGCCTGAATAGACACCACATGACTTTTCTATGCGGTGCACCTTCGCTCCGATGGCCTTTAAAGCCTCCAGCATAACATTTATATCTCGAACATCGGGAAGATTCTCTATAATTACTTCTTCGTCGGTAAGAAGGGCTCCTGCCACGATACCCAGTGCTGCATTCTTTGCCCCTGCTGATGACTACCTTCCACGAAGGGGATTGCCCCTTCATGACGAATACTTCATTCATTTTAAACCTCAAATTTTTCGTCTCGCTCTAAATTTTTCCACAAAAAGCTCCTAATCATAGAGTTGTCTTGATTATAAAGCTTAAAGGGGAAAAAGTGCAAGAAATATACGCAGTTCCACAGAGCTACAAATGCACAGTTCCACATAGCACAATTTACGTGGAGCTTTTCTCTGCCTTTTTCGAAGATTTCCTCCTACTCCAAAAAGGCTTTGGAAATCCTCTTCCTCATTAAAACCGGGGTCCATGTGGGTAAGAAAAATGCCAGTCTTCACTTCCCTTTTTCTATAGAGCACCGCTTCCCCATCTTCCGAACCGAAGTAGGCTCTCTCCGCCTCATAGCCCTTTGCTTCTAAAAATGCTTTTGGCTTTTTCGGTACTGACTTTCCCTGTCTTGCAATATAGTCCTTCACTTCATCATTGGGAATAAGATAGGCATCCACTCTGGTGGAACCCTCCACCATGCCCTTTCCGGGGGTACTTGTCCGGTAGCTCTTTCCAGAAAAATGTCTATCTCCCCTTCTCCGGTAAACATAAATTTCGTAAGAGGAACAAGATGTCCGTTGTACTGAAGTTCCAAATACTCCGGAAGCTTCCGAAAGTCTAAAGTTTCATAGACAAATCCCTCTTCTTCCTTATATTGATAGCCTTCCACTTGGGAAATAAAGGCTCTTCCCTCTTTAATCGTTTGAAATAAGCCGATTTCCGTCCCAAGGCCTTCCTGATTTAATCTCCAAAATAAAACATATCGCCCCCACTATTCCTTTCGAATCCTTGGATTGATTTCTTCCAGCTATCCTTTCGAATCCTTGGATTGATTTTCTGGCTATCCTTTCCAAATCCATGGATTGATTTTTCATCCTTAGGCCTTCGCCTTTACCTCTTCGGGCACATCCACATTTGAGACCCCGCAGGCAATGGCATCCACTGGGCAGGCATTTTTACATTTTCCGCAACGGATACACTCCAAATCATTGCAGTTTTGTACCCGGATCACATTGCATCTCGCAAACCGCCTTACATCTTCCGCAGTGAATACACTTCTGATGGTCCAAAGTATAACGGAAAAGGACACGGAATTAAAGAGAGAATAAATCGCACCCAAGGACGAGATATACTTACAGAAGGGGCGATAAATGATTATGGAAAGGAGGATAGTGAAGCAAAATCAAGCCCTTCCATGCATAGAGAAAGCCTCACGGCTCCCCTGCATACTGGTGTTCATCCACACCAGAGAATTCCTCCTCCAGCATTCCCACAGGACAAATCAGTTTACAAAAATAAGGTGCTCCCTGTCCTATAATATCCACCAAAAACAGAGGAAGGAGAATGACGAAGATAAGTAAGATGAGATACTTTTGCCTTTTCGTAAAAGACTTGTCCCACTTAAAGGTCTCTATCTTCTTCACAAAGGGAATCTTATGCAGTAAATCCTGCACCAGCCCAAAGGGGCAGAGGTATCCGCAAACGCCTCTTCCTATCAGCGCGCCCACGAAAAAGAGAAAGCCCACCACATAGTAGCTGAACTTGTAATTCGGGCTGCCAATGACCGCCTGGAGGGCACTGATGGGGCAGGAACCCTTGGCTCCCGGACAGGAGTAGCAATTCATTCCGGGAACGCAAAGCTTCTTTAATTCTCCACTATAGATTTTTCCTGTTTTTAAATCCCTCAAAGAAGGAGTTGGTCACTAAAAACCAAAAGGATTGGAAGATGTGTCGTACATTGTTTCTTGCTTTATATTTATCTTTTTTTGATTTTCCGTTGATGAATTCTTTTAACTTATCCAATGCCGATACACTCCATACATACTTTGATTGCCTTGTTCATTACCACCAGTGCCTCTCCCCGATGAACTCCCACATAGATCATGACAATGCCCATACAAAGGAGAATCAGGGATGTCAACCGGGACTTTAAAATTTTCTGTTTCATATTTCCTTTACTTCTTTTTACTTTAGCCAGTTCTTTTTCAATAATTTCCATACCAAGCCTTCTTATTGTGGGAACCGGAATAGGTCTCTCCTACAATCTGTCCCTTCTTATCCACAAAGAAGGTCTCCGGAAAGGCCTGAATCCCGCTGAGTCTGCCATTAAAATTGCTCTTATCCGGAATTAAGAAGGGATACTCCGCCTTGCTTCTTTCCCGAATCAGCTTTGCTTTCTCCAAAGCCTCCTGATTTTCTCCGGTCTGGTCCACCGTGTCCGTTACCACTCCAACGATATTGACACCCTTGTCCTTCATTTCCTTCTGAATTTCCGCAAGATCCGGAATTTCCTGCACGCAGGGACTGCACCAGGTGGCAAAAACATTGACCATGGTGAGGTCATAGTCGGAAAAATCCTTTCCGCTGAATTCTTTTCCATCAATGTCCATCGTCTGAAGATTGCTTAAGTCCGTAACTACGTTTTGGGGAATCGGTGGAAAAAAGCCATGGTGTTTTTCCAAGTCGGACTTTTTTCAGACAAAACAAAGCCGTTTTCCGGACGTTCTTTTTTCTCCGTAATTTCTACGGTCGTCTGTTTCAATTCCTCTATCGTCTCTGCATCCGCTGTGCTATTTACACTAAGATAATAGCTGTATTTTTCCGTCCTTGGACTCTCCCAGCTTAGTATGACTATCGCATTTTGTAATCTTCCCGATTTCGTCCTCGGAAAGACTCTTTTCAAACATGCCGATGGTGCCGATTCTTTCCAGACTTTCCTGCCACTTTTCGTAGCCGTCTCCCATCTTAGCAACTTCCGCATTTTTCTGCTCTTCTGTAAGTTTACTAAAGCTCAACAATCCATACTTAAGCTCCTCGATCTATGGGGCTTTGATCGTCCAACATCACGATGTCTTTTTGCCTTCATGGCTTCCCTAATCTTCTCGGAAAGCTTGAATTTTTAAGCCCAGATATTCATAGACATATTCATCCTTTACCGGCAAAGTATAGTCTGCCGGTTTAAAGCTGTCTCCATTGCTGTCCATATTTACGGACACACCGGCATCTTCCGGACTTACCGCAAGACTCTGGGCATCTGCACTTTTCACTAACTGCCATGGAAGACTTCCCTGCTCTGTAGCTGCTTTATTCTGACAGCCTGCAAGTCCAAGTCCTAAACAGAGTGTCGTTACAAGACAAGCTCCTGTGAATTGATTTTTCTCATAATATTTCCTCCTCAAAGCTACTTTTATCAGTATACCCTTTCGTACCACAGGAAAAACTTAAAAAGAAAAACTTTTTTCTGAAAATATGAATTTTGAAGATGCCGTTTCTATGAGTATGCTACAAGGGATATAAAATGAATATGAAATGGAAGACGAGCAGGAGTATATTGTATATTCTCATTGCTCTAAAGTATAAGCATGGATTTACCAGAATTTTTTTATAGATTTCTAATCTATTTCTTTGACCTTATTCTCTAAACTCTTAATTCCTGTATTGTTCAACTTTTCAATTGACATCAGCTGAGTTCTTGCAAGCTTCCTTAGCTCTATTTAAGTCCTGCCTCATTTCTAAACGTGTCGAATTGCACACGGTTAAAATTTTCATTGTTCAGAACTTCCCATAGCCCGATAAATTCCAACGTATTTCTATTTCTCATCCAGTTCTGAATAACAAACCTTGGATCATCAGTATTTTTATACTTAGCAATATCCGTTAGACTTATATAGTCGTTTTTAAAGTCTTCAGTATAAATTTGAATAGCAAAACCTTTTTGCTTCGATTGTGTCTTTTTCACCATAGACATGTGAATTCCTCCTTGCTTTGAAGAAAGCACAGACGGCCTAATTCTTTTCATTACCCAATCAAGAATATTTTCAGAACCATTATATTTACTTGCATATGTGCCGTCTTCTCTAAAGATGGCTCCATAGTATCATATTGCCAAATATTATTCCATTATTCCGAGTCTGTCGTTTCATAATATTCCTCTTTTTTTCAAGCTTTTCTGCACCTGACCTAGTCCTCAATCTTATCCATCTTTCAGCCCTTGACCTACTCCCTAATCTTATCCATAATAATACTGTTTCTACGACATATTCTTTGGCTTGAAATCCTTGGATTCATGCTTAGAATATGGATTCTTTTAATTCCATGGGAGGAAAATGATGAAAAACAACTATCTTTATTACTCGGCGGCCTTCTTCTGGCTTCTTCTCTGGTAGCCTGCGGTGCAAAGGGAAGCACGGCTTTCACCACTGCGGCGGCAAGTGACAAGGAAACTGCGGCAGAAAGCACTACGGCAAAGAGGGGAGAAAGCAAGGCAGAAGCCTCTTCCGACAGTTCCGATTTTAAGGCACAGATTTTATTCTGCGGCTCCACCTCTTTGTACCCCATTATGTCCTCTTTAGCTTCTTCCTTTACCGAGAAGTATGAGACCTGGGACAAGGTAGATGCTTCTTTCCCAAAGGAAAACATCTCCATCTATGTGGCTCCAGGCGGATCCGGCGTTGGAGTAAAGGCTGCTGTTGACGGCACCGCCGACTTCGGTATGCTGGCAAGAGACATTAAGGATAAAGAAGTAGAGAGCCTTGGCAAGGACTATAAGAGCTTTGAAGTGGCAAAGGATGCTTTAACCGTGTCGGTCAGCAGCAAGAACCCCAATGCGGATAAGCTGGAAAAATCTGGATACGGAAACCTTACAGAAGATTTTCGACGGAGAGTATACCAAATGGAGTCAGGTAGATTCCTCTCTCTCCGATGATGAGATTCATGTGACATCCGCGACCTTTCGGCGGCGCTTATGAAGTTTTCCAGAAGGCAGTGATGGGCGACAAGGAAATCACCCTTCCGCTACCCAGTCCGCTTCCATGACAGAGTTGGCTACCAATGTGGCAAACGATCCGGAACGGCATCGGCTATGTAGGCTTCGGTGCATTTAACAAAGCAAACAAAGAAAGCACTGTTTTGAAAGAAATCAAGGTTGACGGTGTAGAAGCTTCCGAAGAGAAGATTTAAGCGGTGACTACAAGATTCAAAGACCGGTTATGTTCGTTACCGGAAAGAAAATCACAAAGAATGAACAGGCCTTTATTGATTACGTTTTCTCCGAGACAGGGTATGATGCGGTTGTAGCAAACGGTTACATTCCTGCTTTTCACCAAATAAGATTTTGTAAAAACAGAGCTGTAAGATACATTAAAGCTTTTTCCATGCGTATAGCTTTGAAATCAGGGGCGCTCAGAGTGCCCCTTTTCAAAGCTATACTGCATAGAAAACAGAAACTATTGTTTAGAAAGGAAAGAAAAATGCGGAATCTTAAAAAGCAGAAAGCTGGAGAACTCTCTTTCTTTTTCGTTTACGCTTTTTATTTTCTCCATCGGTATTCTGAGTTTTTCTTTCTTTTTCTAGCTAAGGAATCCTTCCCTCTTTGAAAAGTGTTTCCCTGCCTTCTTTTTGTTCAGCTCAAATGGAACCCCATGGCATTCACCGGAACGGCCTCCTTCGGTATTTTCCACTTTCTGATGGGCTCTATTTCCGTTTCCTTCCTTGCCCTGTTGTTCTCCACTCTTTTGTCTCTGGGTTTGCAGCATTTTCTTCGCCTTTTTACTTTTGGGAGAAGGGAAGGCGCATCCTCTATCCCCTTTGGACTTGCTTTCCGGCATCCCTTCCGTAGTCTACGGCTTTATCAGTTTAACGGTAGGAAAGCCTCTCTTTTTGAAAAATGGGCGTGAGTACAGGCTCTTGTGTCTTACTGGCTGCTGCCCTGCTTTCCATTTTGATTTTTCCCTTTATGGTGGATTCCATCACGGACAGTATGGGTGAAATTAAAGGCAAAATACTTTTTAGAGCAAGAGCTCTGGGACTTTCTCCCGCCTACATTATCCTAAGGCTGATCCTTCCTTCTTCCCCTTCGCAGCATTTTTATGGCCTTCCTGCTGGGTAGCGGAAGAGCCTTAGGGAGAGACCATGGCGGTGATGATGGTGGTAGGCAATGCCAATCTTTTCTCCAAAGCTCCTTTCCAGGGCGAAACCATCGCTTCACTCATTGCGCTGGAAATGGGCAGTGCGAGTATCATTCTCTCCACTACCATGCCCTCTATGCCTCCGGACTCGTGCTTTTTACTGCTGGTCGCGCTGATTCATTTGCTGGTGAAAAATGGGGGAAAGACCGCGCACTTCGAAATTTACATCTCGAGCAGATTGGTCCTGAACCGGTCATTTTGGAATCTCACATCGCACGCAGTCGATACGGATACGGGCACTGCGGGTTTCCTTCTGTGCATTCCGCGGAAAATAGGGAAGAAGTAGCGCCTCGGTCTCTAATTACGAGGAAGAGGGCAAAAGGCGTCCCGGTCTTTTTCCGCTGTCCTCCTTTTTCCTGTACAGTTTCCTTTCTTTTCTGCTGATTTTTCCGCCCTGCTGTTTTTCTTTCTTTATATCTTTTACAAAGGGATACAAAGTCATCTCTCAAGCTTTCTTCTGGACACGCCAAAGGGAATGGTCTTGGGAGAAGAGGGCGTATCTTCCCGCCATCACCCGGGTCTTTGGCCTTTTCCCTTACAGCTTTAGTGCTTTCAGGGACTGCCAAAGCCTTTTTACCGCCATTTTCATGGTCTTTTATGCAAAGGAAGGCAGAGAGAGCCTGCATTTCTTTCATTCACCTGCTCTCCGGCGTTCCCTCTATCGTATTGGGGCTCTTTCTCCTACAGCTTATTTGTATACCAGCTGAAGCTGGGACGCTCGGTGCTCTCCGGTGCCATCGCTTTTAGCGATTATGATTTTTCCCCTTCATGGAAATCCGTATGGAAAAGATATTTGAAGAAGTACCGAAAAGCTATCCATTCTTCCGAAAGTCTGGGCTGCTCAAAAGGCTATACCTTAGAAAGCATGACTTCCCTATACTTTGCCGGAACTTCTTTCCACCATGCTTCTGGCCTTTTGCTTTGCTCTCGATGCCACACCGCCGATTTTATTTACCGGAGGAGTCGCCTTTGCGAAAAAGTCCCACTTCCTTACTGTCCCCGCTATGGCGCTTCCCCGCATCTTTACCTGCTTCTGGTGCAAGGTGGTTCTTCTTATCCAGAGCCTACGGAACCGCTTTGGTGATGCTCTTCCTTCTGCTCATTGGAAACGGAATAGCCAGTCTTCTGACCGCTTACTGCCATAGGAAATGGCAAAAATAAAGAACTATTGGCATAGCTTTTCCCGGTTCAAAAGTTAATTTTTAAAAAGTATACACAGGTATCAAATAACATCTTAGGAGAATAAAAATGTCTACCGAATCTACAAGTCCCATTTTATCTACAAGTCCCATTTTGAAGTGAAAAATCTGAGTCTTTCCTACGGCAAAAGACAAATCCTCCGGAATCTGCATTTTTCAAATTCCGGAGAAGAGCATCACGGTCTTCCTGGAGCTCCGGCTGCGGAAAGATCTACTCTCTAAAGAGTCTGAACGGTCTTCTTTTGGAAAATAAAAGAGGCCTCTATGGAAGAAATCTTTCTTTCGGGGAAAATCTGACAAACAAAAAGAAAAAGCGACTGGAGCAGATTGCCATGGTCTTTCAAAACCCCAGTCCTTTTTCCTTTTTCCATTTATAAAAAAATATGACTTACGCCTTAGAGTACTACGGTATCAAGAACAAAGCCGAGCAGAAGGAATTAATCCGGCAAAAGCTTAAAGACGTAGGACTTTGGGAGGAAATTTCGGAGAGCTCCACCGCTCCGCTCTAAGCCTTTCCGGAGGGCAGGCCCAAAGGCTTTGTATCGCTCGTGCCCTTTGCATTGAGCCGAAAATCCTCCTTCTGGATGAGCCCTGTTCTTCTTTAGACCGACTTTCCACCTTGAAAAATAGAAGAGCTCCTTCAGAATCTCAAAGAAAGATACAGCATTATTATCGTGACTCTACAACCTCTCGGAGGCGAAGCGTATCGGCGATCAGATTCTCTTCTTCCATGAAGAGAACTTTGGGAAAAGTGGCACAAAGGAGGAGTTTTTGCAATCATCCTGAGAGACTCGAAACCAAAGAATTTTTAGAGGGAGAATGGTAGGGCATGCTTTTAGAGGGAACTTGATAGAACGTAGTTTAGAAGGGCATAATAGAACGTAATTTAGAGGAAAATGGTAATACGTGAGATCAGCTCCGATAGGTCGGATATGCTCTCTCCGCTCCCTCCACCTGTCCAAAAGCCATAGGAAGCATGGATAAAAAGCAATTCCCGCCTCTGTTGCGGAGCTAAAGTCTAAAGGCAGTGTCTCCAAGATACACGCAATCCTCCGGTTTTTAAGTGGTTTCTCCATCAAAATCCGGATATTCTCCGCCTTCTTCTTTCGTTGCTTCCGTAACATTCCATATCCAAAAAGTCCCGGTCTTTTCCCAGGGTGAACTTCTCTCCATACAGCACTGCATCAATACTAGCCTAACTGACGAGTGGAAACGATATAGCGTCCAATCTCTGCCGCTTTCAATGCAGCAATACACTCTTCAAGATGAGGATAGAATTGTAGTATTCTCACTCAAATATAAATTTTCAAATTGCATGCAGTGAGCAAGAATCTCTTCTCCCTCTTCCCTTCTACCTGAGGAATCAGGCTTTTTGCAAACTGATCCATGGTTTTTCCCATTAAAGGCAGAAGATCTCTCGAGAAATCCTGATTCCCTTCGTCTCCGGAAAATCCTGCAATTTTATGCTAAAAGCCTTTGCCACCAGATCCACACATTGTCCCATAGGGTTCCATCCGCATCGAATATACAGCCTTCTTGATCATCCTTTTTCTCCTTTACCCGGTATCTTCTGTTCTCTTTTGCTAGGCTTTATTCTCCGGCATCTTCTGTTCCTACTTTTTTAGGCTTTATTCTCCAGCATCTTCGCTCCTACTTTTTGCTAGGCTTTATTCTCCGCCATCAATTCATCCCAATAGCTTCTGCCCTGATAAATCATTTCCTCTAGGCCTTCACCACCGCATTTCTAAGAGTACTGCCCGCTCCTCAAGTCCCAGGGCTCTTGGGATAAAGACACAGACATCTCCCGATTTCCTGAGCCAGCTTCTTTAGCAGGTCTCATCCTTCATTCGCACGAGGCCAGAAAACCGTGGAGGAATCAGCTCTTGTCCTTGATACGAGTTTCCATCCAAAACTTAGCAAGGCCTTCCATTCCAGTCTAAGCAGCATCTGTTCCAAAGCCAGAGTTTCCGGACTTTTGGCGAAGGCCAGCATAGTGACTTTCCAAACTTGTCCTCCGGTATCTCCGGAATATCCAGATTCTGCAGGGTAAGATTTACGATAGCCGCATCACTTGAGGAATATCCTCTCTCTTCCATTCTTCCCCTGTCTTCTTTTCGGCAAATGAAAGTTTATCTAACTACTGAGATACCCATTTCTGCATTTTCTTTTTATTCCAAAATACTGGTTCGTCGAAAATTAAAATTTCCATCAGGCTGCCATAAAGTTGTCTTTAATCTGCAGGCTTTCCCCTTCTGTGTTTCTACAAACTTTGTCCAAATTTTCCTTTTGCAAAAATAGGATAACGAAAGCGAAAGGGTTTCCAGGCGTTTCCTTCTACAAGCTTTTCCTCCATATCCTCTGTCCTTTTGATTTTTCAATACCAGGGGCAAAGCGCTTGACCACATCTCTCTCCTCGTATAAAAGCTTTTGAGTCAATCCGAAAAGGTTCGCTTTCTTCCTTCACTTCACTTTGTAGACATTTCTTCTCCTCATTCATGCTTCGTTCATATTTTGTTAGCACAATGTTTACAGCCTAAACATAGTTTATTCACTCTTGACTTCATACTGCATTACAGATAACGAAGTGCTCGTTATCCACTAAATAAGATTTTCATAATACTCGACGGAGCTTCCGTGAGACTGCTCCAGCCTCCTCCATTGGGAAAAATACGAGCCTTTTATTTTCCTTCTTCAGCAGATTCTTTTATTTTTCCTTTCTTTCACCTCTTCTCGTAAACTCTCTCTTCAAAGGGATCCCTTACTTCCCCTTCTTTCATAGAGTCGAAAATCCGTTTAAAAGGAAATTCATCCAGGCAATCAGAGGTAGCCTAAAACAAAAATACCGGCGTAAACATGGCATCAAATAAAATCAAAAATAGCTTCCACACCAACAATACATCTGCAAATCATGCAAAGGGTATAGGGAAGATGGCGAATGGACATGGTAAGAGCATGAATCAGGTTCTTTTGCAGGTATTATCAAAGCGGAAAAGGGGCCAGACGTAAGAGAGAAAACAAATAGCCACAGCTAGCATGCATCCGTAATCCCGGAAAAGAAGCGTAATGCCGTGTTATTGGCAAATATCATGGAGCGATGATCTAGAGAAGAATCACTGCAAAATCAGCAGTAAAATCATCCAGAAGGATGATGCCTCCTTTAAATTCTGTTTAAAAGGAATGCATAAACATCCTGAAATTTTGCCTCGATCCTCCTCATGCACAATCTTAATGGTACAATAATATAAAGCCGTAGTAGACGCTCCCAGAGTTACAATGGGCAGAAAACAGAATCACAAAGATTCAAAACCATCATATCCGCCAATCGTCCTATGAAACCCCACACATCATTATCACTAATTAAAAAGCCTTGGAAACATCTACTGCTATTTCCTTCCTAACTCCTTTATCTATTTCCCTCTTCTCACTTGCTCGCTCTTCCAATTTCCAAAAGATAAGCCTTCGCATCCTTTAAAAAGCTTAGACTGATCGGTAAAATCACCAGTCCGATGGGAAAATGCCGCAATGATGGAGACAGACTGCAAGTTTACCATAGAACTTTCGGAAAAAGACTAGTGCCAAAGGCAGTAAAATCAATAAAAATCGCCCAGAATCCCTGTACCTTTCGGGATGGCTCCTGTCCTCCGGAAGCTCTTATAGCTATACTGCGCCGCCACCAATGCGATGGAGTCAAAGGATGTGGCGTAAAAGGCAATCATGGTCAGAAGAAGCAGGGATGAATACCAGTCCCGGAAGAGGCAGGGGTTTCCAACATTTTCACCACCGTAAGGTAGGGAACCGTTCTCCTGATAGAGCTGTAGCACCGGTAATTTATGGAAAACCTCCAGGGGACAGGGTGAAATTCCCTAAAACAATGAAGCTTACATAGGTACTGCCGATACCGAAAATGTATCCTCCATAATGGTTTGTCGTCATGGTTCTTCCCCGGCTGATGCTTCCGATAAAGAAGGAAGACACACCACACCATCAATAGGCCAGTGAAAAATCGTCCAGTTTTCCGGAAAATGATTTTTCCCCTAAAGGATCAGTATAGGTAGCCATGGAAAAAAAGTGCTCTACCATCTTTCCCAGAGCATTCATTCCATTTTTACAATAAAGGACCTACACCGCTTCCGAAGAAAATGTATAAAAAGCAGGGCATAAAACAGCCAGGTACAAAGCTTTGCCAAAAACGCCGTCCATCCCCTTCAATACCCGCAAAGGTATAAACCACACAGGTGGCAATCAATATGATTAAGGTAAGCTCTCTGGTGGACAGCCCGTTGGGGAGGAGCTTTTTAATGATTTCCGACATCAGGGAGTAGCTACCGAAAAAGGTGGTGGCTGTTCCTGCAAGGAGGAAGCAAAACCGCCAGTAAATCAAATCCCTCTTCCCGCCAGACCGTCAGTGTGCTTTCCTAAAAATAGCTCTGCAGGCTTCCGAATATTTTTGCCTGCTTCTTTTTCCATCACATGAGCATAAAGCCGAAGGCAGCAGCCAGCACCAGATAAAATCCCCAGGGGTAGTGGGATCCCCAATGGAAAAGGTGTAAATACTGCTCCAATCCGATAACTTTCCCAGGGATTGGACATAGGGATCGTTGGCATAAAGAATCCATTCTCAGAAGGAATAAAAAGAGAATATCACTGCAAGTCCTGCGGTAAACATCATACTTCCCCAGGTAAAAGGAGTATTTCGGCTTTTCGTCGGGCTCTCCCAGAACAATATTGCCTAAGGGCGAAAAGGCGATATAAAGGAGAGTAAGAAAATAAAAGGCCGATTCCCAGATAGTAAACGGAAAACTCCCGCCCCAAAAAGCCTCGAATGGAGGATAATATCTGATTGGAATGTTCGGAAACAGAAAAAAATAGCAAAAGCACAGAAGAAAGCAGAATACATAGAAATTCCGCTAATCCCGTAGTCTATAAATTCTTCGTATTTTCTTTTCGGGCTGCTCTCCCAAACCTCTTTACTGATTTTATTTTTGCTTTCTTCCCAGGTTTCTTTATCAGCTTCCTCTATAAATTCTTCCTTTGTTCCTTTTATGACTTCATGATTTCTTCCTATGATGTGCTTCCTCATTTACTTCTTCTCCTTCTCCTCTAACAAGCGCTTGCTGTCTTCTCTTCGTACTTTTTGATAAGGCAAGCGAATAATCTTTTATTTTCTCCTTCGTCTTCCGGGACCTTTTTCGGTACCGAGACGATAAAGCCAGCTAAACAAGGCCTTGGCCTGACCTTATTCATCATTATACACCGTTCCCATCAAATTTCCCTTTTTACCGCCTCTAATCCCACGGTAGTGACATCTATTCCGTAAATAAAGGTCTTTTTATCCTTAGGCAAACCGATTTTTGTCATAGGCATCCGAAACCCTAGGCCATATCGTCATTGTTGGAAAGAATCAATTCAATCCGATCCCCGAAACTCCGGATAAAAATTGCATCATCTTACTCTGAGGCTTCTGCCCGAGCTCCAGTTAGCAATGGCATAGGACAGCTTTTTCCATAGAATTCCCTGCTGCATCAAGGTATTTACAGAATACTCTGTCGAACAATGGCATCCTGATGGCGGCTTCTCCCTCAAACATCAAATATTGAATCACTCACGTCACCGTTTTATCCACTCAGGGGACAGAATCAGCGCTTTCTTCTCCGTGCCTTCCTCTGTGCTTGTCTGCGTGTCTTCTGAAGAAGCCTCTCTCGTTCCAGGATGTCTAAATCCTCCCGACTTTTTGCAGAACAAAGTCTTGTAATTTCCTCGGCATTTCCGGCCTTATCTTGGCTCTTTTCGGACGCTTCCTCCTGCATCTTCCGGTGAGGCAAGAGGCACCTCCGGCGTAGAGTTTTTCCGGTTCCTCAGAAAGAATATCCTCAACCGCCATTTCTCCCTGCAAAAATGCCGGATAGCGGCATCCGCCCCGATATAATACTAACTGAGTTCCATTGGGCAAGTCTTCATCCACCAATTCTCTGTGAAGAAAATGATGGGAACATTCTTCTTTTTCGCCATATCGATAATTTCCGAAGGAGCAGTTCTATCCACCAGATTTCACAAAAGAACGTCACAGTCCTTCTCCAGCATTTCCTCCACCTGTTCGTTTTGCAGAGCCTGACTTCCGGCCGCATTATAGCGAAACAGGCCTATTTCTACCCCCTTCCGCCCTTTTCTTACTGATTTCCTTTTCAAAAGGCCGTCATATATCCGGACGAAAGGTATCGTAGTTATCATAAATCGTAACGCCGATTTGAGTTTCTTCTTTTTCCTTTCTTTCTTCCTTCCTTTGACAGGCGGAAAGAAGGAAGCAGCTATAAAAGACAAGGGAAAGGCAGACCGCCGTGCCTCTTTTAAGCTTTCCTTGACAAGCTTCCCAAGATTGATGATGTTCTTTTTCTTTCCTGCTGTAATCCGCTTTGTCCGCCAATTTCATGCTTTTCTTCTACCCCTACAGAGAGTTTTCCTTCAGGGCACTCCTTCTCCATTTTATGCCTTGCTGCTTTAGATGTTTCCGATGTTTCTTCAGATATTTCTAGACATTTCCTTGGATATTTCTTTAGATATTTCTTTTTAGTCTCCGGTGAGGGAAGAGGATTCGTTCTATTTCCTCACTATACATATTTTCACCGGTAACCATATAAAAATTCACTATCCTATCTCTGTATGTATCGCTTTTAGAAAGCATACCACAGAGTCCTCCATGGCATAATAGGCCATGGTGTGTGATCAATCACCGCCAGACAACGGATAATTCCCGCATCAAGGCATAAACCACCTCTCAGGAATTTCCTACGCCGTAAAGCTCCACGTAACGTCTACCGGTTTCCTTTAAATAGCGGGATGCCATTTCCAGACTGTCATTTTCCAAAGCCACAATCAAATCCACACTTCTCTTATGATTGGCCTTTACCATATCCTCCTGGATTTTTCCCGTATCCAGAGCACCCAGGGCGATTTCCTGTCCCCGGCCTCCAATACCGAAAATAGAGACTCTGCAGTCTTCTTTGCATATTGCCCTATTCTGGTTTCCCTGCCAAAATGCCGATGCGTTTTTCTCCTTGTGCAAAGGTGGAATGTAAAAGCCTGTTCCACCAGAGCCTTCCCCTGAGCCTTCCTCCTCCACATTGATAGAAGAAATGTTTTAAGCCGGGTTCCGTCGTTTCCTTCTCGGAATCCACCAGCATAATCTCCGCATTTTTCCCAAAGCATTTAAAAAGGCTTCCGGTTTCCCTCCGTAGCTCTAAGCTCCGCAATGATTCCATCCGCTCCGCTTTGAGATCTCCCTTTGCATACTGATGTTTTCCTGCTGAATGGAAACCAGTCGATCGGTGGAAACAAAGTTGTATTCCATGTTGTAGGCTCTTCCTGCGGCGGTGAGTCCCCATCTTAAAAGCCGGACCAGCATCGGAATTGCTATGATCACTACCACGGAAATCTTAAAACGCTCCGGATCATTTTCTCCTAAGAGCCTTCCCACGGACAAAAACAGGAGAAGCAGGGCTACCACAAAAAGGCCTGTGGTAAATATACTGTTTTCTTTCATGCCTTCTCCCCCTCTGTGAGCCGCTGTGAAAATGCTCTGTGCTGTGATGCATGTTTCCATGCTCCAGACTCTTTTGATTTTCTTCCGTAAAGGAATAGCCGGTAAAAGCACCTGCACATCCGTTCCCTCATCAGGGCGCTAATCACTCTCAGACCGTAAAATAGATCCAGAAACGAAGCTGGATGCGGCGATGTACATTAATCACTCTACACCGGAGCCTCGTTTTTCTGACTGGAGAAGCTGGAATAATCACTTTCCGTCTTTTTCCAGCAGGGGCTCTGGCCTTATCCTCCGTCATCCCGAAGCCGTTGTCCTTCACGGAAAGCAGTACGGTACGTCTGCCGTCCTCTTCTTCATGAATCCTTCCCGCTGACCAAGATTTCTCCGTCCTCATCCATTCCCTCCATGCCGTGGTAAGTAGCATTTTTCAGAATGGGCTGTAAAAATCAGTTTACGGTAAGGCAGGACAGCACCTCTTCTCCACATCAAAATCCACCGTAAACTTATTCTTAAAACGGATTTTTGAATATTCATATAGTTTTTCGCGTGCTGAATCTCCTGGGAGAGCAGGGATAATGTTCTTTCCGGCGGAGGGAAATTCGGAAAAAGCTGGCCAGCTGGGTCACCATAAACACCGCATCTTCCCGTTTTCCGCTTTCAATCATCACACCACGGATTCCAAAGTATTATAGAGAGTGAGGTTAATCTGGGATTACCAGCATCCATCTCGCTCTGCCTTTTTCCTCCTGCTGCCGGATTCTCTCTTCCGTCAGTTCATCGATTCTTTGCAGGGATTGCAGAGGCTTTCTCCCAGATGGACAATCTCCGTGCTTCCATGGGAGGAAATTTCCTCCATGGTGGGGCGCTTCACTCCCATATTGCCTAAATCTTCATTTTAACACGGATGGGGATAGGAAGTCTCAGAAATTACCTGGTTCATGACAAAGGGCAATCAGAAGGGTCACAGGAAATGACAATGAAAACGTAATACAGCATTCCTCCGGTAGCAAAAACATTGCTTCCTTCTTCCAAAACGGACACCAGCTTCCAACCGGTATAACCGATGGTGTCCACCACAATGGTTTTTTCCTTCCCGTCACTTTTTCAGACGATGGATGCCGTCCTCCTGAGCAACTGCCAGCTCCGTATCCTCCTTGGCGTGTGCCTCGGTAGATTTCTCGAATCTTGGGATGATAAATCAGTTTTCCTCTTATCGCAGAGATAAAAAATACCGTTTTCCATTAACCTGATTCAGCTTTTCCATCATTCGCTCAATCATGTTTGTAATCCATGTCTACCAAAAGCACACCGCTGTCGCTTCTGCCGTCAAAGTTAAGTTCCACCACCCGACTCAAAGAAATGACCCAGTGGGTACGGTAGGAAGGGTCGTCAAAAAGATTCTGCACATGGGGCAGAGAAAAATGCAGGTTTTCACCTGCTGTACCGCTTCCGATACCAATCCTGCTCCGTTACCTTTCGATTTTTCTTCTCTGCGGAAATAGACCGCCGCAATGTATATTTTTCCTGGGCGGAAAAAGGGACGGCGAGCAGAGCTGTCCTTGTGGGCTTCATACAGCAGATTCATCTCCTGATTCAGATTCTATAATCCACATCCGTACCCATACAACATTGTAATAAAAGGGGCATCAAATTCTGCGCATGCTAAGAAGGTATTCCTCCAATTGAATACCTCCCTGCTTTTCAAAGCTGCTCGGATTGGTTCTCTTGATTCATACGAAGACGTATGGAAAACTGCGCATAAAGCACGCTGGACAAACAGAATCAGAAAAACGGAGAGAGATCGTAAAAGCTCATTAAGAGCATATTATGAAAAGGAACGCAGGGTGAGAGTAATAGAAAAGGGGACGAGGAACTCCTTTTGCACATCAGACAATAGATTTTGAGACGTTTTTCTCAGGAAATCCACCTCCCTATACTTGAAAGGATTCTACAGTCCTTCTTTTCCTTACTGTTGGATTTATATTTTTGATGGAGACATCCCGAATTTCTTCTTAAAGGCATAGCTAGAGTAATTCGGATCAAAGTATCCTACCGCCTCAGCAATACATATGGGTCTTCTCCTCCTCTTCCATCAAAAGGCGGAGAGCCTTTTTCCATACGATAATCCGTAAGGTAGTTGATAAAAGCTTTTTCCGGTTTCCCGTTTAAAGACTGTGGAAAAATAAGCTGCCGATACATGGAGCTCCTGAGAAAGAGCCTCCACCGTCAAATCCTTATCCATGTATGACTGTGCACATGCTCCACCGCCTTCTTGACAAAAGGACTTGGTCTTTATCGCTTCGCATCTCTGAATGATAATCTGCATTTTTCTTGCAAATCTCCTTCATCCACTGAAAGCTCTGCCAGACTGAACTGTTGTACCTTCTGGTAAACATCCTCTTCCTTCGGAAAAAGTCAGATCCAGTATCCACCTGATTGGCCAAAAGGAACTTATGCATATTGGTCACCAAATCCATTAGGAAGAAATGGTATTCCTGCAAAGAGGAGAATCAAACGACTGTTCTCGATATAGAGGTCAATGCATTTGTTCAGCTCATCCTCGGAGGACATACGGATGCTTCGATAAATATCCAAAAAGCCGTTCTTCATCAATGATTTCTTTATTGACCTTATGCTCTTCTTTTCCCTCTAAACCTATTTCGCTGATGGCAATTGCCTTTCCTCTACCGTAAAAGCACTCGGTATGCCACCGCATCTCTGGCACCAAGATAGGAAAGAGGCAGATCCATCAAATTGTCTACAGGTTTTTCCGATTCCGGCAGTCACTGTTGCTTTACAAATATGTCTGGCCATTCGACAGAGGATTTCACAATCATCCGTAAGCTTCAAGCTGTCCGATTCCTTATCCATCTGGGCAATGAAATAGCGTATTTCCCAAATAGGTAAAAAGCAAGGACGCCAGTGCTTTTTGCAGTCGTTCCTCCGCCAGCTTCCGAATGGACATGGTAATCAAGGAGGATTAATTCCCTCCGGAGACAAGGCTCAGGCTGTTATGCAGGATAACCACCGCAAAAATATTTTCCGGGAAGGAAATCTGATAATCCAACAGTGTGCTTTCCAGATCCTGCTGGGGCAGGGTTCCCTCGATTAAAAGAGGTATATAAGCTTTCCTGCAAAAATAGGAAGACTCTCTAAATAATAGTTTTTCAAAGCGATGAGATGCTTTTGTTTTCATCAAATTCCTGATCAAAGGCCTCATGCACCTTCTGGAATACTCTGGACAGTTCTCCCGCGTCCACCAGGCTTTAACATATATTCCTCAGCCTCCAAACGGATGGCTTCCTTGGCATACTCGAACTCGTCAAAGCCGGAAAAATGATAATCTTAATAGAGGGATACAACTCCTTTCAGACGATGGAAAGAGTTAATCCGTCCATATAGAGCATCTTGATATCGGTCAGTACCACATCGATTTGCTTTTTCTTCCGCTATTTCCAAAGCTTCAAAACCGTTTTTGGCATAACCGGCCAGAGAATAGCCGAGGCGGTCCCAGTCTATCTTTTGGACTATGGCCTCCACTACATCCTCTTCATCATCTACTAATAACACGGAATATTTTTTCATTAGTGTTTGTCTCCAACATATTTTCTCTTCAGGTTCTAAAATCGCTACAGCCATCACCAGAGTGCCCAAAACAATCAGTCCGATACCTAAAAAGAGGATGAACAATCATCAATATGGAAGACAACAGAGAAATACCTGAATATCAGAATCAAAACTCCCGCCTCTTTACTATAAGCTTCCCGATCCCGTACAGGAGGACGTCCCTTGGGACTGAATACTCTCCACATCTTTAAAAAACCAACAGTTTAACGGCGTAATACAATAAAATCGCAGTAAATAAAAGGGCAAGCCCATTTCCTGTCCTATTCTTTCCAACATTCCTGCTTTTCTTCTCCTTTAATTGCTATTTTCTTTTTCCAACTCCAGCAGAGCGTAGAAATTGGGCACTATATCTTCTTCTTTATCCCCAATATAGCCTATCCTCCTGTTTTTTACACCAGTGTGGAGGACGCATTGTAAGAAAATCTTTTCGAGGCAAACTTGGAAATATTAGAAACATTCTATAAAAACTTAAAAATAGTTCTTTCTAAAAAGTATTAAATAATTAATTCATTTAACAAAGTTCTTTCTTATTTTACAAAATCCATGCTTGGAATGCAATACATTGCCTCAGAGACTTTTAATTTTTCTTGAAATTTTTCGCTATTCATGCCTATAATTTCCCCGGTTTTTATTATATGGAAAAGGAGCTTTCATGAAAAAAATCAAAAATTTTGTGCGAAACCTTAGTTGGAACGGCTATTCTTGCCACTTTGGTTTTAGCCCTGAGTTGTGCTGGGAAGTCTTAAGCTGGGCCCCTTTAACATAACCTTAACTTTGGTTCCCATTATTTTGGGGAGCTGTCCTTTACAGTCCACTAAGTGCCGCCTTTTGGGTGGACTCTTCGGCTTTTTGGTTTGCATTTCCGTGATTTCCGGAAATGACGCGAGAAACTTTATGCTCTTCTCAAAAAAGCCCGTCATTACCTCTGGCTCTTTGTATGATTAAAAAGTACCATGCCGGCTATCTTTCCGGACTGGTGGCCAGAAGTCTTGCCAAAAGAATGCCACTCTGTCGCTATTTTTCAGCTGCAGGAATCGCTCCTGTGGTGAATACCAGCATTTTTCATCATGGGACTTCTTCTCTTCTTCCAAGATACCCTGGTGCTTTGGGCCAATGGACAGGATAAGGTAGTAGACTTCCTTCTTTTTCAGTATTCTGGGGAATTAATTTTCACCACGGAATTCTTGGTGAATCTGGTGCTGGTTCCCGTTTGGCCCGTATTTTACAGAAACCTTCGTTTTGTAAAGCAAGAGCTTGCCGTATAAGGAGAGAAAATGATTTTTAGCCATCGATTGCGGGAAATACCCATACTGTTTTTCGGAACCATTACGGAAGAGGAGAAATTCAGAAAAGATTTTCCGTATGGAGAGTAGCCGGAGAAAAAAACCAGCTATGAATATACCGCAGATATTGCCCAAAATCTGTCAGCTTTTAGAGATTGATTTTGCAGGGCTTGGAGGGCTCCATTCTTTTCCTCCGTTGTCCGGAGCTGACCACCTCTTATCAGAAGGCTATGGAGCTTCTCTACAGGGAAAATGTGTGGTGGTCAGCAGCAATAGCCCCATGAATATGAGCTTTGCCATGGCGGATCCAGTGGTGTGGCTCCGGATTTGATTATCTCCGCCGTAGGGGCGAAAACAACTATCCTCCTGCCATTATTATTGATATGGGCACCGCCACCACTATTACAGTAGTGAATAAAGAGGGTGTCTTTTATGGGAGGCGTAATTCTTCCCGGGTGGGCATCTCCATGATGCCCTGGCCAAGAAACCTCTTGCTCCCAGTATCATTGTGGCTCCTGCCCAAGACCTTGATTTCCACCGACACGGTGGATGCTATGCCAGGCAGGCATCATTTACGGCACCGCCGGCTCCTTGAACAGTATCGTGGAGCATTTTCAGGAAGAATTGCGGGAGGAGGGTAGCGTAATTGCCAGGAGGCCTAGCCCACCTGATTTGCCCTATTGCAAACATAAGATGATCGTAGATGACAACCTGCTGCTGGAAGGGGCTGTGGAAGATTTGGCAGCTGGAGCAGAAATGAGGCTGAATCAGAATTAGAGTTACGCCTGAGAGCAGGATAGGTCTGAAGGGGTACGCTCTCCTAGCCTCGCCACGTGCAGTACTCACTCAGCTTCCTTCACTTGCTTTTCAGTAAGTACCAGACGGAAACCCAGACTACCCTATTTCAGACCTATCCTGTTCAGAGCTGTTATGACTCGCCATTCTCAGTTTCAGCCTATCCTGCTTCGAGCTATTATGAGCTCGAACTTCCCTATTTCAATCCTGATCCTGTTCAGGCTGTTGTAGACGTGATTACCATGTTTTCAGACTTATTACACTTCAAATCGGATGGATGGGGCTGTGAAAAGTAAAGCAATTTTCGACAATATAGGTCTGAATGCGGGGTGGTCTGGGCTTGATGCTTGCGAAAAGACCGGTGAAGTGAAGGACTGTAAAATTCAATAATTGAAGCGATTGATGCAGTGAGTCTGTAAGAGGGCAATCTGAGCCCGTCGAAACTTACCGAAAGCCGATGAAGTGAAGGACTGTAAAGATTCAATGATTGAAGTGATTGATGCAGTATGGTCTGTAAGAGGGGCAATCTGAGCCCGTCGAAACTTACCGAAAGCCGGTGGAGTAAAAGACTGTAAAATTCAATAATTGAAGCGATTGATGCAGTATGGTCTGTAAAAGGGGGCAATCTGAGCCCGTCAGTACTTACTGAATGCGAGGCTAAAGCGAAGCTTGAAGTTAGTACTGCAAGGACAGACTTTTTCATTAGAAAAGTCGTCTGATACAGACCAACTTCCGAAGGAAGTTGCTTTGCAAAAAGCAAAGTGAGCAGTGGTCAAACAAAACCACTGCTCAGTCAAGGCGAGGCTAGCGAGAGCGCACCCCGAATTCAGACCTATGTTACTTGGAAAATTTTTTGATTTTTATACCGACCCTTTTATAAGAGTAAGATACCTAATATTACAAGCACTCCTATCGGAAGGGGCTGTCCTTCCATTCCCATTTGATAGATCCCTATGGGAGAGAGGTAGGGAATAAAGCCTGGGATATTGCTTAAGGAGAAAAGTCTACAAAGCTCCCACCCAGGAAGCTGAATAGAAGGCCGAGGCTTAAGGACAGGCCTCCTGCCATTTCTGCTCCGAAAAGGGAATAAGAAAGTCTTCTGGCAAAGCTGTAAAGGAAGAAGGAAAATCCCAGGGTACAAAGTAGCGGAAGGAGCAAATTCTTGTAGAGTACTGCAAGGCGGAGACCTCCTTCTTTTTCTATTCCCAAAATAGTTCTGCCTTCCAGCACAAGGAAAAAAATCCCAAGCTCAAAAGGCCGAAGAGCAGAATGCCGCTGAGATGATATCGTATTCTTCCGGCGGGATGAGGTTCTGCTTCTTTGGAAGACCTTTTTTCTTCTTCTCTTCCAATGCTGTTCCTAAGGAAAAAGGGAAGAAGTACAAGACAAAGCCTAATACGGCTTCCTCTTGAGCTGGAACAGGCTTCTGCCTTTTCTCCCTTCAGCTCTTGAATCTGATACAGGGTTCTGTTCTCTTACTCTTTACAATGGACTCTTCTATAGCTTCTTTTTCCGTTTCGTTAAGGCTTCTTCCAAAAGACTTTTCCCCATAGAGCAAGAGCGCCCTTCTCCATACGAAGGGTACTGCTGAGAGCGGCTACAATTTCCCGAATCCCCATTTCCAGCCAAAGAATCCGCACTGCTTTCGTAATGTAGAGCTGCCTCTTCCCTCCGTATCTCCGGTAAATCCTCTCTAATCCAAAGTACCCCTCTACCTGCCCTCCAAAGAGCCTTTTCCGCTTCCCGATTTTCCACGACTTCCACTTGAAGCCCTTTTCCTGCTGCAGCTCCTGAATTAATTCTTCACTCCAGGCTCCCTCGATCTTCCCGTATCAGCATAAGCGAAAGCTTTCTCCTTTCCCAACCGGGAATAGGCAAAAGAGAAAGAAGGAAAAGAACAAGCAAAGGAAGCCCCTGCCGCCACCTAAGAGGAGGGAAAAAGCGAAGGGAAAGTAGAAGAGCAGGGAAAAGGCAGGGGAGACTTTTCGTATGATTTGTATTGTCCGTCGGGTCTATATTGTCTGTATTGTTCGTCTTGTCTATCTTGTCCGTATTGTCTATCTTGTCCGCTCGGTCTATATTGTCCGTATGGTCCGTCCGGTCTATCTTGTCCATATTGTTCATCTTGTCTCTTGGATTCTCTCTGGAGCTTTCGGGGAAAATGCTTTTTGCTTAAAAATGTTTTAAAGTTTAAAATATATGCCTGAAAGTATTCCTAAGGCAAGGGCCAAGGCATCCCATAAAAGCAGAGGAAGGGCAGTAGATAGCAGTAGAAAGAAAGCCCTCTCCGGACTCCCTCCAAGACCATTCGATTCACGGTAATAGGGAGAAAACGCTTCACAAGCTCCGGTGCATTGCTCTCTCCGAACAGCTTTCCAGTATAGAGAATTCCAAAAAGAGTAGGGAAAAGGATAGTAATTTTGCTGTGCTTTCCTCTCCCATAATTCGAGAAACAATTGATAAAAGAAAGAGAAGAAGCTCAAGAGCTCAACACAAAATGAAAGCAATCGGTATCAGTTGTTCTGAGGAAAGGTCTAAGGACTTTTTCAGCGCAAATAAGCAGAGAAGCAAAAGGGGCAGGGCGGAAAGAAATAAAAGAAGAGCTTTAGAAAGGAAAAAGCTCTTCCTCCCAACAGGGCAAATCGTTGAGGAATGCCCTTCTTTTCCTCTTCCAGCACCGAAAAACGGAAGACAGGGCACAAAGGCCAAAAGGAAAGAAAATAAAGGAAAGATGCAGAAGGGAAAGAGCCTTCTCCATGGGCTACTCTGCCCCTCCTCGTCAAAAACAAAGCTGTCGCTCATACTGCTGTAAACAATCTTTCGAAGCGTGCTCATAGAGGCTCTCCTCCTCTTGCTTGGACAGCGTTTCTCCGTACAAGGCATGAAAACACCCTTTACATGATTTCCTGTTCCTTCTCCATAATTTCCATAATGGAGGTGAAAATGCTTTTACGAAAAGGAGGCTTTCCGTAGACGATTGAGCATTTAAGCTTAAATCCACCGGTTCTCCCTCAAAGCGATAGGCGGTATCAAAAGAAATCCTTGGGAATCCGTAAAATGCCTACCCTCCCTCTTGGAAGGCCTTGTCCCTGCCTTTCTGTCCAATTTCTCCCTCTTCCTTGATAACAGTAGAAAACAGCTCCACCTTCTCCATTTCCCAGATCAGGGTTTTGGACATAATGGTTTGATCTTCGTCAATTTTACCATCACCGGAAGGCCTGCATTTGACTGCTTTGTCCTTGAAAGAAAAAGGGCAAAAGGGAAACAGGAGCAGAGGGAAAGAGCAAGATAATAGTCCTCCTTTTCGGAGAAATAACTTTCCGTCCTTCCAAATGGCTGCATAAAATCCTTTCATGCTTCTTCTCTCCCTTACTTCTTTGCTCTTCACCCTATATCTTTATAATCTTTCACGCTACTTCTCTTTAAGCACAAAGTATTTCCTTACATGGCTTAAGAAATCTAGTTTCTCTATGAGAGCTTTCCCTGTTCCAGAGTTAAAATTCTATCCGCGATCCATCAGCTCTCCTCTTCCGATGGCTGATAAAGCAGCATTCCTGTAGCCCTCTGCTTCATTTTTCAAAGGAAGTCTCGAGATCCTGTGAGTAGGATTCCTCATCACAGCCCACAGTGAGCTCATCCAGAAGCAAAATAGCTTGGACGCAGCATGAGGCCGATGCCAAATGCACCCGGCGCTTCATTCCCCGGACAGGGCGGACAGCTTTTCCCGGCTTTTTCGAGAGAGTCCCAGCTCCTCCATAGCCAGTTTTCCCTCTGGTTTTTAAAAAGCCTCCTGATTCCCTGAGTTTTTCCGTAAAAATCAGATTTTCCAATGCCGTCAGGCTGTCATCAGAGGACAGGTCCTGGGGCAGATGGTGAAAGGCCCTTTTCAGACCTCCTTAGGCATTCGGATTTCTCCTCCTGATAGGGAAGCAGACCGGCAATACTGCCTTTAAAAAGGCTGCTTTTTCCGGCGCCGTTTTCTCCGCAGTCCCTATGATTTCTCCTTTGAATAGGGAAAAGGGTATTCCTGACAATGGCGCTCTCCTCTATGATACCTAAGGCCTAAGTTGTTTATCTCACAAAGGCTCTCCTTCATCATCCTATACAAGTTCTCCTGTAAAGTAGTTTACAGCTTTCAATAAGCCATTTCCAATAGTCTCGCTCAACTTATCAAAAGTCCTCTCCGACTGTAGTTGGAAATATCCACTTCCTCTTCCTTTAGGAAGTGCTAGCTGTACCAGTCTTGGTGGTGTTCAGAGTTAATCTTTGCACTGCTAAATGGCGTATAGTAGTTCTGTAGAGTCCTCTACTACAATCTCATGATCGCTGCTGCCCTTCTCCGTCAGAAACTGTAAGGGTAAGCTTTGCTCCCATTCCTGTCGGGATCCCTCTACAATATAGGTTCCGTAAGGCATTAAAACGGAATGCTTGGTGGTATCAATCTTATATCCAAAGGCTTTAACATCCAGAACACCGTTACCGCCGAATGCTTCCTCCAACATCTTATCCTTTACGCCTACAGCTGTTCTTCAAAGTACATATTCTCGGAGCTGGGCTTACAACATTAATCTGCTCGGTAACCTCTTTGCCCTTTCTGGCGATCTCCAGAGAGAAGGAATCGTCCTTTAGTAGAAAGTAGAACCTGTCTTAAATCTTCGTCAACAACCGCAATCGCCACTGGAATTCATTGTCGCCATCACCTTAGCGGTATCCGCAGCATTATCACGAATCTCCTTTGCACGGCTCACTGAAGCTGTATCGTCGGCGTTTTTGCATCTCCCATGCCTAAAAGCGCTATCCCAGGTGCTGGTCGCATAGACATCCTCTAAAAGAGACTCTAGTCACTGTCCTTTTCTACCGTATCTGCCAGCTTTCTCATAGAAATTCTTTTCGATCTTCCTCTGTGGGCTTAAATAGCGTAAACCTCTCCGGTATACTTCTCCTTCAGATTCTCTAAGGTGAATTCCTTTCTTTTCTACTGTTAAGTTATCATATTCATGCTGCCAACAAGGAGATCTCCGTACTTCTTGGAAATCTCGCCAGACGCTTTCTGTTCTCTGCAGACTTCTTTAATCCGGAGCCTACAATATCCTGCTCGGTGAGATTCTTCATAATGGTCTTTAAATCTCCCCGATAGTGAGTGCTCGTCCGCCACAGGAATCCGCAAAACCAGATCTTTGCGTCACGATAATCTCGCGAGCCTGTCGCAGTAATCATTACCCACTGATCTGGCACTGAATTCATGATGAAGGAGTCTTCTCGCATCCATGTCATACTTTAACCGGATCTGAGATCCTTTCAGATACTTATTCATTTCGCTCACTGCCTTCGATTTCTCGGTAAGAGTCATATCGGAAGACTGCTTTAAATCCTCATTAATAAAGCCTCAGAGCCACCATGGCATCCATCTTATCCTGGAGATACTTTCTCCTGATAATGAAGGAACTTTCTGCTCTGTGCTCAAAGCCACTGCCAGGGAAAGTAACTTCTTTCCAAAAGGCAAAAGCCTGCACAAAGAAGAATAATTACGGCAACAGCAGGGATTAAAAAGCTTCATGCCCTCTTTCCTGCAGGAGCCTCCTCTAAAGTCTGTGCATAGGTATAGCTTGCCGGGGCTCTGTAGGAGCAGCTGCCGTAGTTTCCCAGCACTTACTGCACTTGATATCATTCGCTCCAAGCTCACTACTTTCTGCTGCAGCGCTTGTTTACAGCACCAGTAGCACCTGCCTCAGCGCTTACAGTTTCTGCGCCTTCCAGCTTTTCTCCGCAGTGCTCTCACAAAACTTCTCCCTCGTCTTGGACTTCCTGTCCACAATTCGGACAATTTTCATTCTAACTTTCCTCCTTTTGTCATCTTCAGTGTCAATTGAACAGGCTTATTTCTAACATATTTATAGAAATAAATCTTTTAAAAATATATTAAATTTTTAAAGAGTAGTCTGAAGTTTGCATTCTAAAAATCATAGTAAAGGGTGCAATCAGTCTCATGCGACTGTTTCATTCTGGTGAAAAGGCTTCATGTATGCCACATATCCGGGCTGACTTCCGTAGAAGTACGGAAAAAGCTCATAGAAAGTCATCCGCAATATCAAAAGATGCAGGACTTTCATACAGTAAAACTCCATTTTCAAAATGATGGTAGAGGGAACGATAATCCAGATTAATGGTTCCCACCGCCGCCATAACATGGTCTACCAGCACCTGCTTGGAATGCATAAAGCCCGGGTGGGTATATTCATAAATTCTGACTCCTGCCCGAAAGAAGCTCGGGGATAAGTAAGAACGACTGATAGCGTAAACAAGAGTCTTGTCCGGAATTCTCGGAAGGACAATCCTCACATCCACCCCTCGCTTTTGCCGCAGAGCATAAGGCTACTGCTCATCTCATCGGTAATAATCTAGATAAGGCGTGGTAATGTACAGCTCTCTGTGGCGGACTGAATCATATTCAGATAGACATCCTCTCCCAAGGAAATCCGTCCGTATGGCGCATAGGCGTAAGGCGCACAGTAGCCCTGTCCGGTATAGCGATCCCAGTGTCTCGGCAAAATATTTACAGTCCCCGCACCGGACTATCATCCATGGCATGCCACATTTCCAGGAAAAGCAGGGTCAAAGTACCTACCGCCTCTCCTCGAAGTCGAATATCCTGTATCCTTCCAGTAGCATGAGGGAGAATGAATATTAAAATACTCATCCGCCAGATTATAGCCTCCGGTAAAAGCCTATCTGACCGTCCACAACGGTAATCTTTCTGTGGTCCTCGATTAGTTCATGAAAAGATTTCACCATAGGGGACAATGGGAGTTAAAGATAAACACTGAATGCCCCACTCTTCCAGTTTCCTGACACAAAACTTTCAGGATCAGTGAAGCCGATGGAGCCCCACATCATCATAGAAAGGCAGAACCTCAACCCCTTCCTCTGCCTTCTTTCGAAGAATTTCATGATTTCTCCAAAGGACTGTCGATCCTCTAGCATGATATTCCATGAAAAATAAACTTCTCTCGCTCTGGGACAGGGCCTTCCAGCTGTGCCTCCAAGCCCCAGGAAGCTTCCTTATAAAATACCAGCTCGGTGTTACGATACACCGGAAACTTTCCGCCTCGCTTTCCAGATAAGCAAAAGCTGATTTCCCACGGACTTATTTTTCCTTTCTTCAGCTGATCCAGAAATCAAATGGGACTGAGTCCAGATAAAGGGAAGAGCATGGCATCCGCCGCTTCGATTCTCTTCCGCATGGTTTTTGGTAAAGCCTGGACCAGTAAACCAAAAGATACAAAAGCATTCCCCAAAATCGGAAAAGCCATAATCATAAAAATCCAGGTCATCTTAATAGAGGCATTGCTTCGCTTTGGCAAATACCCCAAAACCATAATTATGGAAAAGACTCATGCAAAGATGGATGCTCAAAGATAACTTTCTGTCAGATAATACAGAAAGAACCAAAACCAGATAATTTGTATAATCACTGCCAGTATTACGAAAAGCAGGCGACCGACGCTATTTTTCTGTCCTCTTTGTGAAGGACCTTTCCCCGTTTGGGCATTTTTATTCTCCTTATTTCCAGAAAAATCAATACTATTTCAAAACAACCCTGAGTTTTTCTGCCGTTCCTTCGTTTCTTCTCCTGAATTTTTAAATTCTAATAAGAGGAAAAGTCCAGCTTTCTCTTTTCTTCTTCGAAACTGCACTATTTTCGTTTTTCGTGCCCTTTTCTCCTAATTTTCTCCGATTACAGGGCAGTGGCAATTCGAATAGCCTCTTCCTCTTCCGCCGTAAAGCAGGTGCTTTTCCAGCGCCTTCACATTTTCCCAAAGCTGTTCCTTCTGCATGACTCCCACCAAAACGGAGGTGGTGGACTTATCCCGCAGCACCCAGGATAAAGCCATTTCGGAAAGGCTCTGTCCCCTTTCCTCGGCAATCTTTTAAAAAGCTTTGCAAGCATCTGCCGCTTTTTCCTCAGTAAAGTCCTCTCTATGCAAATATCTTCCGTCCTTCATCATCCGGGAATCCTCAGGGAATTCCCTCCACATAGCGGTTGGAAAGAAGCCCTGAGCTAAAGGACTGAAACAAATAAGCCCCATGCCTTCTTCTTTAGCGGCAACCTTTAAAGCTCATTTTCCTCCACCTTCCTATCCAAGATGGAATAACGGTTTTAGTTAATTACCAAGGGAAGCCGTATTTCCTTCGCAATCTCCACAGCCTTCTTCATGGTTTTTCCGTCATAGTTGGAGATTCCCGCATAAATCGCCTTACCGGACTGCACAATCTGAAGCAGAGCCAACATAGTCTCCATCAAAGGGTATCCGGATCCATACGATGGTGATAGAAAATATCCACGTAATCCAACTGCATCCGTTTTCAAGGAGGCGTCACGGCTTGTGAGCAAATACTTTCAGGGAACCGCCATTTCCATAGGGACCCTCCACATATCATAGCCTGCCTTAGTGCTAATCAGCAGCTCTTCCCGATAAGGGCGAAAATCTCTTTGGTACAGAATACCGAAATTTCGCTCCGCCTCTCCATAAGGAGGACCGTAATTGTTGGCCAGAATCAAAATGGGTATTCCCTAAGTCGAAGGCCTCCCTAAGAATATCCTGCATCTGCTCCTGAGAATTCCGTTCTCCGAAGTTATGCCCAAAGCCCCAGAGAAATCGCCGGAAGATACAAACCGGATTCCCTCGCCTTTCGATATTCCATGCTATCATAACGATTTTTATTGGCTACATAAGCTTTTCTAATATCCATCTCATACCTCCTGAGACAATTTATTTTCCGGACTTCTCAAAAAGAAATATATTGGGGAAGCCCATCCACGAAATCACAGCTGTATTCTCCTAAAATCAAGAGGCGAAGATAGGCTAAGGCCTCCTCTTCCAAACTATGTCCATCCTTCCAATCCAAGATAAAGGAATCTTCTTCTCCCGATTGGCCCACTGCAGAAAGAGGAACTGCAGAATATTCTACAGCATATCCGATTCCCGCTTTAGGGATTTCCCGGTATTGGAATTCTCCGAATCCTTCTGTTCGGGAGACTTCTCAGAAGAGTTCTGTTCAGAGGATATTCTCCGAAGAGACGACATTTTCCCGTTTTCTCCCAAAACCGCCAGCTCTACAGCCTGAGCTCCCAGTAAAAAGGACTCTTCCACATCGGTTTTGGAAAGCAAATGTCCCTGCACAGCGCTGTAAGAGATTAAACTCGATGCTTCTGGTTTTCACCGACATTTTCTCTAAAATCATCTGCTCCAGCACCCCTCCCGCTCCTCCGGCAATGCTGTGTCCAAAGGCATCTTTGTTCCCTTCCTCCCGACCGTAGGTATAGAGGAATTTTCCGTTACTGTCCTTAATGCCCTCCGAAACTGCTACCATCACCTGGTCGGACTGCTGAAGAGCTTTCTCCACGTCCTTTTGGAACTGCTCCTTGGAAAAGCTCTGCTCCTCCAGATAAATAAGATAAGGAATACTTCCTTTTTCTGCGGAAAGAGCCGCAGCGGCGGTAAGCCAGCCTGCATTTCTTCCCATCATTTCCACAATCATCACATATTTGGTGTCATAAACCAGACACTCCCGCTCCAGCTCCAAAAAGAGGCTGCAATATACTTGGCGGAGGAACGAAGCCGGGACAATGATCGATTCCTTCCAAGTCAGTTATCTATGGTTTTGGGTACCCTCACCACCACGATGTCCTCCCCTGTTCCTTGCAGTAGACGGACAGCTTCCAGGCGAGTATCCATGGGAATCATTTCCCCGATATAGAAAAATAGCCGATATTCCACGCTTTAAAAACAGCTAAGAGCTCCTTAAACTCCTTGGGTCTTCCTGAGGATTTTTCAGTTTTAAGCGGCAGGATCCCAGTGCTGCCGCAGGGGTCTGAGCCAGTCTGGAAAAATACGCCGCCTCCTGCCTTGTGCTTCCCTTTTCCAACAGAAAGTCTCCAAAGGGAGAAAGGAGGATACCCCCTTCTTCTCTTTTTCGAAAATGCTCTTCCATCTGCTTCTTGGCGCAGGCCTTCAGCTCCACAAATTCTTCTGAAAAACACGCCGGCAATACCATGCTGTGCCCCGTAGATTTTATCAATCTTTTTCTTCCTGCATCGCCTTCCAGATTACCCCGGAAAGACTGGCATTAATTACCGCAGTAGGACCGCCGGACTGAGCCACCAAAAGATTCTTTTTCATAGTACTCCTATTCTACCTTAAGCCTCATCTCACTATGCTGCTCTTGGCTATACCACTCTTTACTTCTTTGCTTTACTACACTTATCTTTACTACACTTATCTTTACTACGCTATTCTTTATTCTGCTTCTCTTTACTTCATTGCTCTATGCTAATCTTTACTCGGCATTTGCCCTACTTTCCCTGTTCCTCCAAATAATGAGACAGGAAGGACATGGGGAAGGGGGAGAAGACAAAGGCTTCACCGCAAGCTGCATCAAAAGCAAAGGGTTGTCATCCATCAAAAGCACGATTCAACGAGAGCTTTCCACAGGACTTACAAAGGTGAAGAATGCTCCAATCCCCGTCTCCCTTGGAAATCACGCCGATGGGCTCCATTTGTCCATGACAACCGGCTTTTCCGGTCTCCCGGCTCCTCATCCACATGGAGGCTATACAGGCAATGGGGACAATGATTTCTATGCTGGGAGCCTGCCCCTCAGGATGAATTTCTTTTCACGCAGTGGGCATAGTGAAAGCTCTCCAGACAGGGGTGAAGCGATAATCGATGGTTCTTGGCTCCACAACTTTCTCCGCCCTCGCCTCTTTTGCACTCCGCCATCTTTTCCCGTTCTGCGGCGTCCTTGCAGCCCTCCGCCATCTTTCCGTTCTGCGGCATCCTTGCGGCTCTCCGCCATCTTCCGCTCTGCCACATTCTTCCTCTGTCCTCACCCTGATTTCTCGGGGAAGCTCCAGCTTCTTTTTCTTTCTTTAAAGGCATATCTCCGTTTTGCATGACTCTACTTTCTTTTTCTCTTTCAGCCTCAAAGCTTTTCCACTTTTTGTGTTTTTGCCATAACATTTTACTCTTCCGGCTTGTCAACAGAGTTTTCATGCCGGTCAACAGAACGTTTTCGGGCTCCGTAGCACTTTTTAGACTCTACAGAGCTTTTGGGGCTCCATAGCGCTTTCAAAAATGCTCCAGGGCTCTCCTTCAGGATTTTTATTTCATACTGTCTTTCTCTCCCGTTTTTCACATCCAAAAAGAGAGCTGATAGCAGTGTAAGCCCACTGTCCCTTTCTGCCGGGAGCCGTACTTTCCGTCTCCGTAAAGGGGAAAACCCTGACTTGCAAACTGGGCACGAATCTGGTGAAAACGGCCGGTTTCCAGCTCCACATCCAGAAGCATCCACTCCCATTTTCCTCCAAAATCTTATAGCGGAGAATAGCTTCCTTTACGCCCTTTCGAAGGCTTTTCACCGGAAAACACTTCTGCTTTTTGTTGTCCTTATAGAGATAGTCCTGAAAAGCATCCCTCCTCCGGTAAAGCTTTTTCCTCTTCTCCCTTGGGTACCACGATATGATAACGTTTTTGATTTTTCTCTGTCAGCTGCTCTGGACAGAGCCGCCGCAGCTCCTTATTTTTCCCATACAATAAAAGACCGGAAGCCACCTTATCCAGACGGTGAATAGGAAGGCAGCCTTTGGGAGCATCCTTCTCGCTATCCAGCCCCTGCTTCCTTATAAAACACAAGATAGTCTTTTTGTTTCTTCGATAATCAAGCTTCCTCCTCGAAATCCCCTTTATCCGGTCCGTATCGTTCCCCTATTTTAACATAAATTTTTCCCTCCGAAAAGGGTAGAGTCCGATTCTTTTCTTTTCCCTGCATTTCTTGTCATTTTTCCTAAAAGAATGCTAGGATAAATGCCAGTTTGTCGGGCTTTTTAAGGAGGAAAAATGTTTCTAGCAAAAGAATTGGGTGGATTATGCCGTTTTGGACAGCTCTTCCGGTGAAAAATTAGAGCGTTGGGGAAAATATTTTGCGTAGACCGGACTCCCCAGGTCATTTGGCAAAATCCGAAGAAAAATCCTCTATGGATGTAACGGCCACTACCATCGTTCCAAAGCCGGAGGAGGAGACTGGGAGTTTTTCGACCTGCCCAAGCAGTGGAAGATTTCCTATGCCTGAACGGAAAATCCGGAGCAGAGCCTTGCCTTCCATTTTAAAGCCCTTTGCCTTTAAGCACACGGACTTTTCCGGAGCAGGCTGCCAACTGGGACTGGTTTTTCCGAAAAGATTGCGGAAGAAAAGCGGCGTCTGGAAAAAAGGCGATAAAACGCCTATCAAAATCTCAAATCTTTTTGCCTATACGGGAGGAGCCACCTTGGCTGCGGCAAAGGCCGGAGCAGAGCTTACCCATGTGGATGCTTCCAAGGGCATGGTGCAGTGGGCCAAGGAAAAATGCCGAGCTTTCCGGCCTTGCTTCCGCCCCCATCCGTTATCTGGTGGATGACTGTGTGAAAGTTTGTAGAGCGGGAAATCGAAGAGGCAATCAGTACGACGGCATCATTATGGATCACTCCCTCCTACGGCAGAGGTCCCAAGGGAGAAATCTGGAAAAATCGAAGACAGCATCTATCCCTTTTTACAGCTGAGCGAAAAATTTCTGAAAAAGGATGCCCTCTTTTTCCTCTTAAATTCCTATACCACCGGATTACAGCCGGGGGTAATGGCCTATATGCTGGAAAGGATTTGATTCAAAAAGTCGTGGAGGAATTGTGGATTCTCAGGAGGTGGGCCTGCCCATTTCGGAAAGCAACCAGGTACTGCCCTGCGGCTGTTCCGCCAGATGGTTTCAAGGAAGAACGTTCTTAAACCGTAAGTTTTTGTCCTTTTCGTCAGGAAAAATTCGTTGTTTTTCCTATGAGAAAAGGATAGTATTATAAAGAATCATCAGAATAATGTATTTTTACCATCCTTTAAGGATTGTCTACAGAGATTTGGAGGACAAAATGAAGAAGAGATACCTACCCTTCCTGGTGCTTGCAGGAATCAGCCTTTTTCCGGCACCGCTTTTGCAGCAGGCTGGAATGTAAACAGCAGAGGACAGCAGGTTTATCAAAATGATGACGGTTCCGTAGTACAAAACTCCTGGATTAAAATCAATCAGAACGGCCAGACCTTTGGTACTATGCCACAGGAGACGGAAGCCTGGAAAGCAGGACGGCTGGCTGAAATTGCAGGATGCCTTCTACTATTTTGACGGAAACGGCATTATGCAGACCGGTTGGGTAAATGATGATAATTATTACTGTGACCCCGGCACCGGAAAGATGATTACCGGCTGGAAACAGCTTCCTCTTCCCTCAGGCGTTACCGCTGACGAAAACCGAAAGGGAAAATAACGGAAACTACTGGTTCTATTTTAATCAAAGCACCGGAGAAAAGCTTCGTTCCAAGGACGGTCAGTGTTGCGGTAAAGACCTTGGACAATGCCTCCTACGGTTTCGATGAAACGGATTATCATGGTTACCGGTTGGGCAGAGGTAAATGATGCCAATCCGGAAATTGCAGGTTATGTATTTTTCGCTGAGAAAAACGATAATAAATTCAAGATGGGACAGCGTTTAAGCGGCACCTGGTACTCCACCGTAGGTCCTGAAGGAAACAGCAGTAAGCTTTCCACCGGAGATGTGGAATGGTTCTATTTTAAAGAAAATAACGGCCATCCCGCAGCCGGTAACGAAGGAGTGTACGAAGTCCAGAGAATCAACGATAAGCGCTACCTCTTCAACGAAAAGGGCAATCCGGTTTACGGCATCCAGAAGGGACGCACTGCTTCAATGCACGCAGGCTACTACTACTGCGGAGCCAACAAAGGCGGACTGTTCCGTGAAAAACCGGAAGAATAGAATCTCGTGGACGGAGACGGAAACAACATCACCTGTTTCTTCGATCGAGAAACGGTCGAGGGGTCACCGGCATCAAGCAGGATTACCTGTATTTTAACGGCCGTCTCCAAAGAGGCGGACCAGGGCTCCCGTTATCAGAAGGTCACCCTTCCCGGACAGAACAGAAGCTATGTGGTGAACGAATCCGGCAAAGTCATGAAGAATAAGACCAAATACCGTGAGTGGAAACGGCAATAAGTGGTCTGTCAAATGCCAGCGGGAGTGATTACCTTGGATGAGGGACTGGACAGCGTGAGCTTCAATCCCCGAAGGTCACTGATTTGGATTAAAGAAAAAGGAACTGTAAAATCAAAATCGATTTCTAAGCAATAGATCACGAAGTCGGGGACGCTCTCGCTGCAGACTGCCCCTGCGCAGTAAAGGACTGCACTCATTATTAGAAGACGCTCTGATGCAGTGTGGGTGCATAATCAGGGCACGCTCTCGCTAACCTCGCCTTCGTAACAGTACTAACTCAAGCTTCGCTTTGCTTGCTTTCAGTAAGTACTGACGGGCTCAGATTGCCCCTATTATAGACCCACACTGCATCAATCGCTTCAATTATTGATTTTTGCAGTCCTTCACTTCGCCGGTCTTCGCAGAATGTGGCTCTGACTACACCTCATCCAGACCTATATTGCCTAAAATCTCTTTTATTTTGATTTTAGTTCCTTTTTAAATTGTAATCTATGGTAGTAGCCTATCGGGCATAAGCTCCTTCGGAAGAAGCTGTCCCTTCATCCGGTACAGTCCTTTGTGTACCGCAGGGAACCAAAAGTACCCCAAGGGTAGAACCATTTCCACGGAAATATGGCTGATGTTATAGCTGAAGGAATACCAAATAGGGATTCATGCCTTCCGGGGCATAAGAAGCAAAGAACAGCACGCCGGATAAAAAGGCGAAGAAAAAGCGTCCCAGACAAGCTACAATATAGCCGATAAAAAGGCCAGTGTTTCTTTTGGGGAAAATAAACCGGATAAGCCCTAAGGCGGTAAACGCTAAAACATAATCTGCTAATAAACTGGGCAGGACTATAAAAATAGGGCTTCAAAATGAAGCTCAGTGCCCCATAAGCCAAACCGGACAGGAATCCGTAGGTTCCCCCGAAGAAAAATCCCGGTAAAGTGGCAAAAAGCATGGAGCAGGCGGTAACCGATGCTCCATCGGCAGGGGAAAGAGATTAATCATTCCCAGTACCAAAGACTGGCTACACAAACTCCGGACAAAGCAATCTTTTTGGTGTTATTATGCATAAAAATCCTCCTATGCTGTCAAAGGACAATGGAGGGCTCACTATAGCTTCCCTACGCTGGCATTATCCAGGTCAGGTTAAAGGGTTGGTTTTTCACCTCTCAGCATACAGCGCCCTAGCAGCAGTACCAGTTTAGTCCGATTAGGGCGCTTCGTCAAAGATAAAAGTTTTTGCTTCTTCATAAAAATTTCTAAAAATTTTTCTTATACCTCTTCCTCCATTTAAAATTCTCCATCAATGGATTTGCATACTTCTAGAAGATAAGCCGTAGATTGGGATAAAGCAGACAGTATACGGGACTCAAAGTGTAAAAGCAAAGAGCAAAAGCCTCTCCCGCTTCCGGAGATGCTTTTGCAGCATAAACCAAAGTCACAGGTAATGTACCGCATAAAGATAAAAATTCTGGTCTGCATACTTTTTCCAAAGGCAAAAAGCCTCTTTGTGCAAAGAAGAAGCAGAAAAAGTCCGGTACTGATTCTATACAAAACCGTAGTCAAAAGCAAAAGCCCGATAGTCTTTCCCAAGACCGTATAGCCATAGCAAAGAAGGGCTGAGAGCAGAAGGAGAAGCGGAGAAAATGCAGATTTCTTTTCCATATTTTCATAAGGAAAAACCCTTGTCCTCCCAAATGCCAAAAGCCAAGCAATGCCAAATAAGCACCAAAGCTATAATAAAAAGCCGCATCTTCATTGAGATAAGGAATATCAAGGCGAAAATATACCAAGCCAAGAAAGAAGAGGGGGAAAATGCCAAAGAGCAGGTTACCCACCTTCGAAGAAAAGCATTTTCGTAGCAAAAAAAGGCCTAGGGCAAAGAATGGACAGGCATAAGTCAAAAGAATCAGCTGAAAAAAATACCAAAACACACCGGCTGGTGGCGATGAAAAAATCCCTCAAAAATCCCGTGAGATACTAAAGTCCGCCTTTTGAGAACAAAAGATAAAGGATAGTCATTCCGGTATTCCAGAAAAAGATGAGGAAGGACATGGGAAAAAGCGTTTTTCCAGCTTCTCTCTCCATTGGGAAAGGCTCTGCAAATTCCGGAAAAACAGGTGAGCCGCTGACAAGAAAAATCCAGGGGACCGCTACCTGGCCTAAAACTCCGAAAAGAAAACTCCCATTTTTCAAAAACGAGGCTCTCAAAAAGGGTAGCCTTGCTACGCTCTGCAACTCTTCCACGGAAAATGGGTGCTATGAACAAAAACCACCAAAAGGGATAATAAAAACTATATTGGGGAAATTAGAAAGAGGCATTTCCAAGCCTCTCTTTTTCTTTCACATATCATCTTCCAACTCTAAGCTAAACTGCTCTGTCTGGGAAGCTCTGAGCACCATATATTCAGAAACTCTCTATTGATTCTGCCCACAGGATCAAGATAGAGGAGATGGAAATGTCATGGTTCATATTATCAATGAGCAGGGCAGTATGCTTCGCCATGCTTACATTGATATACCATTCTCTCTTTACGCTCTTCCGGCTGATAAAATCAGGTCTGTGGTCAAAACTCCCGCTAGAATTCCGGCTGCATCAGGCTTCATCAGAACTTATTAAGCCCGTTGGTAAATAAGCCGAAGGTACAGCAAGCACAACTCGCTGCCTTTCTGTCGCTTTAATGCCTTGGCTGCTATCGATTAAAGACTCTCCGGAGAAATCATATCATCGATGATGATAACGTCCTTTCCTTCCATCCGTTCCCAGAAATTCGCTAGAGCCACGATAGGGTTCCGTCCGTTCACCACCTGGGTGTAGTCTCTTCTCTTATAGAACATACCCATATCTAAGCCTAAGACATTGGCATAATAAATGGCATGATTCATTCCGCCCTCATCCGGAGAAATAATCATCATATGATCCTTATCAATGTCAAATCATTTACATTCATCAGAAGTGCCTTAACGAACTGGTAGGTGCAGGAAACATTGTCAAAGGTCTCTGGGAATGGCATTCACTGACTCTGGGATCGTGAGCATCGAAGGTCAGAAATTCTCCACGCCCATTTCATGAAGCTCTGCAGCATCATAGCGCAGTCTAAGGACTCTCTTCCGGATCTCTGCTGTCTGGACTCATACATAGAAGGGCATAATGACGTTGATTCGCTTAGCCTTTCCTGTTGTTGCCGCAATCAGTCTCTTTAAATCCGCATAGTGGTCATCCGGAGACATGTGGTTCACATGGCCGAAAATGGAATAGGTCATGGGTAGTTCATCACATCACCATCAAGTAAATGTCCACGCCTCATACGGACTCCAGTTTCTCCTTTGCCTCTCCTGTTCCGAGATCAGGAAATTCTTGTGGGAACAATGTAATCCGATTTCTGATACCCTGAAAAAGCAAAGTTTCCTTATGCTCACTTTCCTCTTGGTTCTCCAGGTAACCAAGTAATCGTTCTACCTTCTTTCCCAGGGGCTCAATGGACTTCAGCGGCATCAAAGCCAAAGGTCCTACCGGAATACGCTCAATGAACTGTGAAGTTCTGGAATCAGCCATGACTATTCTCCTTCCAAACATACTGAACTTACAGATTAAAAATACAGGAAAGCAAAGAAAAAGTCTATGCTCTTTTTTGCTTTTAGGGAAAAACTTTTTGTCGAAGAATTTTGGAGTGTTCTTCGTAAAAGGGTTAACGCCTTTTTGCTCTTATGGCTTCGGAACAGGGGGCACGCTCCCGCTAACCTCGCCTCGCAACGGATACTAAGCGAAAAACTGCTGGTTCCTTGTTTTTCGCAGAGTACCAGCAGGCTCAGATGCCCTTATTCGAAGCCATAAGGCCGAGCTACTGCTTCACTTTGCTTACGCTCTCCACAAAATATCTCTTCGATGGAAGGATAAGGGTGTGATGGAAAGAAGGGGCTGTAAAATCAAAGTACTAAAAAGTTTTTCGGCAATATAGGTCTGAACTTAGGGTGAGTCTGGAGCCCAATACTTGCGAAATCCGGCGAAAGTGAAGATACATAAAAATCAATAAGTGAGCGAATAATGCAGTATGGGGCTACAATAGGGAGCAATCTGAGCCCGTCGGTACTTACTGAAAGCAAGCAAAGCGAAGCTTGAAGTTAGATACTGTACCCGTTAGGCGAGCATGGCGAGGGCGTGCGATTGTGAGCCATACTACATTTGACACGTCTATATATAAATACAGTCTTTCAATACACGGGATTAAGCTAGCGAGGCAGATGCCCAAGTTTAAACCTATATTAGCTAGAAAATTTCCTACAGCCCCTTCTTCTCACTTACAGTCTCTGGTCTTTCCCATATAAAAGGGTATGATTTCGTAGTCGGACATGAAGCGGGACACCACTCTGTCGGAGTAAGTCTCTCGTAATTCTTTAAAATTCAAATTTGTAGATATCAGCATGGTTTTTCGGTCCAATATCCGTTGATTCAGCAGGGCGAAAAAGCGGGAGGTGATGAAGCTGTTGGAAAGCTCCGTTCCCAAGTCATCTATCAAAATCACATCCACCTCTTCGATATAGTCTTCCGTATCTTCTTCTCGCATCCTTTTGGAAAAATACTCAAAGAGTCCTGTGGCGGTAAAGTACAATACGCTTACGCCTCTATCCAACAGGGCCTTGGCTATGGAATGGAGAAAAAATAGGTTTTTCCGGTTCCGGTACTGCCGGTAAAGAGGATGCTGCAGTTATTTTTCGGGTATTCTTCGCAGTAGTTTGTCAGATGGTCCCGGATCTCCTAATATATTCCCGCAGGGTTTTTGTTTCCCACTGGCCCAGCTTCTCTATATTGTCAAAGCCCTCCAGCTGGAACTTGGAGAGTTCTCCCGTTCCAGCACCGCTCCCATGCGGGACTGTCGGTGCAAGCTCTCCTGTAGCTTTAAAAAGCATTGGCATTTCTTCCCGTCCACTATAGTCCGGTATCCTGACAAGGGGACAAAAATGCTCTTCTTCCTCTAAATCCTGTATCCTATATCGCATTTCCAAAGAGCTTTCTTTTCTTTATGCAGCTTTCCGATTTCTTCCTTTAGTCAGAAGGTCCTCACGATTTCCCTGCTGCATTTCTCCGGCAACGGATAAAGAGAGGCTCTAACCTTCTCCTCCAACTCTTCCAGTTCCGAGGCTTTCGGAATATCTCTTCCCTTTTCTCTAAATATCTTCTATGGGCTTCCAGCTGTCTTTCTGAAAGTATCTCTGTATCTCCTGAGACCTGTCCGTTACTCAGTGCCATGCTTTGCCTCTTCTCTACTTAGCGGTGTGAAACTGTCCAAGGTCGTTCTAAGGCCTTCTGCTTAGCCAAAGAATCATAGTCTACCTCTTCCTGACTGAAATTCAGAAACGATTGCCCTTCTTCTCTCCGGAGGCTTTCCCGCCCTTTCCTTTCGAAGAAAATGTATTTCCGCCAGTCTTTTCGTCTCCGTTTCCTGCCTTCATGCCCTTCGCCATATCAAAATTCTTCACATGCTCTCTGGCTGCCCGAACATCTCAGATGCCCAACTCGTGCCAGTCCACCGCCACCTTCTGCATATAGCGACAGTTGGTCTTTTTGCAGGCTGCAACAGTAGTCTAAGAAAAAAATTCAATCAGCTCCATCCATTTCCAGAGATTGATACATATATTCAAAAAGCTGCACATGGGAAGGCGTTACCACAGGCATCAAATGTGCAGCTACAAACAAAAATGCCGCCAAATTCTTCCTCATCGATTTCCGCTTTTTCCGTCCATTTCCTGTTTTGCTCATCAAAAAAGTCCTTTCCATACAGCTCAGCCTCTCTTTCTGAGACAGCTTTTCCTCGGAAAGAAGAGCCGCCTCTTCCGACTGCAATTCCCGCTCCAAAGCTCTGGCCGTTCCCTCTTTTTAAGACCCCCTTTTTCTCCCAAAAAGGATGGCTCTTTTTCACGTCCTGGTCAGTTAAGCAAAGGGCCTCACCATTTCCTTGCCCTTTAGCTTTTTCTTTTTGATGGCGAAGCAAATACAGATACACCTTCACATAATCTCCATTTGCTGGCTACATATTCGTCTATAAATGCATTCGGAACACAAAGTAATCTCACACTGGATTCCCTCTTGAAACTGTCTCCATCTCTTCCCTTTCTCCCCTAAGTCGTCGGTGAGCAAATCATAACATGAGGAGCTTTTTCAGTTCAAGAGACTACTCCACAAGTTTTATCCACAGGACTTATCCACAGCAATGTGGATAATGTAGTTTCTTTTTCATTTTCTTTAAAAGCTTGAGTTTTACTGGTTTTATCTATCGCTTTTTGAAGGATTTTCTCTCAGTTATCCACAATTCTTAGGTGGATTTCCGGAAGAAATCAGGAAGAAGAAAATAATTTTCTTTCCCCAACTCCCCGCTGTGAAGAGATAAAAGAAGGTTTCACCATTTGGATTCCTTTTTCTTCCACGATGAAAAACCTTCTTCAAAAATTCTATTCTTCTCTCCGCACCTTCCAAAGTCAAATCCTCTCCCACGTCTACGATATTTCCCGCACCCATGGTGATTAAGAGGTCTCCTTCCTTCACATGCTCAAAATATCACTTCTCAATGGAAGGAAAATCCGGAATATAGTACACATTGGTGTTTTGAGAAAGCATTAGCTTCCGCAAATCATCCGAACTGATGCCTACGGTATTTTTCTCCTGGCAGCGTAAATGTCTGCCAGAATAATCTCATCCGCCTGGGCCAGCTCCCGCAAAAGTCCTCCATTAAAGGCCTTCGTTCTGGAATAGGTATGGGGCTGAAAAAGACAATCCACAGCTTTCTATGAGGATACTTCTGTGCCGCCGCAATGGTTGCCGCAATCTCACGGGGATGGTGAGGCATAGTCATCAATAATAAATAAAGCCGTTAATCTTTCCCTTTCGCTGGAAACGACAGATCCGATTTCCGGAAAAACGATGCAGAGCCTCCTTGATATCCTCAGGAAATCCCAAATATCTTGCCACCACGCAATGGCAGACAGAGAAATTGTAGATATTGTGCTCTCGGTAACAGAAAAGTGTCTGCCTGCCCTCCTATCCTCTCCGTGCTCAAAGAGGGTAAAAGCTGGGTGCTGCCATAGTGGTCGTAGAAATAAAATTCGCCGTATAATCCGCATCCCCATGACCGAAGGTAATTATCTTCAATCACCCAAATCCTCTAAGAAATACTCATAATGAGAATATCCTTGTTGATGACCACGAGGCCATCCTCAGCTTAATCTTTCGATAAAAGGTCTTGAAGGAATCCCGAATCTCATTAATATCCTTGAAAAAAAGTCAGATGGTCTGCTTCCACATTTAAAAATCACCGCAATGCTGGGGAAGAAGGAGTGGAAGGAGTTGGTGTACTCACGGCCTCTGCCAGGAAAATATCGGATTATCCCTACCGGAAGATTTCCCCGATATCCTTCATCATCCCTCCCACCGTAATGGTAGGATCATTCGCCCTGCCTCCATCAAAATTTCTCCAATCATGGAGTAGTGGTGAGTTTTTCCATAGGTACCAGCCACATTGATCGCCGTAGCATAATTTTTGCATAATGCGTCCCAGAAGATCGCACTGAGTCATCATGGGGATGCCTCTACGCTTTACCTCCTGAAAACTCCTCATTGTCCTCGGAGATGGCGGCGAGTATACACACAAAAGCTCCACCCCATCCTGAATATTTTTGACGGCTTTGGGGAACAAAGACCTTGATTCCCAAGCTTTCAGAGTGCTCTGTCAGAGGAAGGTTTTGGCATCCAGTCGAGTCACAGTAAAATGACGGTCCAGCAGAATTTCCACTAGGCCGCTCATGGAGAATACCCCTATTCCGATAAAGTGCACCCAAAGTGGTTTGTCAAAAATGAATATCATACATATTTCCTCCTAAAGCATTTCCTTACTACTGCTTAGTTGTTGGGCTCTCTACTTCCGTCCTGTACCATAACTTCTCTATCCTGCCAAGGAGAAGCTTTTTCCTCCGGCAAAAATACAGCTTTCTGTTAAACTCCTGCATGAAAAGCACTTCCTTCCGCACCTTCAAAGCCAAAAAGCAATGCATTTCCCCAAAACACCTACCGCAGTAACCTCTCCCAATCCCACGGTAGCAAAGAGGAAGGGATAGCTGTCCGGCACCCGTAAGCATACTGTAAAACAGAAAGGGCACAATGATGGCGGATTGGCCAGGATGGGCGGAACATACCAAGAACTTATTCTTGTTCCGAAGCTGATAACAAGATTGCAGCAATCAGGGTAGCCCAAGGTTCCGAAGATAACATCCGGCATGGCCGCTCCGGAAAGAAGTTTCCTAAAAGACAGCCACTGCCAAGCCCGGAACAGCCGCAAAGCTGAAAAAGGGCAGGATACAAAGGGCTTCCGCAATACAGAAACTGAGATTGCCCCGAAGCTGATTGAGCCAAAAATCAGCACCAACGCCACACACAGCAGCAATCAGACGCCGCCTGGGTTATCATCTTGGTCTGATCTTGAAAATGCATAAATTCTCCTTTGGTTTTTGTTTGAGCGTGTGGAAGGTCTCGAGACACACGGGTGAATAGTTACAATCCGTGAGATTTTAGCACAGAATCGGCGTTCTTCATAGTTTTTATTTTTCGTGATGGAAAAAAGTACAAAAAAATAGGAGCTGTAAAAATCAAAATAGTTTTCTATTTCTTATTTTTGTTTTACAGCCCCTATTTAAATAGTCTCTCTTAAAGAAAATCTCTCTCAATAGAATTCGGCTCAAATGAGATTCTGCTGAAATAGAGTTCACTTTCAAAGAATCTCACTTTATACAGAGTCTTTTTCAAAAGATTTCACCTATATAGAATCCGAAGAATAGTTCGGCGCTTCTTTTTGTGATATGAATATCGTGGGGATGAGACTCTTTTTAGGGATGCGGGAGAAATCTTCACAAACTCGGAGAGTTTCCTGCAAGGTGGGAATGTCCTTTGCTCACGTAGCACATGTGCCAGGCACGAAGGCCGCCGATAAACTGGAAGATGGTATCTTCCACCTTACCTTGTAAGCCACTCTTCCTTCCACACCCTCAGGCACCAGCTTCTTGGCTCCTGCCTGGAAATAACGGTCGGAGGAACCGTTCTTCTCCTTCATGGCACCGATAGAGCCCATGCCGCGATAAACCTTATATTTTCTTCCCTGATAAAGCTCAAACTCACCGGGAGCTTCATCACAACCTGCAAATACGGAGCCCATCATTACGGTGGAGCCGCCGGCAGCCAGTGCCTTCGCCACGTCTCCGGAATACTGAATTCCACCGTCTGCAATAATCGGAATACCGTATTCCCTGGCTACGGAATAGGCATCCATAATGGCGGAAATCTGGGGTACACCGATTCCGGCAACCACTCTTGTGGTACAGATGGATCGGGGGCCGATACCAATCTTCACACAATCCGCTCCCGCCTCAATCAGTGCTTTCGTAGCCTCTTTGGTGGCAACATTTCCGGCGATAAGGGGAAGGTCGGGATAGCTTGTCTTTCAGCAAACGAATACAGGAAATAACGTTTTGGGAATGTCCATGGGCGGAATCCAAAACAACCACGTCAACATGAGCCTTTAAAAGCTCTTCCGCCCGATCCATACATCCGTGGTAATGCCCAGAGCCGCACCGCAAAGCAGTCTGCCCTGCTTATCCTTTGCCGCATTGGGATATTTGATTTGTTTCTCAATATCTTTGATGGTAATTAAGCCCTTTAAATTCCCCTCATCATCCACAATGGGGAGCTTTTCCACCTTTGCCCGGGCCAAAAATGGACTTGGCCTCCTCCAAAGTCGTCCCTTCCTTTGCGGTAACCAGATTTTCAGAGGTCATGCAGGCGGAAATCGGACGATCAAAGTCCTCTTCAAAAACAAGATCACGGTTGGTAATGATGCCGATGAGCTTCTTTCCTTCGGTAATCGGAACACCGGAAATCTTAAACTTCGCCATCAAATCATTGGCATCCTTCAGGCTATGATCGTGGTAAGGGAAAAGGGATCGGTGATAACACCATTTTCCGAACGCTTCACCATGTCTACCTCTTCCGCCTGGGCGAAATCGACATATTCTTATGGATAATGCCGATTCCTCCGCATCTTGCCATGCCGATGGCCATCTGATGCTCTGTAACGGTATCCATTCCTGCAGAAATAAAAGGAATGTTCAAACGAATCGTCTTCGTCAAATACGTGCTTAAATCCACCTCATTCAGCACAAGGTCTGAATAATGCGGAACCAGTAAAAACATCGTCAAACGTAATTCCTTCCCCTATGATTTTCGCCATATTTCCCTCTTTTCTTAAAATCAAACTGATGTAGTAAAAACTTTCTTCTATCCAATAGTTTTTACTTATGCATAAGAAAAACTATTTTTAACTCCTCTTTTCTATTCCACCGGAATCCCGATATCCTTTCGATAGCAGGCTCCCTCGAAATGGATTTCTCCGATATGGGCATAAATCTTCTCCCGGCAGGCAGAAAGGCTGTCTCCCATTGTGGTTACGGAAGAACCCTTCCTCCGTCGGAATAAGCTACGCCATCTTCCAGGACTGTATTGTTATGGTAGACAAAGACAGACGGATCGGTAATTTCTCCTGTAATCCTCTTATGCTTTTCATAGGCATGGGGATAGCCCTTCGAAGTCATAACCACCGTCATACAGGTTTTTCCGACCAATGAAAGTCTTCCTCCCGAAGGCTATGGAAATCGCCTTGTCCATAAGAAGCAGTAAATCGCTTTTGAAGCCTTGGCAAAATTACTTCTGTCTCGGATCTCCAAAGCGTACATTAAATTCCAGAATTTTTCGGCTCTCCCCTCATAATCATAAAGCCGATAAAGAGAATGCCGCTGTACTCAGGCCTTCCTGCTTTAGTCCATAGGAAATCTTCTCAAGGACCTTTCCAATCTTTCCTTTAATTCCGCAGTGAAAAAGCTCATTGGGTGAATAACAGCCCACCCCGCCAGTATTGTCCCCAGGTCGCCGTCATAGATTCGTTTATAGTCTCTTGCCGATTCCAAAGGAAAAAGCTGATTTCCGGAAACCACGCAGAGAAGGGAAGCCTCTTTTCCATCAGAAACTCTTCGATGACTACCTTCTTAGCCTCTTCTCCGAAAATCTTTTTCACAAAGAGCTCCTCTAAATACTGCTTTGCTTGCGCTAGCTCCTGAAAAATCCCGACTCCCTTTCCGGCGCAGAGCCCATCAGCCTTAATCACAAGGGGATAGGAAAAGTCTTGCAAGGCCTCCACTGCCTCTTCAAAAGAATAAACCGTCTTGTATCGGGCGGTGGGTAGCGCATATTTCTCCAAGAAGCGCTTTGTAAAATCCTTGCTCCCCTCTAATTGTGCAGCCTTCTTTTTCGGGCCGAATGCTTTTATCCCTGCTCTTTCCAGTTCATCCACAAGTCCTTCACACAAGGGTTTTTCCGGCCCTACAACAACAAAAGTCTATGTTTTCCTTTTACCAAAAGCTTACGATTTCTTCATTGCTCCTAATAGAAAGATTCTCCCCGTAGCGGGCTGTTCCCCCATTTCCCGGACAGCAATACAGCTTTTCACAAAGCGGACTTTCCTGTAGTTTTTTGCAGAGCGCATCCTCCCGACCGCCATTTCCCACAACCAATACACGCATGGTCTACCTCCCATTTTTTTAAGTCATGGAATCTTCATTCCTCGATATCTTCATTCCACGAAATCTTAATACCTCAAAAACTTAGTTCCTTGAAATCAGAATTCCATGGAATCCACATTCCCCCAACTCTTCTTTTCTCTTAATGTCTAAAATGTCGAATATGGGTCATTACCAAAGCAATACCATACTGATCGCAGAGGCGATTACCTCCGGATCCTTCACTGAGGCCTCCCGGCTGGATGGCTGCACAGATCCCATGCTTCTGCAAAAGCTCCACCGTATCCGCAAAGAAGAAGCCGTCGGAAGCCAGCACAGCCCGGGTGTTTGCCTTCCCCGTGGGAAAGGGCATCCTCTACTGCCCAGGTACGCCGTACCTGCCCCTGACCGATGCCCAGCGTTGCGCCGTCCTTTACCAGTACAGCCCCATTGGAAGCCACCATTTTGACCGCCTTAAAGCCAAAACGCAGGTCCCGCATTTCCTCTTCTGTGGGCTTCCGTTTGCTGACCACTTCCATTTCTTCCGTAATATCCGCATCATCATAATCCTGTACCAGAATGCCCCCAGCACTTCTTTTACCGTCTTCTTCGGAAGGGAGAAGCTGGATAAATTCGGCATCTCGATAACGCGAAGATTTTTCTTCTCTTCCAAAATGGCAAGAGCCTCTTTCTCATAATCCGGTGCAATCACAATCTCCATAAAGAAGAGTGTAAAAAGCTCTGCAATATGCTTGGTCACCGGACGATTTAAGGCAAAAATTCCCCCGAAAGAGAGGTTGCATCACAGGCATAGGCCTTATCAAAGGCCTCATCAATATTTTCCCCGATTCCGATTCCGGCAGGATTGTTTATGCTTTGTGCCCACCACTGCCGGCTCGGAAAATTCCTTTACGAATCGAACTGCATTGTACATATCCGTATAATTATTGTAGGACAGCTCCTTTCCGTGAAGTTGCTTCCACTCTGCCGGATTCTCCTCGTATACCTTCTCGTAGAATGCGGCATTCTGGTGGGGATTCTCCCCATAGCGAAGACTTGTCCCGAGACGATAGCTCAGGCTTAAGTACTCCGGATTGGCTACAGAGAGTCGATTACTAAAGTACTCGGAAATCAGCGCATCGTAATAGGCGGTATAGCGGAAGGCCTTCGCCGCCATGCTTTCCCTATAAAGTAAGGTCATTTCTTCCCTCCTGAAGACGATGGAGAACCTCTTCATAATCTCCCGGATCCGTTACCACCAGCACATCCCGAAAATTCTTTGCCCCGGCGCGAATCATGGAGGGACCGCCGATATCGATATTTTCCACCTGTTCTTCCTCGCTCGCCCCTTCCTTCTTAAGTATCTTCTCAAAGGGATATAGGTTATTGACTACAAGCTCAATGGAGTCGATGCCCAGTTCTTCCACGGTTTTTTGATGCAATGCGCTCTCTCTTCGATACAGGATTCCGGCATGGATGCGGGGATGCAGGGTCTTTACCCTCCCGTCCAAAAATTTCCGGAAAGCCGGTCAGCTCGAAACCTCCTTTACCTCCACTTCTTCTTTCAATAATTGATAGGTTCCCCCTGTGGAAATCAGCTGATAGCCTAAATCCTTTAAGCCTTTACAAAAGTCTACAATGCCGTTCTTGTCAAAAACGCTGATTAATGCTGTCTTCATACTTCCTCCCGAATAAAGGCACGCTCTCCCTGCCAAAACACCCGATCTTCCAAACAGGCTTTCACTGCGGAGGGTAGAATCCTATGCTCCAGTTCCAAAACCTTTCTTGCAATTTCTTCGGACCGTCTTCTTCTGAAAACAGGAACCACCTCCTGCAGTAGGATTGCCCCGCCATCCACTACATCGCTTACAAAATGCACTGTCGCCCTCGCTCCATTTCACTCCGGCGCGATATACCGCCTCATGCACTCTCCTCCCGTAAAAGCCGGGGCCGGAGAAAGCCGGAATTAAAGAGGGATGAATGTTCAAAAATATGCCGGGAAAATACCGGATAAACTCCGGAGAGAATCTTTAAAAAGCCGGCAAGCACAATCCACTCCACCTCTCTTCTCTTCAGCTCTTCCAAAACAGCACTGTCGTAGTCCGACTTCGAGGCACCATGGTCTCTATTCCCTGCCTTCGCCCTTTTCCAGGCCATAGGCGTCCCCCGACTGGAAACCACAAGGCGGATTACGCCGCTTTGTTCATGCACCCCGTCGATAAGGGACTGTAGATCCGTTCCTCCCCTGAAATAAACACTGCTATTTTTCTTCATTTTACTCCTTGAAAATACTGTACCCCGCTGTAAAAACAGATTCTGGGGATCCGGAATTCGACGATTCGATACAGTCCCTTGCCATAGCGTTCACTGTGTCCCATTTTTCCTAAAATCAAGCCGTCCTCCGAAACCATTCCCTCAATACCGTACAGAGAGCCGTTGGGATTGAACTTTCCATTCATGCTGGCTTGTCCGTCAAAGTCCGCATACTGGAAGGCCGCAAGATGCTTCCACTTCTCAATGGATTTTCCTACGAGCTTTCCTTCTCCATGGGAAAATACCACGTCATGCATTTCCCCTAAGCGAAAATGCTGTGTCCATGCACTGTTTGTATTGGACACCCTGGTAAAAAGCGGTGGTGGACACATGGTGCATACAGTCATTATGGTGCAGCGTTAAATCCTCCTCTGTTAAATCTCGAATCTCTCCATAGGGCAGTAAGCCGGATTTTAAGAGTGCCTGGAAGCCGTTACAGATTCCGAGGATTAGGCGCTTTTTCTTTAAATGCAGATGAACCGCCTCTTTGACTCTCTCATTTCTCAGGAAATTCACAATAAACTTGGCAGAGCCGTCCGGCTCATCACCGCTGGAAAAAGCCTCCCACAAACATCAGGATATGGGCGCTGTCCAGCTTTTCCTAAACTCTTCCATGCTTTCCTTTAAATCACCCTCTCTTTTATTCCGGATAATGACCATTTCCACCTCTGCCCCCTCCTTTTTGGAAGGCACGGGCACTGTCATATTCACAATTCGTTCCGGGGAAGACAGGAATCAGGACTTTCACCTGATCACCTTCTCCGGAGAGAAAAACTCTCTCTCCTTCTCTTTGGATAAGTTCTCGCAATTTCCCTTCTCCGGATTTATATACTCCGGATAAAGTGACTCAAAAGGTGCCAGTATAGACTCTCCGTAAGGTCTCCTTATCAAACGGCTCTCCATTAGCCAAAAATGTCCTTTTCCACTGTTCCAATCTTACGGAAGGCAGGGTCAGCATCCCCGGCTTCAATGACCATAGAGCCCGGCTGAAAAGTCCGCAAGGTCTTCCATTGTGACGTGAAAGCCCTAAGTCATTGCCTACTGCCATCTTGTAAAGGGCGGAAAATGCGGAGCCTTCCTCTAAAACATAAACGAGAAGACCTTTTTCTCCCGAATATGGCAGTGCAGGAGATCATACTTCGCTTCCGTCTCCGATACATTGGGAAAGCCTTTCTCATCCTTAACAACCGGCAGGAAATATAGGTGTTTCCACTGCTTCAGCTCCGGTGTAAAGCACTTCATCTACCTTCACCGTACTACAAGCAAAAGGGAAATCAGGGTTTCTACCACATGAAGATTATTAAAAGGTACCGGACATACTGTCCTTTCCCCCGATGGCAGAGATTCCCATGGCTCTCTCGGCATGCAAGGCTCCCAGCAAGGCTTCCGCCGCCATGCCCCACTTCTTTGCATCTGTTCCCAGCTTCTCGAAATACTCCTGGCAGGAAAGGTGAGGGTGTTTCCTGTCTCCTCCTACCGCATAGACCTTTTGCCACGGAAAGAAGAAGCGAATACACTGCGGATAAAAAGGGAGAGTAGTGGGAAATTTTTCGGAATAAAGCCGTAGGTCAAAACGGTCGCCACATCACTATCAAAGCCTAGAGTGGGAAGAGCCTGTACGGGAGGCCTGCACCGGGCTTAATTCTTCTTTTCCCGTGAAAGGCATTACTACCGTTGTTGCCCCGATACTGCTATCAAAGTTCGTAGCCAGTCCCTTCTGGGAAGCCACATTTTTTTCCGAAAGCTCTTTCACTGCGTTGTCTTTACTAAAGCGCTTATGGAGAAAAGTTTTTCTTTCTGATGATCCGTTAAAACAGCCTCTCTATGCTGTCGCACCCCGGAGGTCTCCAGGAAAGACGCCTTTAAGTCCACCACCCTTTCCTTTCCCATAAACATTTCCAGTCGGTTTCGATCGGTCACGGTGGCAACATGGGCATATTCGATATTTTCCTCTTCGCAGGCTTTGACGAATGCTGCGTAGTCCTTTTCGAAACCACCACCGCCATTCTTTCCTGAGATTCACTAATGGCGATTTCCGTAGCATTTAAGCCCTGATACTTAAGAAGCACCTTATCCAAATGAATCTCCATTCCCGGGCTGATTTCTCCGATAGCAACGGCCACCCCGCCGGCACCGAAGTCATTACATTTTTTAATCAGGCGGGAGACTTCCGGACGACGGAAAAGTCTTTGAATCTTCCGTTCTTCCGGGGCATTGCCCTTCTGTACCTGGGACGCCATGGTGTGTAAAGAGCTGCTGGTATGCACAACACTGGAACCGGAGGCTCCTTGAATTCCATCCCGGCCGGTTCGTCCGCCAATGACCACCACCGGGTCTCCCGGCTTTGGAAGCTCTCTTCGCACATTTTCTGCCGGACTTGCTCCGACTACCGCGCCCACCTCCATGTGCTTTGCCACATAGGAATCATCATACAACTCCCGTATGAAGCTGGTGGCAAGGCCGATTTGATTTCCGTAAGAGGAATAGCCCTGCATAGCTTTCTTCGAAATCTCCGCCTGAGGAAGCTTATTGGGAAGGGTCTTCTCCCGCCCTTCCAGGACATTTCCCGCACCGCTGATCGCATTGCCTGATAAACGAGCTTCGTCCGGATAAGGGATCGCGAATCGCACCGCCGATACAGGTACTGGCTCCCCCAAAGGGCTCAATTTCCGTCGGATGGTTGTGGGTTTCATTTTTAAACTGAATCAGCCACTTCTCTTCCTTTCCATCATGCTGGACGGTCGTAAAGAAGGAGCAGGCATTATTCTCGGAACTGACTTCCACGGTTTGATCCTTTAGAATGATTCGATGATACTTTCCCACAATGGTCGCCATATCCATCAGGGTAACGGGCTTCTCCGTCCCCAGTTCTTTTCGAAGGCTTAAGTATTCCTGCAGAGCCTCTTCCATTTCCTTCTGAAAGTGCTTAGACTCCACGGAAATCTTATCCAGTTCCGTCTCAAAGGTGGTATGCCGGCAGTGATCGCTCCAGTAACAATCCAATACGTAAAGCTCCGTTTCGCTTGGGTCTCTTTCTTCTTCTCTGAAAAATTCCTGAATAAAGAGGATATCTTCCATCAGAAGGGAAAGATTCATCTCCTCCTTTAAAGAAAAGAGTTCCTCCTTTGTAAGCCTCCGGAAACCACTCATATCCCGCATTTCTTTTCTCTCCCCATCCGGCGAGAAAGAAAGAACGGACAGATCCTTCTCCTGGGACTCAATAGGGTTCACCAAAAACTTCGAAATCTTCTCCAATTCCGAAGGGCTGAGCCTACGGTCAAAAAGAAGCAAGGTTCCGGAGCGTACAAATGCCTTGCTTTCCGCATCCAGGAGTCGAATACACTGCATCGCACTGTCTGCCCGCTGGTCAAATTGTGCCGGCAAGGTTTCATAGGCAAAAATAAAAAAGCCTTTCTGAAGGGCAGCTCTTCAAACTTCGTTCACCATCACCTCGGAAAAAACACGGACTGCTCCGCCCGTTTTCAATACTTCTTCTTCAATAGAATACACATCATAGATTTGGTAAATGGCCGCGCTTTTTCACAGGGGATAGAAAGGCTGCGGAACAATTCCTCTACCAGTTTTTCCTCTTCCTGCCGGTACTGCTCTCTCTTTCAGTACAAAAATACGTTTATCCATAGTCCACCTTTTTCCACATATTAAGTACCGGAAATTCTCCGGCGTCTATTCCATTGTCACTTTTCCGGCGCCCACTCAATAGTCACTTTTTCCGGCGTCTACTGAATGCTCACTTCTTCGGTGCCTACCGAATGTTCACTTCTCCTACGTCTACTCAATGGTCACTTCTCCCTTTCCTCTCACCACTTCTCCGATTCGCCCTGCCTCCGGAAGCATGGATAAAACTTTCTTTTTCATCCTCTTTCCTCACAAAAAGAGTAAAAGCCTACTCCCATATTGAAGGTGCCGAACATTTCCTCCCGACTTAATTCTCCCCACTCCTGTAATTTGCTAAAAATAGGAAGACGGGGCAAAGTGCTTTCTTCGATTACCACAGAAAGTCCCTCCGGTAAGACCCGGGGCAGATTCTCCGGAAGTCCTCCTCCGGTAATGTGGGCCATAGCATGCACATCCACTTCATTTCAGAACCGGAAGCACTTCACGAACATAGATACGGGTTGGCATAAGTAAAATATCTGCCAGGCTTTTTCCGGAAATACTCTCCTTTTCCAAATCCAGCTGCATCTTGTCAAAAATAATTTTTCGAACCAAAGAAAAGCCGTTGCTGTGGATTCCGGAAGAGGGCAGTGCCAGAATGCTATCCCCTTCCTTTACTTTCTGCTTGCCGTCAATAATCTTCTCCCGGTCTACAATTCCCACAGCAAATCCGGCAAGGTCATAGTCCTCCTCCCGGTAGACTCCGGGCATCTCTGCCGTTTCCCCTCCGATTAAAGCCGCACCGGCTCTTTTACAGCCTTCCGCAACACCTTCCACAATCCCCGCCATTTTCTCAGCATCAAGCTTCCCGCAGGCGATATAATCCAAGAAAAACAAGGGCTTTGCCCCCTGACAAAGAATGTCATTCACACACATGGCCACACAATCAATGCCGATGGTCTTGTGTCTTCCCAGCTTCTGGGCAAGTACAACTTTCGTCCCCACACCGTCTGTACCGGATACCAGGACAGGATGGGAAATCTTTTCCTGTTCAAGGGAAAATAATCCTGAAAAGCCCCCCAAATCCGATAAAACACCGGGGGTATAGGTCTCTTTTATGAACTTCTTGATGAGTCCTACCTCTTTATAGCCCTGCTCCTTGTCTACTCCCGCCTCCTTATAGCTTAGTGACATATTGCCTCCTCCTTATAGCTTAGTGACATACCGCTTACTCCCCGGAAAATATCCACTCCGGTAAAAATATTTTTCATAATAGCCCTTATTGCCACAGCAATCTTTCCAGCCCTCAGACTCAGATAATAAAGGCTGTCGCATCCGATATACTCCCGAATCTCTTCCACCGTATTGTTGTAACCGATAAGCTGCTCCCTCTTCGGAATATCAATGGCATAGAAATCATTGGAAAGCACCTTGGGACTGGCAATGCGGATATGAACCGCCTTCGCCCCTGCCTCTTTTAGGATTTTAATAATTCTCTTTATGGTGGTTCCCCGAACAATAGAATCATCCACCAAAATGACCCGTTTATCCTGCAGGTTTTCTTTAATCGCATTTAACTTGATATTGACACTGCTGACTCTTTCTTCCTGGGTGGGTTTGATGAAGGTTCTTTGAATGTAACGATTCTTCAAAATTCCATCCACAAAGGGAATTCCCGATGCCTTAGCATAGCCCTTTGCCGCAATCAAACCGGAATCCGGAGAGCCGATAACAATATCCCCATCTGTCGGACACTCCTCATAAAGTCTCTCTCCCGTCTTATAGCGCGCCTGATAAACGCTCACACCATCAATTACAGAGTCATGTCAGGGCAATATAAATCATCTCAAAGAGGCAAAGATGATGGGGCTTTTTAGAAAAATGATGAACGGAATAATCCCCATTTTCTACAAGAACTATGGTTCCCAGTTCTACATCCTGCAAAAACTCCCCATTCATCGCATCAAGGCACAGCTTTCGGAAACAGCAATAAAGGTATCCTTCAGCTTCCCGAAACACATCGGTTTTATGCCGTAAAGTCTCTGGCAATCAGCATTTTTCCCTCATCAATGTAAATGAGGGTTATAGGGTCCCCTTTAGGCTTTCCATATAGTCCTGAAAGCTTTCCAAGGGGCCGTTGATTTTTATTCACAAGCTCGCAAAAAAATTAAAAATTCCGATTTAAGATGGTGCCGTCCAGAGCAATCATGCGAATTTCTATGGTCTGTCTGATACACGAAGGGCATCATCGGCTCATATTTGGTATTGTGGGAAAAGAGATATTTCACAAAACCGATGCCGACCGATCCGCAGATATCTTCGATAATCTGTTGATTCAGTACTTCGAAAGCAGACCCTTTCGCTTTAATTCACAGACTCTTTGCCCTTCCATGGTGGTGATGCCGAATCCCTCCTGTCCTCTGTGCTGCAATGCATAGAGTCCCACCTCCAGGAGGTCCGTAATATCGTTCTTTTTATCAAAAGAAAAAAATGCCGCACAGTCCGCTCACACAGCACCTCCTGGAGAGATCCGCTCATTCATCTCCTGAACGGACTGCTTCATTTTTCCTTGTATTGTCTAAGCTTCTCTTTTTAAAATCCGGGTTTGGACAGCGCCAGCATCTCTACCGCAAGAATGGCTGCATTTTTCCGCACCGTTGATGGCAACGGTGGCAGCAGAACGCCTTTCGGCATCTGTACCGTGCTAAGCAGGGCATCCATGCCATCCAGGCAAGAGGACTGCACCGGTACCCCGATTACCGGTTTGATAGACAGTCCGGCCAGTACCCCCGCAAGATGAGCTGCCTTTCCGGCAAAGGCAATGATAATATCAATCTTATTCTGCTCCATACTCTCCACATAATCCAAAATAAGATTCAAAGAACGATGGGCTGAAATCACACGGCAGTCATATTCCACGGAAAAATCTTTCAAAACAGCAGCAGACTTTTTTACAATTTCTTCATCGGAAATACTTCCCATAATCAAAGCGACTTTCATATTTCTCCTTTCAAAAGGCCATAACAAGAAAAGAACCGTAAAAAGAGGGCCGGGACAGTCCTTTGTACAGGCCTTCTCGGGAAGGACTCCCGATATTGACCTGTACAGGGGAAAACTGTTCCTTCATTTCCTCTTTTATACAGTTCCTTTTTCCAAATACGAATATATCTTTAAGGGTTCTACATAGCTGTCTCCGTCAAAAACACGCATATTTCCGCCGGACAGCTCATCGATTAAAATCACTTCGCCATTACAGCGTCCAAATTCCAGCTTAATGTCATAGAGGGTCAGACCTTTCTTCGCCAGATCCTCTTTGATGATTCCGGAAATCTCTTTAGTCTTTTTCTTTCAGCTCTTTGTACTCTTCTTTCGTAAGAATCCCCAGCATAGCCAAAGCATCCTTCGAAATCAGCGGGTCATTTCTCTGATCATCCTTTAAGGTGACTTCTACGAAAGTCTCAGGAAGCACGGTTTTGTCCTGGATATACGCCCCGTACCTGCGGATAAAAGACCCTGTTGCAATAAAAGCGGGCAATCACCTCCAGCCCCTTTTCAAAAGACCTCACAGGGGTAGCACAGTCATAGTGTTTTTCCGCTACATTTTGCATCCACATAATGTGTCTTCACGCCGTTCTTTCTTAAGAGCTCAAAAGAAATACTTACTGCACTTCAAATCCTCTTTTCCAACGCCCTCAATGGTCAGGGCAGCAGCATTTGCCCCCGGATCAAATACGCCATTCTCTCCGGTGACATCGTCTTTAAACTTTAAGACCAGGTTGCCGTCCTCCAGTTTAAAAACATCCTTTGTTTTCCGGTGTAAATCTTCTGCATAAATTCCTCCTTAAACTCACTGAAACGGTTCTCCAGAAATAAATGAAGCCTCGGAAGCAGGCTTCAAGTGGGACTCTGCCTCCGGGGCTTTTTATCCCTAAGGTGTCATACTGCCGTGCAGTATGTGTATCCTCGGACCAGCTTTACCCGGAACCCTAGATACACTTTCTCTCGTGATTTATTCTTGGGAATTAGTTCGAATTACGCCAATATCAAACATCATCTCCAGCTTTTTGTCAAGGGGTTTTCTTAAAACTCATCTTAGTATTTTTCACTCAGCAAAAATCCGCCATATGAACAATCTTAACCCCATTAACATTTCCGCCTGCCAAGTCATCCAGGGTCACCACGTACTTCGGATAATGATCGTAAGCTCCAAAAAGATTCGCCAGCTCCCGATCCGAATCCTCCGGTAAATTGCGACAAACCTGCACATAGATTCGCTCATCTCGACGAACTGCTACAAAGTCTATCTCCTTTGTCTCGTTTTTTCCTATATAGACATCATATCCTCTTCTTCTAAGCTCAAAAATATACTAAGTTTTTCCAACATGGAAGCAATAGACTTAGGATTGAAGCCCATAATGCAGTATTTGAGAGAAGGATCGCCAGATAAAAACTTTTCCTGTGTTTTTCAGGACAGACTTTCCCTGTAAGTCATATCTTGGACAACGGTAGATCACGAAGGCTTTTTCCAAATAGCTTAAGTAGTTATATATAGATTCAATGGATAAGGAGCGCCCTTCACTTTTTAAAAACTTTGCGATGGCGTTGGCAGAAAAGGTTTTCCCACATTTTCCACCACAAATTTGACAACACGATGAAACAAATCCAGGTTTTTGAATATTGTATCTTCTTGTAATATCACTATTAATCACGGAGTTGTATATACCTTCAACAATCTGATATGCAGAACTTTCGTCAAAGTTGCTTCGAGCAACAATAGGAAAAACCGCCCATGCGAATATACTCTAATAAAAGATCTTTTTAGAATGGGAGTCTCCCTGCTTAAAAACGCAAATATTCAGAAAAAAAGACAGGGTGTATACAGGAATCATAATATAACGTCCTGTTAAATAGCTGGAAATTTCGCCGGACATCAGTTTTGAATTTGAGCCGGTAACATAAATATCTGTATTCTCCTCCTCCAAAAGGCTGTTTATAGCCTTTTCCCATCCACTCACTTCCTGCACCTCATCCAGCAGAAGATAATAACGTTCATTATCTTTAATTTGCATTTTTGATTCCTAGGTACATTTCCTTACTGCTCATATTCTCTTCCAGTGCTTCCGAAGTATAGCGAAGGCTAATGATATGATCTGTCGAAATTCCACTTTCCAGCAGCTCTTCCTTTAGCATTTCTAAGATGGTGGATTTCCCACAACGTCGAATCCCTGCCAAAATCTTCACCAAGGGAGTATCTCGATATTTGCCCAGCTCCTGTAAATATTGAGGGCGTTCAATTCTATTTTGTTTTTCCATACTTTCCTTAACTCCTTTATTGGCTTTATTTACCCATACTTTTCTAAAGTATCCCTATGCAATTCTTTCAACTTGGGTTTTCTATCATTTTTACTTTATTCTATCATTTCGTATTATATCACATGCATATAGAAAAAAACTTCCATTTGTTAGAGATTATTTACTTTTCTATACGAAAAACTTTCTAATTTATAAAAGTTTATCTCTGTATAGCAAAAGAGACAGCCTAAACTGTCTCTTTTCCATATCTTCACTATCACTATTACATCATACTTTCTAGCATTTCCCCATATCCATAGATAGATTATTTATTTTCTATCATGGTTTATAAGATTCTTTAGATACTTTTTCTTGCCTCAAACACGCATCCGGAGTACAGAGCCCTTACAGTACAGACTCCAACTTCTGTGGATGAATCCCGTGCTTCTCTGCATATCCGGTAAGAATCAGTGCCAATGCACCGTCTCCGGTTACGTTACAAGCGGTTCCAAAGGAATCCTGTAATGCAAAGATGGTCAGCATCAAAGCGGTTCCTGTCTCGTCAAAGCCAAGTACACCGGTAATCAGTCCCAAGGAAGCCATAACGGTTCCGCCGGGAACACCGGGAGCGCCGATGGCGAATACGCCCAGTAAGAGGCAGAAAAGAATCATCTTCTCTACGGAAGGGAACTCATTGTAGAGCATCTTAGATACCGCCATAACGAAGAGGTCTCGGTCATAACGGAGCCACAAAGGTGAATATTGGCAAAAGAGAATTCGAAGTCCACCATATCTTCACGGATGGTCGGCTCGGACTTTTTCACACTCAAGGCTACGGAAAGGGTTGCTGCGGAGGACATGGTTCCTACCGCTGTCATGTAAGCAGGGCCATAGTGCTTAAGAACATTCATAGGATTCTTCTTCGCATAAGCTCCCGCAAGGGAGTAAAGAAGAGTCAGCCAGATGTAATGTCCAATCATTACGATAATGATGATAATCAAGAAGATTGGTAACTGCTTGGTAATGGTTCCTTCGTAAGCCAGAGTACAGAAGGTGGTACCAATCAAAATCGGCAATACCGGAATAACGAACTTGGTTACGATGGATAAAAACGATGTTCTGGAACTCTTCCAGCGCCTGGTAATAATCTTGGAATTGTTCCAAGCTGCCGCAAGTCCTACCAATACGGAGAAGAAAAGGGCAGACATTACAGGCATAATCTGAGGAATGGACAGCTGGAAGACTACCTCTGGAAGCTCCTTTAAGCCGTCTACGTCAGGGTTGATATTTAAGTGAGGGTAAAAATGCCGTATCCGGCAACGGTAGCAAAAAAATGCCGCTCCGATGGAGGATACATAGGCAATGAATAAAAGCCACCATCAGCATACAGGGAAGCATTATTTCCCAGTCTTGTGATGGAGGGTGCGATAAAGCCAATGATAATCAGCGGTACACAGAAGCTGATAAACTGTGCCGCAATATATTTCACGGTTACCACAATGTTCAAAATCGCGTGGGATACTCCGTTCTCCATCCCGCTTAACGCCAGTCCTAAGCAAATGCCCACAGCCAATGCCACCAAAAGCTTAAAGGGCAGACTATGAATAAATCCTTGTTTTTCCATACTTTTCTCCTTCTTATTTTGTTGTAAATTTTCAAGCCAAATCTCAAGGCAAGATCCTACACACAGGAATTCACATCCACCTGATCGGTCATTACCTTCAAAATTTCTCTGTCGGTGGATTGCATCCCCACCTTTCCGATATACCCCATATTTCTGATGGTCTTCTCACATCCTCTTCCACAATGCCTTCTCCCCATGGAAGCCCTGATCCTTCATACTCATGTGGTGAGCCAAAATAGCAGCATGGACGGAGGAAGCAATCTTCGCCGCACAGCTGGGCTTAGCACCGTCACAGACAATGCCCCCACATTGCCCTAAGGTGTTGCTGATGGTACGACCGATCTTCTGATAATTTCCGCCGCAAAGATAGGTAATGCCGGCACCTGCACCGCAGGAAGCACTTACCGCACCGCAAAAAGCGGAAAGAGCACCGATATAATGCTTAATGTAAATAGACACCAGATTGCTGACAATCAAGGCTCTGTACATCTTCTCTTCGGAAATGGAAAGGGCTTTCGCATATTCCACCACCGGCATACTTACGGTAATACCCTGATTGCCGGAGCCGGAGTTAATCACCACCGGAAGGGGACAGCCGCTCATTCTGGCATCAGATCCTGCTGCCGCTCTGGCGCATGCACAAGCCCGTACATCGGAGCCCCAGGTCTCCAAAATCGTCTTTCCCACACTGGCCCCCCAGGGATTGTCCAAGCCCTCTTGGGAAATCGCCAGGTTCATCTCCACCTGTCTCTGTAAAGACGGCCTTACCAAGGATAAATCCACTGCATTGGCATAGTCCAAAATGCCCTGAAGAGACATCAGACTCCGGTCTCCTCCTGTGGAAATCACATCCTGCTTATCCTCTTCTCCTTCTTTGTAAAGAACTTCTCCGTCCTTTTCCATGTAAATGATGTTACTGTGCTGATTTGCAATCTCCAGTTTTACCTTATGGTTTTCGGACAGAAGCTCTACCGCAATGTAAAGCTTTGGCCCCTCCTCCTGAAAGCTGACCTTGCAAAAACCGGTATCCACCAGCTTTCTGCACTGTTCCCGATCCTCATCCGTAACGGTAGACAGAACCTCCAACTTTAAATCAGAGTCGCCGCCAAGTACGCCTAAGATGGCCGCTACCTGCATACCCTTCTGCCCGCCGGGAATTGGGGACGGTAACCGCCTTTACATTCTTAATAATGTTCCCGGAACAGCAAAAGCTTTATCTCCTTGACCTCTTCTCCCAGAAGCTTCCTTGCTGCCGCTGCGGCATAGGCAATGGCAATGGGTTCCGTACAGCCCATGGCCGGCACCAGCTCATTCTGTAAAAATCTCCGTATAGTTGTTCATCAAGCTCTCTTCCACCAAAAGCACCTCCTAAAATATGTCTGAAAGGACTTTTAAAACGAAACCTTCCTTCCCATAGTAAGCCTAGAAGATTGTCTTTCAAGCAAAAACCCGAAATCTTCCTATTCTTATTTAGATTTACCCTAATCATATCAGTAATGCGATTAAAAAGCACTAGGCGGATTTTGACGATTTTTTTAACATAACTTTTTGTATGATTTGTATAGTGATTCTATAAATATTGCAATATTTTTTTATGCAATATATAAGTGCATAGAAGTACGCCCTCACAAACATCACCAGTGAGAACCGTATTCAATATGAGAAAGTCGCTCTGATGCAACATGGGCCTGTAATAGGGGCAATCTGAGCCCGTCAGTACTTACAGAGCCCCTGCGAAGCGAGGACTATAGAAATCAAATAGCTGAAGCGAATGATGCAGTATAGGCACGAAAGAAAGCAATCCGGGCCAACCGGAGCCTACAAAACCCCTACAAAGCGAAGGACTGTGGAAATTGAAAAGCTAACGCGACAGATGCAGTATAGGCATGAAAGAGAGCAATCTGAGCCCGCCGGTACCTACAGAGCCCCTGCGAAGCGAAGGACTGTAGAAATCTAATAACCAAAGCGAATGATGAAGTATAGGTCTGTAATAGGGGGCAATCTGAGCCCGTCAGTACTTACTGAAAGCGAGCCAAGGCGACGCTTGAAGTTAGTACTGCTAAGGGTACTTTTCTTCGGAAAAGTACCCCCTGTACGTAGACCAACTTCTTTTAGAAGTTGCTTTGCAAAGCAAAGTGAGCAGTGGTTAACAAAAACCACTGCTCAGTCATGGCGAGGTTAACGGGAGCGTGCCCCGATTACAGACCTATACTGCATCGGAGCGTATATATTTTTAAATTGCTTCACTTTGCAAGGGCGAGCATAGCGGAAGCGTGCTCGATTTCATACCTATACTGCATCAAAGCCCCCTACCCCGCCATGCGCTCATACATACCGTAATAGCTTCTATCCTCCAGCATATCCTTTCGAAGCTTAAACACATCCTCGGGATCGTCCGTAATCATGCCGATCCACCGGGCTTTGCAGGTATTTGATGACCTTGTCTTCTTCATTGATGGTCCAAACATAAATTTCCTTTCCCATATCCTGCACCTCTCCCATCAGGTAGCCGTTATAGGAGGAATCTTCAATCGCATAAAAGTCCACATTTTCCGTGGCAAAATCTCCGAATTGCACCGGAATCACCACCCCGGTCTTCCATTCCGGAGCAGTCTCTTCTATCCCCTCCATCAGGGAAATGTCTAAAGACATCAGGGGTTCGTCTTCTCCACCCGTATTCTTCAGCTTCTCCAGAAGAATTTCCGAAAAAAATTCTCCGGTTCCTTCCCATGAGGCTTAATCTCTATCAGAAGGGGCATATTCAGCGCCTTTGCCCGCTGTACAAATTCCCGAAGGCTTGGAATTTTTCCGCTAAACTCCCCTGATGCACCGTCATAGCGGTGAGCTCCGAAAGGGTACAGTCGTAGACCTTTTTCTATTCGGTAAGTCGGGAAAGATCACATCATGCATTACCACAAATTCCCGATCCTTGGTCAGCTGAATATCCAGCTCCACCATATCCGCCCCTGCTGCCTTTGCCCCCTCTAAAGACTCTATAGTATTTTCTACTCCGGTAGAAACCAGCCCTCTATGGGCAATGATTTTCGCATCCGTATTAACCTCCCGTCCCATATAATCCATAAGCGCTATGGTGCTGTGAAAAACAAATAAAGCCAGTAGGAGGAAAACGGTGGTTTTGCTATACTTTTGTTCCTCGGCAAGAAAAGCATTTTCCCCCTCGGAGCCTTCCACCGGAAGAGTATTTACCAAGAGGGAAAGAAAAGCCGATTTTTGACAAAAATTCCAAAGAAAAAATCGGGTAAAACGAAAGAGCAGGAAGAAAAGAAAAATGAAAAGATTCCCAATTCTCCCTTTGGATCCAGGCGGGTAAAGAGAAAAGGCCGCCAGATAGAGTAAAGAGCGGCCAACAAACTCAACAAAAACTCATATAAAAAGAGTCAGAAACAATTTGATTCCGCCTTTTTTCGTATAGGCAAAGCTTTCCCGCACAGATTTATTAAACTTCTGCGCCTTTAAGCCCATTAAAGGCACAGTATAAACCAGACGCATATTTAAGTACATGAAAAAGAAAAACAGAAGAAAAAGAGCAATATGCCCTCCCACAGTTTTGCCCACTTCTTCCGTTATAAAATCCGGAATGTGGAAGGAATCCGTCAGGGAAGAGCTTAGAATAAAAGCCCGCCATCGGCACGGTGCAGAGAATATAAAGAAGGAACAGCAGCACATTGCCATAGCTGAAATCCCGCAGTCGGATTAGAGAGGTGCGAAGAATTTTTCGATAAGAAATCCGAACCCCTTCCTTAGCCGCCAAAAATCACCTGTACCAGGGTGAAGACCTCCACATAAAAAAAGAAGGCCAGAAGAAACGCAAAAAGCAAAACCATAAAGAGGCTTCTGGGGCTGGTAAAAAAATAGCGGATATTGTATTGGTCCACATTGGGTAAGTCCACCAGCACCAAAGTCAGCCGGAACAGCGTTTGCAGGAGCTCCTTTCCACAAAGGTAGCGATTTGCAAGAAAAATGGCGGTGAGACAAAAAAAGGAACTTATGGCGATTGCAAAAGGTCAAAGTTCCAAAAACCTGTTTCCACATGCCCTCTTTTTTCTCCATAAATTCCTTTCCGATAGTTCACTTCCGATATTTACTTTCTGTTATTTGCTTTCTACTAGCTATTTTCTGCTGTCTATTTTCTGCTGTCTACTTTCTACTATCTCTTTTCTACTATCTCTTTTCTGCCGTTTATTTTCTGCTAATCACTTTCTAATGCTAAGAATCCCAACATCATGGTTCCGATACTAAAAATGATTTCTTCCCCATCAATCCTTATTCCATAGAGAATAATTCGGCAAGGGCTTAGGAAAAAATGCAGCTTTAGCCGATAGGCGGAATATTCTCCGAAGTCCTGTATATCCTCCTCCAAATAGCGAATGGCCTGCTCCACATCCTTGTTTCTCAGGGCAGACACAATGTCCACATGGTGCTCCGTATCCATGGAAAAGAGGATTTCCTTGTCCTTCTTCCAATAGTACTGGGAATAGGCCCGCTTCAGTCTGGCCATACATTTTTCAAGTTGCTCCGTAATATATTCATTGTGGGCACAGGCAATCAAACGAAGGTGAAATTCCATGTTATGCTTCCAGTGAGTCATGGCATCCGTGTCATTTTCACTACACTGACTGTTAATCTTTTCCAAGTCCTGAAAGTCTTCCTCCCGAAGCTCTGCCCCGCACTCCAAAAGAACTCCCCGTTCCAAAACAAAACGGAAAGCCAGCATATCGTAGATATCTTCCTTGCTGAGACGCACCACCTCATAGCCGTAGCGAGGAATGTTTCTTAAAATGCCATCCGCACAAAGAGCCATCAAAGCCTCCCGGACAGGAGACTTTGCTACAATGGTATTTTTCCAGTAAGGCCTTCTCATTCAAAATATCTCCCGGAGCAACATTTCCCCGAAAAATATCCTCCAGGATGAATTCATATACTTGATCTTTCAGACTTTTTTCCATAGTTCTCCTTCATTTCATTGAACTGTCCTAGTATAGCGTAAAAAGGAGGCTTAAAAAAAGCCTCCGAAAAGGATTTTCTCTGATGAGAAGGATATTTTTATCCTAAAACTTGCCATAGAAAAACTATGCAAACAGACTTTCTAAAGAAATCAAAACCACATCCTCCCGAGAAATTGCTTCAAATCCGCTTTTGGAAAGGAAGCCGTAACGATAGCATTGCAGGCCGCATTCCTTTACCTGCGCTATCTCCTTTTCTATTTCCGCCTTGCTAAGAGGCTTATCTTGAAACTTTACTTCATAAAAATATAGCCCTTGGGATCGTAGGTGACAATGTCGAACTCTCCGTTTCGTCGTTCTTTCGGAATGTCGTAGTAGTACCTGCCTATTTTCTCAAAGGGCTCCGCCATAAGTCCTGCCCGATTCTGCCGAATCAAATATTGTTTTCCTATTGTCTCAAAACGCTTCGGCACATAGGCATTTTCAAAGTCCTCCTGAATATATCGCTGATAGAAAATATCCGAATTCATCACGTTTAGCTGGGAGCTGTAGCGGAAAATATATCGATAATAAAACAAGGACATGGGGTCACTGATATAATATCCGGACTTCTTTCGGTTATTTTTCATCATTAATAGGGTGCTGCCTTCTCCACCAGCTCCATACGAATCAGCTTGTCCAACACATCCACTAAGCTGGGGCCACTGGAAACATGGGACTGAGACAGGATATCGTTAAAAGCAGGGAAAAATCCCTTTGCCATAGCCTCAAAAGACTTCATTGGCATTTACAATTTTCGCAATTTCCGACTTAAGGTACATGAGTACCTCATTTTCCAGTCTTGCACCGGGGGATGCGATCAGCTCTATAATATTTTCCTTTACGGACCTGTCTTCCCGAATCAAACGATTATAATAAGGAATTCCGCCAAAAAAACACTATAAAAGCCTCACCTTATCCTCGTCGGAAAAAAATGGGAATAAAACTGTGCCGAATCATAGTAATCCATGGGCTTCAGCTTTAAAAACCAAATCAAAAACGGCCAAATAAAAGGGATTCTCTTTTTCTATCAGTTTCTGCATGGTATCCACAAAGGAACCGCACAAGGCTAATTTCAATTTACTCCGGTTTCGATATTTATCAATCAGTGCCTGCAAAACACTGTCCATGCCCTTCAGTACATCACTAAGATAAGAATATTCATCCAAAATCAAGAGAATATTCTCCTCCGTTGCCTTTTTAAAAAGAAAATCCAGCACTTCCTCCAGGCCGGAAAAGGAAATCTTCGGGTAGCCAAACTCTTCCGAAAGTAAAGTCGCCAGACTTTCTACATTATTCATTTCAGAAGTCTGTTTGCACTCGTAATAAATCCTTTTCCCCTCAAAGAACTGCATGGAATGTTTCATCAGCTCGCTCTTTCCAATTCGTCTTCTTCCGTATAATAGAAGCACTTCCATGCCGGGAGACTGATACAAGCCTTTGATTTTCCGTACTTCTTCCTCTCTTCCGATAAATTTCATTTTATTCGGTCACCTCCGATTCGGTTACTTCCGAATAAAAATTATCATATCTGTTCTAAGATGTAAAGGCTAAGAGTAAAACAACAGAATAAAGAGCAAAACAGCAAAAATAGGAATAAAGCAACTATATAAAAGGTAAAATAAAGAAGTGATTACAACGTTCTACCGCATTTCCTCAATATGATAAATGTAGTCAATGGTGGACAGGGCTTCGATAATCTCCTTGTGGGTTTTGAACTTCTTCAGCTCCTTGCTGTCTATGGTAAAGGTTACGGAATAGACGCTAAGGCCGGAACCGTGGTAGGCAGTATTTAATTCAATATCATCAATCCGAAGCCCCAGTCTCCGAATAGTCGTTACAAAGTCCTGTAAATACTGCCTGCTCTTTAACTCCAAATGAATTTCAAAGTGGTTAGAGCGATTTTTCAGATACATTTCCAAGCCCGGTAAAGAAGACAGAATCCAATAAAGCATAAAGCAGGCTACTACACTGATCAAGTATAGTCCCGCTCCTGCACTGAGGCCGATGAGAATACAGGACCAAAGGGCAATGGCTGTGGTTAATCCCTTCACCTGATTTCGAGAGCTGTAAAGAATCGCCTTTCGGCTGATGCTTGCAATACTGATCATGGCAAAGGCGGAGAGCATAGGGAAAACGAAGATTTCCTCGTTCATAAATAGCAGATCTCAAAATCATGGCCAAACAGCTGGATAAAGAGGCCAAAATAAAGGTTCGAAGACCTGCGGAATGCCTTTTGTTGGCTCGCTCACAGCCAATGATGGAGGAGAGAAGAACCGCAAAGTAAGATTCTAAGCAAGGCGGAAGAAAAGACTTATGTTATTTTCTATTGTCAATGTCTGAAAATGCTTCCTGTAGTATCCATTCTGACATGGCTTTTCCTCCTGTTCTATTGAAATACTCTGTAATCAATGCGCGTAAAACTCATCCACTATCGAAATCGCATTGAAAATATCAAGTTTTAGCTCTTCATCAGTATCGTATCTTCCCAATAATATGAGCTTCCAAGATTCTTCTAAGAAGAGCTTCATCAATATGTCCCGCTGCTACATGATAGCTAATATTTTCCATTTCTCTAAAGTACACATTCGATACTGCCATATATCCATTTTTCAGCAAAAAAACATCGCAGTAAGTGTAATTGCTATACGTTTATTGCCATCCGTAAAAACAATGGAACTTACATGCACAAAAAAATAGATGTTCCAATTTGTCAAGAAAGGTTGGGTAATAGTCGTCATTCTGGATGTGGACAAGAACGCTCTCTAATGTTCCTATATCCAGCTCTCCATAATCTCCGCCCCCACTATTTTCTATTGTCGCCCGATGGATAGATTTGGCTTCTTCTATTGAAATATAGTTAATGTTATCCATCAGCTACGCTCCTTTAATCTTATTAGAACGTCTTGATTTTCCTTCATCAACTTTTCTAATTCATCTCCGGATGAACCTAAAAACTTTTCATATTCCTCTGCATCCAACGGCTTAATGTATTCTTCCAGTTGGTAATGAAATGCATCTCTAAGAGCCATGTCCCTACTTGCCATTTTTGTTCTTGCCCTAATGATTAACGGCTTCCATAACGGCAAATTTTCAAAGGAACTAAATAAGTCTGCCATCTCCCAATTATTCAATTTATGTCCAAGTTGTTCTGATTGGCTCTTTATCATTGCCGCTAATCCACACTCATAAGAAGCAATTAAATCCAGTACTTCTGAATACATTGTCTCACGTACACTATCTTTCCTGGATAAATTCAGAATCCGTTTATATTCTTGTGCCTTTTCTTTAAAAATACTTTGATATATTTTATCGGTATATATAGCGTATTTGCTATTCCCCATGTCAACGTAGTCTTTCAAGGCATCTGTAAACTCTCGTCTGTAATTCTCTTCTTGCAAAAAATGCTGTGATAAAATCTTGATCTCTTTTGTTAATATACTTAGTTGAGCCGCCTGTCCTCTGATTGACAAGATCCATAACAATATCAAGTATAATTTGTCTAAGCACTTTTGCATTTTTACTCAACTAGTAGCATTGCCACATTTAAAAATGCTCTAAAAATCAAATAAAAGCAATCTGGGAAGTTCGATACTGATGTTCCCGACATTAATGTCGAGGAACATCCTGTTCAACAATACATTTTATAAATGCTTTCAGCCTGGCTCCTTTGACAATCTCCTATATCCGTTCGAGGAAATTTCATCAATATTGTCACTTACATACCTTTCTATTGTTCTTTCATCAACATCAAAATATGTAGCCACCATGGCCTTAGTAAAACCTAAGACGTTCTTCAAAAACAACTCCTTGTATTCCGGTTTGTTTTTGTAACTCCGTAATAGCCAATTCATTATTCAATATTTTTGTCTATCCACTTGGCAAGTAGTTAAGTCTTTTCGCCATGTTTCCTCCTACGTAAATGAACTATCTATTTTTATCTTATATAAACCCTTAAGTAGAAGCTTCAAGCTAATACTGCTCCTCCGCCGCCTCGGTAAAGGCTTCTTCCTCTTCCGCCAGTCTCTTAGCATGAGAAGGAAGTTCCTTCTGAATGGCCTGGATTCGCTCAATCAAAAGCTCCACCTCATTTTTCTTCTTCTCCTGCTCTAGTGTAACGGATTCCGTTAAATCCTCCAGACTTACCGCATAGGAATGGGAAAGATAGAGTCCCAGTTTGCACACCCAGGTCCTATAAGTTCGTAGAGAATGCTGGAGGCAAAATTACCGTTTCAAGGCTCTTCCCAACTCTCCTCCCAGGATTCTTGCCCCCAAGGCGGAAAGGCCGATGGCTACTCCTGCCTGAGGCACCAGGGCAAGTCCTAAATATTTCGAACTTCCTTCTTTTTCTCCCACCAAAGTTGGACCTCAGAATGGCACCCAGATATTTTCCCAAAATACGTACCAAAAATAGCTGATACCCACTAAGAGAAGAGGAACATTTTCCCCTATTCCCCGAATGTAGAGCACATCCAGCTTGAAGTTCATGCCGGAACGCACGAAAAAACAGCAGTAAAATGGGAGGATTAAAGTAATTTAACTGTTTGAAAAAGCTTGTCGTCTTCCGTGATATTGATGTAAATCATACCCATGGACATACATCCCAGAAGAGGGGAAACATCCAAAAGAGCACAGATACCGCAAAAACTGAAAAGTACGGCTATGGTAATAATCAAACGGTTGTCCGTAGAACGCTGCTTCGGCATTAAAAGCTTTAAAAAGAGCCCAAAAAGCGCTCCCAAAAGAAGCACCGCCAGATTTAACGCAATGGGCATGAGAATACTGCTCAGCTTAAAGGTACCGGATTGCAACGCCACCGCCACGGAAATGGCCATACTGTAGGCCACAAGACCAAAGACATTGTCCAATGCCACCACCTGCAAAAGGGTGTTCACAAAGTCCCCCTTAGCATTGAACTGCCTTATGGTCATAATTGTGAGGCTGAGGCTGTGGTGGCCGCCAAGGCTCCCAAAACCAAAGACAGACTTAAATTCAATTTCAAAAATAAAAAAGACAAAGCACAAAAAAACGAAGAAAGAAGCCAGAGTCGCTTCAAATAGCGTAATAATACAAACCTTAATCCCATTCTGCTTTAGCGTAGAAAAGGTAAAAATTCTCCGGTACCAAAGGCAATAAAGGCAAGGGCAATATCCGCAATAAAAGCTTGTGCCTTCAATAATGTCCGGATTCACCAGATTCAAGCAATAGGAGTCTAATCAAAATTCCCGCCAAAATATAGGCGGTTACATTGGGAAGCTTCAGGCGCTTGGTGACTCTTGTTAAAAGCAAAGCCGGAAAACAGCATTAAAGCTATGGGGATAATCACCCCGGACACAGAGGAGCCCCCTGAAAATATTTGCATAATGGATTGTCCTTCCATGGGATTGTCCTCCTTCCTGGAAAATAAGTACTATAATATCGTAAAAATTACATATTAGAAAGGGAGTGCTAAACATTGACAAAGTAACCCCGGTTTAACACTTCCCCAAAATTTAAATACTCTATCCTTTTGCTTGTGCTTTCTCCTCTTTTCGTCCTTCTCGGAACTCCCTAATCATAAAGATGCTGACAGAAAGAACCGCAATCACCAGAAATGCCAGAGAAATCGGTCTTTGTACAAAAAAATCTTCATGGTTCCATCTGAAAGCACTAGGGGCTCTTCTGAAATTTACCTCTGCCAGAGGCCCTAAAACTACCCCCAGTAAAAATCGGAACCAGTTGGAAATCCATTTTTCCTTAAGAAGTAGAGCTAAAAATTCCGAAAACAATAATCACCATTACATCATAGGAGCGGTTATTTGTGGAAAAATGCTCCTGCCATACACATACTCAGTACGATACAGGATAAAAAGCTCATAGGGTAACTTTGTGATATTGGCATGAAAAGGAATCAAGGCTGTACCAATAATATACATGAAAATATTGACTACAATGAGACCGAACATAATAGCATAAAGGATACTGCCGCTTTCTTTAAATAGTGTTGGTCCCGGCACCATGCCATGAATCATAAAAGCTCCCATTAAAATGGCTGTAGCTCCGTCTCCCAGCACGCCCAAGGTCAGCATAGGAATCATGGTTGCACCACAGGCACCGTTATTGGCTGATTCGGATGCTGCCACACCCTCAATTTCTCCTTTTCCAAAAGTCTCCGGGTGCTTAGACATTTGTTTTACCTGATTATAGGCAATAAAGGCTGCCAAACCGCCGCCGGTTCCCGGTGTGGCTCCGATGATACATCCCACTAAAGATCCAATTCCAATAGGGCTTTTCTACATCTTTTTGTATTCTTCCTTTGTGATAACATCCTTATCAAATTTTTTTCCGCTATTCTTTGATCTGTTTCCGGATCGTGACTGTGATTTCATCATAATTTCCGAAATCGCAAAAAGACCGATTAAAACAATAATCAAATCAATACCGGCAGTCAATTTTACATTACCAAAGGTAAATCTTGTGGTTCCACTGATTTTTATCCATGCCAATGGTGGAAACAAAAAATTCCGATACAAGCCCCAATCAAGCCCTTTTAAAATATTCTTATTGGATACTCCGGCTATAACCGAAAGTCCGAATATAGCTAAAAGCAAAATACTCAGCCGGTCCGAAAAGCAATGTAATCTTGGCAATCTGAGGAGCGGCAATCAGTAACACAAAGGCACTAATCAGGCCTCCGATTGTAGAAGCATAAAGTGCCATTTTCAGTGCCTTAAATGCATGCCCTCTTTCTGTCATAGGATAGCCGTCAAAAAGTGTAGCGGCATTGGCAGAGGTTCCCGAGGGTATTAATCAGAATCGCTGTAATAGAACCACCATAGGTTCCTCCGCAATAAATTGCCAGCAGCATTAAAATGGCGGTTGTGGGATCCATCCCATACGTTAGAGGGATACACAGAATAATTCCCAAATCAGAGTAAGTCCCGGAATTGTACCTACCACAATTCCTAAAATAAGTCCCAAGGGGATAATGAGTAAATTTTGCCATTGGAACAAAAGCCCAAAGCCTGCACTTAGCCATTCCATCTTCACCCCTCCTTAAAACAAAGTGGGTAAATTCACATTAAGCACCTGTGAAAAATACCAGATAAATCAGCAACTACCGTAGCAATCCCAATGCCATAAAACCACCATTTCTTGCTTCTGTAAAACAGCAGTATGGCAACGACCAGTAGGGCAGTATCCACGATATATCCGATAACGTTAAACAGCAGACCATAAGCCAGTAAAATCAAAGCAAAAATCACAGACTTAAATTCTTTCTTGAATTTCGGGGAAGAAACCATATCTTTCTCTAAAACAATGGTTTTTCTCGGAAGTCTGAGTCCTTTCACAAAGAGCAATAAGCGCAGATAAAACAGACCGCCAATGGCTATTCTGGGTACAGTACTGGCGGTAACCATCCCCTTTTCCAAGCTTTGAATCTGCTGTGGAATCAAGAGCCATAGGATTGCCGAAGCTATCATAAACAAAGCCCCTGACAAAATCTCATTATTGTATTTTATCTTCCCGAAATTCATTTTCTTTATCCTCTTTTATTGCAATAATTCAACATACTGTTTCATGTCTTCCGTTTGCTTATTAATTGCATCTAAAAATTTCTTTATCATCAGCTTCCCAAGCCTTCATTCCCATATCACTCATAAAGGTCTGAAATTCCTGATCTGCATAAACTTTTCTTAATGAAAATCAGTAAGAATCTGTTTCTTTTCTGCATCCACATCACTCTTTACTGCAAAGTAGTCCATTCCTACAAACTCTGCATCCACACCCATGGACTTGAAGGAAGGAATTTCCCTATTCCCTCTACTTCAATACCGTCCGGAATAAAGGTTCCCAAACAAGCAAATTCTCCACTCTTTACATACTCACGATAAACATGGGGAGAACCGATTGCGATATCCACATGTCCGCCTGCAAGGGCATTTATAGCCTCTTGACCGCCATCAAGGGAACGGCTTCCGCAGGAATATCCAGTTTCTTAAAAGAACACTAATCATAGTGTAGCTATCATTTCCGGGACCGCCGGTGGTTGCATACTTCACTGTCTTTCCGGATTTTCCATACGCCTTTAAATCCTCTAAAGTCTTAATACCGGTATTCTTCGGATTACTTAAAACAACAAATTCCCTACCTGTCTCATACCAATTAAGGACTAATATCTTCCAGTTTATAATTTGTTCCCTGAATAAAATTGAGGTTAAAGAAAACAGAGGTCCATTGCAAAGTACCATGGTGTATCCATCCGCTTCCTTTGCCATAAAATCACTCATAGCTACAGTTCCGGAACCTCCGGTATGGTTTTCACAATCACCGGAACTCCTAGATACTTTCTCCCCATAGGAAGCAACTTTTCTTGCAATGGTATCCGGTCCTCCGCCAACTGACCAGGGGACATAATGATGGTCACCTGCTTTGCTGGAAACTTATCTTCCTTCTTTTTACAGGAAAACAAGGATAGGGATAAGCTTATCGCCAACAAGCCCACTAAAAATTTTTCAACATTTCGTACCTCCTTTACAATCCAGCCTTTATATTTTTGCTTTACTCCTTGCTTCCTGGCTCCAAGGATAAAGTCAAATTTCTATGTTTCTTGTATATAGAGTTCTATTATTTTTCATACTGGTACCGAAAGTTCTTCTCCAATAGAAAAGCAAATGCTTCGGTTTCCATACTTCACCTCTGAAAAAGTTGAATACTCGGTAGAAGGTCTGTGAATAACACTTTTATTTTTCCTCTTATCTTCCTTCGCCCACTGTCTCAAAAGCTTTATACACTTCCGGATTCGCACTATTGTATCTTCTGTCTGAAGAAGCCGTAGTCAAACAAAATTCCAAGGGCATCTTTCGCATAAAAATATTCCGAAAGAGAATCCACTTGTCCATGGTGAGGAATTTTAATCCAAGTAATATCGGAAAGCTTCTCTTGAATCGCTTTCATCCCAATGCTTCGGAGTATTGTCTCCGCAGAATAATCCTGATAACGCCTTATATCGGATTTTCAACAGCATACAGGTATGGTTGGACATGGCATCCATCTTTTCTATGATTCCTTCTTTTGAGAATCTTCTCTACATTCTTTTAACTGAGCATACAAAGACAAAAATTCTTCCAATATAGAATCCTTTGCACCTAAGACTTCTATCCTTAATCCATCCAATTCTATAGAATCCTTGTGCCAAAGTGTCTCATCGGAATTCCTTTTTCTTTGCAATAGACCAAGGCTTCTCCAAAAATCTTGCAAGGACTTATAAAAAATATTTACTGCTGTTTTTAGAAAATTCTATATCCACCTTGGGGACATCTTTCTTGAAAAAGCTATAAAGCCCTTTGGAATCCATAGTTTACTCACTGAAAAATGTTCCAACACTTCCTTCAGCTTTCCAACATGATCTTCATGGATATAGCTAATAATTAGCGTGTCAATTCGGCTGACTTTCTGCTCTATTAAAAAGGACACAATGTCTCACTCTTTTCCGGATGTTCACAATACTCACCATCAAGCAGCTTCCTGTATCCAGTAAAAGACTCATGTCCATTCCATTCAAAGAAAAAGCGTTCCATAGCCCATCATATTCACTGCATGAAGTTCCATATTTTTCTCCTTCAAATCAGCTGTAAAATTTTGCAATATAGTCTTGTACCCTGCCTGTCTGTCATAGCAGAATGGACCGGCTTTTTCCATCTTTCAAACTCACTGTGGCGGCTGCAGGAAGTGCTGCTTCCTCCATGGATTGATGAAGCCGTTCCGTAATATAGGCACTAAAAACAGGTGTCTCTCTTCCACTTCTTCCGGACAAGTTTCTGGGCTTTAGAGGTTTCTTTTACCAACTCGCCTTCCTTATAAACCAAAACTTCCGTATTATGGGTAATCATAATTTCTTTTAGCTCCAAAATCCGCCAATATCTTAGCCGCTTTTTCCCGATCGGATGTCCCGGTCAATACCTCTGCTTCCATGGCATCCAGTCTTTAGAAAAATCGATTTTTAGAAGATAATCTAATTTTCTATCCCAGTCTTTCACGTCCTTTTCAGTCATGTGCCGAAGTATTCCTGTACGTCAATAGCAATTTTTGTTTTTCCATAAAAGTAATCGATAATATCTTCCGGGATATCTCCATGCATAAGCCCGGCAATATGTACTATTTTTGTTTCCACATCGGAATATCGAAACTTGGTAAGGTTCAATTCTGGATAAAGCAATAGATGTTCTTTTTCCTTATCTGCCGTATGATACCGATTCTCTATCGAGGTATTAGTTTTTGAATATGCAGGAAAAACCTTCACGTTGCCGGCCTTGGCGAAAAGCGCTTCTATCTGAACCGGATTATTGGACTTTGGGAGAACCCCAACTTTATGACCAAGATTTCCCGCTACAATCCGGAGTAAACTACTGCTCCGCCAAGTTCCTCAATTATTTTCCCGTCGTAATCTACATTAATATCCTCAGATACCTGTCCCACAATGAATGTATCCAACATTTTATCACCTTTTTCTAGTTTTGTTGTTTTTGAGTATATTTATTGTATTTTTATAACTTGATTGTAATCTTTTATTTTTCTGTTTTGTAAATATCAATAAATCAATTATCTTTTATTTTCTATATTTAGTGATAATTGTATAAACAAATAGTTCTTCTATGAGAAAGCAAAATGTAGACTAAAAATAGTAAGTTTTTATATTTTCCTTAAAATGACTTCATACTTTATCCGTTCGATTCCCCTGATTTGCCTTTCCTATGAATCTCTGTTATGATGAAAATAATAAAATTTCTTAATTTCGAAAGGAGACCTATGTATAAGCAGGAGCGGTATCTTTTTCGGGCGGCTACCGAAGAGGATATCCGAGAATTAGCAGCGATAGAAAAGATATGTTTTTCGGAAAAATGAAGCCTGTAGCTATGAGGATATGAAAGATAGGGTGGAAAAAATCCTGAGGATTTTCTGATTGCCTCTGACCAGGTAAATAGAAAGATTGCCGGCTATATGAGCGGTATTCACTCCAGCTCCGAGGTGTTTCAGGATGAATTTTTACAAATGCTTCCTTGCAGGAAAAAGGAGCAAAGCATTGCTTTCTTTTTAGGTCTGGAGGTTCGGCCGGAATACCAGGGAAAGGGCTTGGCCAGTCAGATTATGAACCGCTATATCGACATGGAGGAAAAGCGGGGTACGGAGAAGATTTTTCTTACCTGCCATACCCACTTCGTTCCTTTCTATAGCGGTTTTGGCTATGAGCATCTGGGAAAATCCTCCTCCACCTGGGGCGGAGAGAGCTGGGAGAATATGGTTTATATCCTAGCGTAATGTTGTTTTTATAACAAAAAGGAATCTGGATCATAATAAAACAGTCTTTATGCATATAGGTCTGAAATAGGGGTAGTCTGAGCCCACCGGTACTTTCGAAAAACAAGTGAAGCGCAGTTTTTCGCTTAGTACCGCTGTGAGGCGAAGCTAGCGAGAGCGTGCCCGTTTCAGACCTATATTGCATGAAAGACTTCTTTTTGATTTTACAGTCCTTTTTCATACTACAGTGAGCTTTGGCAAAGCCCGCCAGCATTTTCTTCTGCCCTGCGGTGTCAAAAAGCACCGTTACCAGCTTATCCTTCTTATCCTCTTCTATGGCCAGTACTTCACCCTCTCCGAATTTCATATGATGACCCGGTCTCCTACCTGATAATCCAGGCTTCTGAGCTCATGCCGGAGATGCCTTTTTGATAATGCCGGCCTGCTGATAGGCTTGAAGATCTAAGGGCTTTTTGGACTGTCCCATATAAGCTTTGATAGACTGATTGGCTGCTGCAAATAGGAGCCGTAACCGGAACGACTGCTTTTTCCAAAAAACAGATCTTCCTCACTGGGCTTTTTTCGGTAAAGATACTCCTTTTCCAGATACTCTTCCGGCACATCATCCACAAAGCTACTCACCAGCATGGATTGATACTGGCCATGCACCACCCTGTCTCTTCCTGCGGTTAAATACAGTTCCTTTTCCGCTCTGGTGATACCCACATAAAGAGTCTTCGCTCTTCCTCCGCTCTTCGGGGGTAAACATGGACTGGGCACTGGGGAAGAGGCCTTCATTTAAGCCTCACCAGATAGACCACTGGAAACTCCAGACCTTTGGCTCCATGTAAGGTCATCAGGGTGATTTTTGTCTTCCGTTAAGTCACTCCTATCCAAGTCGGAAAGTAAGACACCTCTTCCAAAAAGGCGGAAAGACTGCCCTCATCCCCATTTTTCCTCGATATAGGACTAGAAGCTTTCCTGCAACTCCTGAATGTTTTTCCATACGGCTTTCCGCCTCTATGGCACCTTCTGCCTGAAGGTCTTTTTCGTATTCCGTATCCTGTAAAATGCGGTCAATAAGGGCGCTTAATTCCACATCCTTCCAGCTCTCCAGCATTTCCTGAAGCTTCCCACCATGCTTAAAGCTTTTCCGAAAGTCCCGCCGCCTTTGCAAAGGAAGGATTCCACCAAAGAAAAGCCTCCAAGACTTTCCCCGTACTGTTGTAGCTTTTAAAAGGCTGGCCTCGCCAATGCCCTCTTTGGCACATTGATGATTCTCCGAAGAGCCACATCATCCTTTTTATTCACCAAAATCTTCATATAGGAAAGGATGTCCTTGATTTCCTTTCTTTGGTAGAAGTTCACGCCCCACAATTTGATACGGAATATTCCAATGAATACACTGCTCCTCCAGTAGACGGGACTGCGCGTTGGTGCGGTACAGCACCGCCTGGTCCTTATAGTTCCAGCCTGCATCCCGAATTCCTCGGATAACAGCCGCCGCCTCTTCCTTGGCACTTTCGTATTCCTGAAAGCTGACCTTCAAGCCCTCCTTCTCCGCAGTCCAAAGCTTCTTTTGCTTTCTGTGCTGATTTTCCGCAATAACCACATTGGCCAGGTCCAGAATAGGAGCGGTGGAGCGGTAGTTTTGTTCCAGTTTCACCACCTTGCAGTTTGGAAAATGAGATTCAAAGGAGAGGATATTTTCCATTGGCACCCCGGAAACGGTAAATACTCTGGTCGTCGTCTCCCACCACGCAGATATTTTGATACTTCTTAGCAAGGAGATAAACCAAATGGAACTGCACATCATTGGTATCCTGATACTCGTCCACCAAAATATAACGAAAACGCTCCTGATACTTCTCTAAAACTGCCGGAAACTTCTCAAAAAGCTCCTTACAGCGTAAAGCAGGTCGTCAAAGTCCAAGGCATTGTTTTTGTTTTAGCTTTTCTTCGTACAGTCGAATGCAGGCACGAATCTTCCCATCCATAAAATCCTCCGGATCCTCCAAAAGATAGTCGGATACGGAGCGCCCCTGATTCTTCACCTGGGACAGGGCGGAAAGCACCAACCTTTCCTTCAGCATCTTGCTGTCAATCTGCAATTTCCTAAAGACCTGACGCATCACGGTTTTCTCGATCGTCCGTGTCATAGATGGAAAAGTCGGAATCATAGCCTAGATTTTCGATTTCCTTCGTAAAATCCGAAGACACATGCTGTGGAAGGTGGAGCCCAGATTTCTCCCTGCTGCCCGGCAAGCTGATTGACCCTGTCCCGCATTTCCTGGCTGCCTTATTAGTGAAGGTAATCGCCAGAATCTGATAGGGAGAAATCCCTCTTCCAAAAATCAGGTAGGCGATTCTGTGGGTCAGCACTCTGGTTTTTCCCTGAGCCTCGCTCCCGCTAAAATCAAGAGAGGCCCCTCTCCATGGGTGGCGCCTCATACTCGTTCTTTTGTTTAATATATTTTTCAGCTCCATGGCTTTCCTTTCTTTCCTTAGTCATATATACCCCATACTCTCTTATTTTTCCTTCGTACTTAGCTACCTTGCTTAAGGATAGTACCATTTTCCCCTTTATAGCCACTGCTAAATTCTTGTAATTCTACTTCGCTATGCTATACTTGTTTTTATGGACGAACAATATTTAAATGAATTAACTGAATATCTTAAAGTTTACATCATGTGCATGCGGGAAGCCTGCCTCTCTGGATCCATACATGGATCAGGTGACCCGGACTTTATGGAGGAACATCTGGCCTCCATGAAGCGTCATTCGGAGGACAAAGGCTACCAAGACCATGATTAATAATTATGCCAAAAATAAGATTCTGCCTCCTCCTGTTGGAAAGGCTACAACAAGAATCACATGCTGATTCTGCTTTTAATCTACTATTATAAGAGTATGTTGAGTCTTCCGACATCCGTACTGTGGTGATCCCTTTAGCGGAAAAATTATTTTTCTTCACAGCAAACCCAGGCTCACGGATATTTACGAAGAAATCTTCTCCTTTGCCAATGGAGAAATGCAAAAGCTTTAGTGGAGGATTTAGAGAAAAGTTTCAAACCGCCAACAGCTCCTTTTTCGGAACAGGATCCCGCCTTGCGGACTTGGAGGAACAGGAGCGGGAACATCTCCAAAGCTTTTCCTTCCCTAAGTCTCCTTGCTTTTGACGTTCTACCTTAAAACAAAGCAACTTATGGAGAAGATCGTAGATTGCATGGAGGATAGCCAAAAAGAAAAGGAAGAGAAGAGAAATGAACAGTAATCATCAAACAAGGCTAGCTTCTCAGCGATATAGCCTTGGAATACGGGGGTAGTCTGAGCCCGCCGGTTCTTAGCTTTTTGTTTTTGAAAGCTTAGAACTGCTGCGTGGCGAGGCTAGCGAGAGCGTGCCCCGGTTCCATGCTATATCGTCGAGAAGCTTTTTGATTGTTTAAAGCTGTCCTTTTATTTTTCCTCTTCCTTTTTGGCTATCCTCTCAAAAAGGCTACCGCGTAGCCGTCTTCTCCATAATGTAGGGAGCGGTTAACTCTGGAAATGGTTGCGGTGGAGGGTCCGGTGGCTTCGCTATATCGATATAGGTTTTCCTTCCTGCAAAAGCTTGGCCCACTTCATAACGCTGAGGCCATCGCCAGAAGCTCATTGATGGTACAGAGGTCTCGAAAAACGGAAATACTCTTCCGTGGTTTCCAGCTGCTGCATTCCCTCAAATAAATGTCGTACCTCTTCGGTGTCTAGTTTCGGTTCATTTTCTTCCTCTCCAAATGCTTCTTTATTCCCAGGGTTACAGGGGTAGGTCTTCTGGTATCAAAGACCTTCTTCACGTCAATCAAGTCGGAAAAGTCTATCCGCCGCGCCGCTGTAGGATTCATACAGGCGATAAATCGTCCAGATTTCTTCTTCCCTGCCGGACAAAATCATCTCCATACTGCATCCAAACCTTTGCGGAATCTACGTTACAGAAGTAATGAAGCCTGCCGCCTCCAGCAAATCATATTTTCCGTCTTCCTTTCCCTTCTGATAGGGATGCCAGTCCCCGATATCATCTCCAAAGGGTAAAGCAGAATCCACAGGGATCCGCAGAAGGGGCTCCACATTTCTCTCCCAACGGTCCGTATCCTTGGAAATGGAAGCCAAACTCTGGTACCGAAATTGATATGTCCCCAGGAGTGGGAGGCAAATTCATAGCCATCCTCTTTCATGGCCTTGGTAATCTTCTTAACGGTTTCCTTATCCTCTTCAATATTGGGGTTTGCCCTGTTCTTCGGGTCTAATGCCGGAGAATTGGGATCAGAGGTCTCATCGGTTCTATAACCCAGAACCCCGTTATAGCCGGTAAAGGCAATCACCGCCTTTGATGTCCATGGTAGGCAAAATCCGATGCTCCTCTACGAACTTATCCAAAATCGGCACTAAGTCATAGTCCCCAATGCTAACATTTCCGTCCTTATCGGTATACTGGTTTTTAGGCTTTCCGTTTTCATCCAAAACCATCTTATCCGCAAAGCCGTGACCTTCCATGTAAACGTAGTAGTTCACATCGTCCTGGGACATCACAAAGGGCTTTTGCCTTCCGGAAGCATAATCTGCTTCTTCACCATTTTCTTCGTTCCGTCCGGCTGTTCCTGCATTTCCGCTAAATCATGTATGTACCATCACGTAGCCCCGATCGTACATTTCCTTGATGATTTCCTCAAACTCCCGGAATGGTGGTCATTACGGAAATTGAACTGCTTTCCTGATGGGTGTCCGTCAAAGTTTGGAGGGATCCAGCAATCAGGATATGGAAGAAAATGTGGGTGATATCATCCATATTGGCGGGAACCAGCTACCTTCTCCTCTTCATACTGAGAAATCTTCGAGAAATCTCCGTATCGAAGACAGGTTCAAAGCATTTAAGGTGGCGATAGCACTGTCATGAGATCATACTGCTTTCGCCTGAAGCTCCGCCGTCTTCAAGGCCTCATCCTTTCCGAAAGCGCTGGCTCTTCACTTGCCTCACTACATCGCCCTTCTCTTCCGTTTCTCCTTCCCCTAGCTTTTACTACCGGGCGATTCTTGGCAATCGTAGCTTTCAGAGACCTTTTTCCAAAGGAAATGCCCCTGCTGCTGCACTATAGGGCAGGGCATAACGCACCCTGATAAAAGCTAGAACAAATCAAAGAAGCAGAAGAAAAGAGCAGGATATGCAGGCGCTTCTCCTTCTTTCTTTTTTCTCTCCGCTTCTCCATCCGAATGCGGTGTTCCATCATTTTCTGCTGATAATACTCGTCATCAAATTCTTCTCTGTTCATCCGACACCTCTCTCTGTCTCCTCTTATTGTACAAAAATATTGCCTTGAACGCAAGGGGGAAAATGGAGAAGACTCTAGAAGTACAGGGGAAAAGACCGATTTTATAATTCTAAGATTCAGGCTTTCCTTGCAAAAATCAGTCCATAATGTTCCATCGCAAAAAGTCTGCTGTCTGGAAAACCATGGTTCAAAAATGGATCCTCCTTCTCGAAATTATGATATCTTTCCAAAATCATACTATTTAGCTGTCTAAAAATCTCTTCCATATCCAGAGTAAAAACTAGCCTCTCCTCTATGTTCTTTATAAAGCTCATAGAAGAGAATCCTCAATAAATTACTAAACATTTTCATATGTCCTGATACTTCTATTAGCTCACAAATTCCGGCCTGATATCCTTCAATCACCCTTGTATCTTCCGTTTCTGCATAATACTGGTGAATAGCATCAATAACTGCCTGATTATTGTGTCCTTCTTTCGGACTGATTCTCACAAAATAATCTCCTAAGCCGGTTAGAATAATTACATAAGCTATCTCTTTTCCGGAGCAATATTCTTTTGTGAATTAATTTTCACACCGAATTTTGCTTCATGCGTACCAGTCTATCGTATCTTGTTGAACTCATAGATAATCACCTTGTAATGGATAATTCTTATCAAACAATCTGCAAATCTAATAGAAAGCAAAAACACATAGTGTACCAGTTCAATTATTCCGGCCTTCCTTGCAAAACCAGTCCATAATGTTCCAACGCAAAGGTCTGCTGTCTGGAAAACCAACTCTCAAACCTTGGACTCTCATTCTTATAAGCATCATATCTTTCTGCAATCATGCTATTCAACTTTTGGACAATCTCTTCCGTATCAAGAACAAAGCAAGCCTCACCGTCCCGTTCCTTCTTAAGTTCATAAAATAGCACACCCAGTAATTCATCTAATGTTCTAACATTTCCTGCAACGCGAATTAGCGTGAATATCCCCATCTTATACCCATCAATCACTCTCTGATCATCCATTTCAGCATAGCAAAGATGAATTGCATCTATAACAGCATGATGATTGTGATCTGCATCAGGATTAACCGCTACACGCCAGCTTCCTAATCCACTTAATACCATGATATACGCTATATCTTTACCGGCACAGTATTCCTATGAATATTTTTCACTAAAAATTTTGCACGCCGTACCAGTCTATCGTATCTTGTTTCACTCTATAAGGAATACCTGAATTCAATTCTCTACTTTCACGTGGATTATTCTCTCCGTTTAACTATGCAGGAAAGGAGATACGCCCTTGATACAGTAAGAGGCAGAGAACTACGTCAATCATACCTTTCACAAAGGTAAAGGGCACGTTAAAGACAAGCAGAGCCTTTTCAATGCTGCCGATGGAGGGAAGGATCAGCTGATAGGCAGAAAGCACTACCTCTTTCGGCATGAGATTGTAATAGAAGGGATAAACCACCAGAAGGTTGGAGGGGTAGAAATACCGCCATAACCACTGCGCCAACAACGGAGGCAATAATTGCGCCCTTCTTTGTCTTGTTTTCTCTGATAAATAAATCCTGCGGTACCTGCAAAGCTTGCCCCAAGGATAAAGTTGGAAAGCTCTCCTACGCCGAAGGAACCGGAGCTAAAGCTGTGCAAAAACATTCTTAATGAGCTCCACCAAAACACCGGAAACAGGCCCAGAGCAAAGGCTGCAATCAATGCCGGGAAAATCCGAAAAATCAAACTTGATAGAGGGAGGCATTAAAAATGAATAGGAAACTCAATCCACATCAAAATATACGCTATCGCGGATAATATTCCTGTTACTGCCAAAAATCCCACACTACTCTTCTTCACACTGCTCACCATTCTTCCCTGACTTTCTGCTTTCATTGCTGTCCTCTCTTTCTTTGCATTCTCTGCAAGTCGCATTCTTCGGTGGTTCTTTTCGAAAGGCTTTAGGACCGGGCATTTTCCTTCTTTTTTGTATTTTCAAAGGAATTCTCTTGGAAAAGCGCCTTTGAGAAATAGAAAAAGCCCTGTACAAAAGTACAGGGCAGAAAGCACAACGCTCGTCTTCTTCCATCCAGACTATACTGTTGGTACCGGAGTTTCACCGGTTCAACTGCTTTCGCAGGTCGCGGACTTTACCGCCAGTGGGGACTTACACCCCGCCCTGAAGAACATTCATTTTTACGATACTAAGAATACTCCTCTGCCAAAAACTTTGCAAGGAATATTTTTGATGCTTTTAGAACATATTTCGACGCTTTGTTCCAACGCTTTGTTTCACACTTTGCTTCAGCGCTTTGTTTCGACACTTTTTAGAACTTAATCCATCCCAGCACGCCGGCTACGGAGCTGAACAGGATAATCGCCACAAAGAAGGGGCAAAGGTATTTGATCATAAAATTAAATACCGCCTTTCTTTTAAAGGGAGCATCCTTTCGCATAACCTCCGCCGCAATACCGTCTACGCCGATCACTCGCACCACCAAAAGACAGGTAGCCATAGCTGCGATAGGCATCATGACAGAGTTGGTCAGGAAGTCAAAGAAATCCAGGAAGGGCATATTTTTCAGTATGGTGATGAAGGACAGAGGGCCATAGCCTAAAGCACTCAGGGTTCCCAAAACCACCATAATCAAAAGCAAAACCAGAGTGGCCTTTCTTCTGCTCCACTTCAGCTCATCCTGAAGGTGGAAACCGCACTTTCCGCAAGAGCGATAGCGGAAGTCAGTGCCGCAAAGAAAACTAAGGCAAAAAGAGAATCCCCACTACTCGACCAAAGCCCATGCTGGCAAAGATTTTCGGCATAGTAATAAACATAAGAGAAGGGCCTGCCTTTAATACGGAGGGGTCTCCGTTGGAAAAGGCGAAAAACCGCAGGAATAATCATCAGTCCTGCCAAAAACCGCAATGGCCGTGTCAAAAATCTCCACATGACTGGTGGATTCTTCAATAGACAAGTCAGACTTTCATATAGGAACCGAAGGTAATCAGGATTCCCATGGCAATGGGAGAGAGTAGAACATCTGTCCCATGGCGGAAACCACCGTCATCCAGGAAAAGTTCTTGATATTAGGGAACTAAGAAGTATTTTACTCCGGCAAATGCGCCCTTTCTGGTGATGGCATAAATAGAAAGCAAAATTGCCAGAATCACCAGAACCGGCATCATAAAGGTGGAAACCTTTTCGATGCCATTTTCCACACCCATAAAGATAACCCAAAGTACCAGCAAGGTAAAAATCAAAAACCAAAACTCCGTCTTTACCCCATTTCCGATAAATTCCGTAAAGTACTCGGCCGTGGCCATGGCTTCCGTTTCTCCCTGGATATAGCCGAAGAGATATTTGCATACCCAACCGCCGATGACGGAATAATAGGGTACAATCAGGATGGGGATAATGGCATTAATCCAGCCTCCCGTCTTGAACATCCAGTCCTTTCCAAAGTGGGCATAGGCTCCCACGGGGCTCTTTCTGGTCATTCTTCCGATGGCACTTTCCGCAATTATCATGGTATAACCAAAGGTAAGCATCAGAAGAAGGTAACCAAAAGGAAGATTCCCTCCGTATTTCGCCGCCAAATAAGGGAATCTCCAAATATTTCCCAAGCCCACCGCAGAGCCTGCGGCGGATAAGACAAAGCCCAGGCGGGAGCTGAACTTACTTCGTTTTTGCTTTTCACTACTCATTTTCTAGTTCCTTTCTACTGCTATAACATTTCTTTTCTATTTTTCTTAGAAGCCTTCTCCAAAACTTCCGGAAAAATCACATTTTTCAAAACAATTTTTCCATGCCACACCGGACAAGAACCATGCCCCTGTTGACAAAAAGCGATAAGCAAGAAAGGGGCAACTCCACACAAAAGCTCCACCCAAAATTCAGCCTTAAATCCTGCCTCCTTCCGCTCCCAAAAACTTCAAGGCCTGATAGAGTCTGGCAAGGGGCAGGCCCATCACATTGTAATAGTCCCCTGCAATGCCCTTTACAAAGGGGGCAAAACGTCCCTGAATGCCATAAGCCCCCGCCTTATCCATAGGCTCTTTGCTTTCGATATAATCCCAAATTTCCCGCTCCGTAAGTCTTGCTGAACTGCACCTCGGTCTTTTCGTAAAGCCCATTTTCTTCCCCTGAAAAATGAAGGCTGACCCCGGTATAGACCTGATGGGCTCTTCCGGAAAGGGCGGAAAGCATCCTGTAGGCATCCTCCTCACTTTTCGGTTTTCCCAAAAATCCGATCCTCGAAAAAAATACCACTGTGTCCGCCCCAATCACAAGATAGTCCTTCGGATACTGCTTTGCCACGTCCTCCGCCTTCTGAAAGGCCAGCTTCTGCACCAAAAAGACTGGGATCGCCTCCGTTACATCCTCCGCTATTCCGCTGGGATGAATCTCCGCCTTTAAGTCCCAGAAGCTGAATCAGCTCCTGCCTTCTTGGCGATGCGGAAGCCAAAACCACCTGGAAAATAGCACTCGTGATGGGCTTTTCCTTTTTTCCGCTTCCTTCCTTCTGTTTCCTCCCGCTCTTTCCAAGTTTATGCTCTAAAAGGTCTACATCTTCTTTGGAAAGCCCCAGCTTTTCCAAAGAGAGTCCTGGTCTTTATCTCCCTAGCGTCTCCCATTTTTCTTCCTTTCTTTTTGCTAAGCTGCCCTCTCTGTTTTTTGCTAGTGGCCTTTCTATTTTAACGATTTTTCCTGTTTTGCACAGTAATTTTTCAAGTTTTTAGCCATAAAAATGATTTTTCTTTCTCTTTTTGTGAAATACGTTGTTTCTGCGGAAAATATAGCGGAGAAAACAGCAAAGAATTTTCCTCTTTTCTCCAAAAAGATTTCTTCTTGCATTTTTCTCCTGCTTTATACTAAGGTGAACTCCATCGCATTACGCGCAGTACATGTCTTAGAGAAAGGGAATTCTATGAAAATCGAAAACGTAAACAACGTAGAAGGCTTATTTCAAAGCTATTGAATGACTTACACGGAAAGGTAGAGTTGGTTTCTCCGAAGGAGACCGAATCAACCTGAAAGTCCAAGCTCTCCCAGATGCTGATGATGTCTCAGATGTTGGACAAGGCTTACATTAAAGAGCTGGAACTGATTGTCCATGAGCCGGAGGACATGAAGAAGGTTGTTGAATTCATGATGGGGATGCTCACAATTGATTTTCTGCACTTGCGAAAAAATTTGACTCTTCCCAAAGCGGAAGAGTCTTTTCTGATTTGCTGGTGGTGGGAGGCGGCTGTTCCGGCTTAGCCGCCATCTCTGCCGCAGCGGGATTTTGGGGATTGAAAACAGTCTTTGTATTGGAAAAGAAGAAAGCCTTGGAGGGCGTTTAGGAAAAGAGCATGAAGAGATCAAGCGGGCTCTTTTTCACAAGACCGTTTCAGCCTAAAGAGCTTCTGTTTTCCATTTTTCCCTTTTTCTGGAAAAATTATGGCGTTGCCCATCAAGAGGGATGTGGAAGTAGAGGATAGTTATGTTCTTTCAGGAAGGTCTCCTTTCGATAGTGAAGCTTTTCCCAATGCAAAGCTTCCGCTTATCGCTATCTTCTAAAGGCTAAAACGAAGAAAGGAGAACTTCTTTATCAGTAAGGCTTTTGAGTCTTGGCTGTGGGAGCACTTTACTCCGGAGGAAAAATGCCGCTGTTTCTGTTCTTATAGAAAAGAGAAGAACAGGCTCCCCCGACTTTTCCTGACAGGGACAAAAGTCTTTAGCCCCTCCCCAAAGCATTGCAGAAGCAGTGCAATCCGGTGGAGCTGCGGGAGAATGGTAGAGAAATGCTTTTTAAAGAAAAAGCATAAACAGGGATTTTTAAAAACATAGGGGGCTGTAAAAATCAAAATAAGAAATAGAAAACTATTTTTGATTTTTATAGCCCCTGTTATGAAAATACTTTCATGCTTTTTTTCTACTATAGCTGATTATCCGATTCCACCGTAGAATGCACCTGCTATAAGTGCAAGTAATGCAAGTCCTGTATAAACATACTTTTACCCAAGAAAGAACCAGGTATCTCCCTTAGGCTTCTTTGCACCTGCATTTACAGCCTCCATGGTGTACTGCTTTCCAAATATGAAGAACAACATTACTGAAGCAAGTACCGCACCAATAGGGCAAATATAGATAGATACCGCATCCATCCAGCTTCCTACAATTCCCTGTATCAATACTGCAACAACCACACCGAGTACACCAATAATTCCTACCGACTGTATTCTACTCAGTCTTAAACTGCTGCTGCAATGTAGCTACAGGCGCTTCATACAGATTCACAAGTGAACTGAGTCCTGCAAAGGTAACACATACGAAGAATATAATTCCTACAATCATACCACCGGGCATCTGATTCATGATATTTACAAGGTAAATGAACATGAGTCCCGGACCGCCTTCACTAAGCTCTGCACCGGATGTGGCCATAGCAGGGATAATCACCAGCGCTGCCAGAAGTGCCGCAAGGGTATCAAATATGGCTATGTTCATTGCAGAGAAGGGGATATCCTCTTTCTTACTCAGATAGGAGCCGTAAATAACCGTACCGTTTCCTGCAATAGAAAGGGAGAAAAATGCCTGTCCGAATGCAAATATCCAAAGTCTTACATCCTTTAGTCCTTCAGGATTAACGGTAAAGATATATTTGTATCCGTTTACTGCCCCCGGCTGTATGCCTATATAAAAAGCAAGTCCGATCATCATGACAAAAAGTAGCGGCATCATAAACTTATTTGCCTTTTTCTATACCGTCTGCAACGCCAAAAGGCCATGATAGCAAAGTTTACAATAAGCGCTGATAATAATCCAAGCATTGTTACCGAAATGCAGTAGCTGTGGATCCAAAAAGTGCTGCCAATAAGATCCATATTGCTACCCATTCCAAAAGAGCTGACCTGTAAAGGCCATGACAACATATTTAAAAATCCAACCTACTACGCAGGAATAGCCCTATAGCAAGAGCCAAAGAACCGATTGTGGGTATGATTCCTATGCTCTCACCAAGTTTTCTGCTTTTTCCGGCATGTTCCATAGCAGCACCGAATGCTCCTATAGGACCTTTCCCCGTGCTTCTTCCCAGTGCAATTTCTTCCACCACTCCTGTGCTACCGATTAAGATAACAAATAAGAAGTAGGGAATTAAAAAGGTCATACCTCCCCAGGCTGACACAAGCACCGGAAATCTCACAGGTTTCCCATACCAACAGCTGAACCTACACAGGCTATAATAAAAACCTATTTGTGAGTTAAATCCATCCTGCTTTTACAGCGGTATTATCTGAACCCATAAGCTTCCTCCATCTTGATAAAAATGTAAGTCCCTCTTGTGGATAGCAGTCCGGTCTCTACAAGACCGGACGCCAAGATATTTTATTTTTCACGAGTATCGCCGGCATATCCTGATATCTCATTTATTTTCTTTATTTTTTTCCCAATATCTGTAATTTCCTTCCTCACATCTCTTCCTTAGATGGAGCGTATGGCTCTGCCCATGCATGGAAAATGTCTCATTGGCAAAGTATGTCCAAAGGTAATCTTTAGGTTGGGAACCGTATCTCTGTCTTTATAAAGCTGTGTCAAGGCTGCAATAATGTAGTCCATGTGTTGCTTACTGAAACTGACTTCTATTGATAGCCAGACGAACAACATTACATACTTCCTTCTGCTGCTCAGGAGTCTTTAAGATCATATTCCATAGAGAAATCTCCAAGCTCTGAACAACGGATACCGTAACGATGAATCATCTCCAGAGAAAGTGCCTGTCCTGCAAAGCTCTCATGACCTCTCTTATAGTTAAAGAACTTATCCACATCAATATAAATTCCAGTGTCCACCTGCAGGCTGTACTACAGGAACACCGTTTGCTGTAAGACCGTCTGCCAGGTACTGACACTGTCTTACTCTTTCGTCCTGATAGTCAAATCTTGCCTCTTCATACATACCCTGGCAAAGCGCCATGATATCATGTCCGGACATTCCGCCGTAAGAATCATTTACCATAGGGCAGAAATCTGACGAACCTTCAAAAGATGGCCGATATCTGTCTTTACGCTACCGTCCTCATTGAACTCTGAGAACTTCTGCCAGAAAAGTCCCTTGTCACGGAAGGCCAAAACACCACCCATATTGGCATGTCCGTTTTTCTTAAGGGATGCGGAAACCACATCAAAGTAAGAGAACATCTCCTTTTGCAATTTCACAGATAGACTTGTCCCCATAGCCCTCTTCATTCATCTTAATGAAGTAACAGTTCTCTGCCCATCTTGCACCGTCCATAACAAATGGAATATTGTACTTGTGTGCAATCTTGGGAAACCTCTCTGATATTCTTCATGGAAACAGCCTGTCCGCATACAGAGTTATTGGTAACTGTAGAATAAATCAGGGAACATTCTCACGCCTCACAGCCTCAATCAGCTGGTTGAGCTTATCAATGTCCATATCTCCCTTAAAAGGATTCTTCTCATATTTTCCGCTCTTTGGTACCTCAAATAAGATTTCTTTATGGAAAAGGTTTCTGGGTACATTGCCCATCTGTTTGATATTACCTTCTGTAGTATCAAAGTGAGCATTTGATGGAATCGTGAATACCTTTGCCCGGCCATCTCTTTGCAAATAATGGCTTTTAATACATCAAACAAAAGTGCCTTCTGCACAACGTCCCTGAGGAACGATAAAGGTATTGGGTCTGGAAAGCTGATACTTACCGCCATTGATAAATCCGCCCTCATAGTCCACCAGATAGACTTCATTCATCATCTTTTCTACATCATCCTTGTCCACACCTTCCTTGATGTAGTTGATGAGTCTCTTCTGATTGATCTCCTCTTCCCATACATCTCTGAATGCATCCAAAAAGAACATAGTATCCCTTTGTTTCTTCCGTAGGATTCATCTGCTAAGAACATTGCTGACCACTGTGTGTCTGTCATGGATGTAGTATCCCGAGTCGGAAAGACAGTCAATGTATAAAAAGACCTGCCGGAAAAGCAAACTCATTATAATGTGTCATTTCCAGAGCTTTTTCTTCTCTGCTCCTGGGTAACTGTAGGAACTTCTCTCACTACATGGGTCCATGACTTTGGTGCCTCTACGCCTAACATCTTCTCATACTCCATTTTCATACCTCCATATAAAAAATATATTTTGATACCCCGGTCATCGTAAGAAACGACTGGCGGACAGTATTATACTCCCTTTTAAACAAAAATCGATACCACTTTTCAAGATTACATCTATATTTGCGTCGATATACATAATCGCCAAAAATTATATATATTTAAATATATAATTATATACATATTGTTATGAGAATAATTTATCATCCTTTTAAATCTACTGTCAATATTGTTTAGTTTAACAGCTATTTTAGGGAAATTTTAGTGCATATTATGTGTATTTTGTATCAAATGTCAGCTTTCTGAATAAAGATTCAGAAAACACGAAAATTAGCTCTTTGATAAATTTTAATGGGATTTTTCTTTCGCCTTTACACTAGGTTTCCGCACAAATATGTAGTAAAAAGTCCTTTCATTTTCCTGCATTTCTTTGCGGCAAATAATATTTGAGAATTTATCTGAGAATTTTTCTCAACTCTTTTCTATCTGCTCTCTATACGCCCCAAATTTGTCATTTAGTGATTTTGCTTAAAAAGTCGATTTTAAGAGCAGGAAGTTTTTGCTATAATACATGTAGAGCTAGTTTTCCTAAAGTTTTTTTGTGTGTTGAGAGTATACAAATAGAATTTGGAGCGATTATGAATGAACAAGATCTAAAACGATACATTGATCTTTCTGATTTTTAGGCTCGGTACTGGGTCCTGATTACGAAAGTTATAGTATATGATCTAAAAGCAGATTCTATATATCCTTAACGGGGATAATATCAGTGGCAGAAAAAATGGAGATCCGCTCAGTCCCACCATGAAAAGCATTTTACAAAGCGAGGAGTCCGCTAAAGGAAAAAGTGGCAGGCAAATTATAGAGCCCTTTCCGCCAATGGCAAGATTCTAAGATGCTCTACCCTTTTTATAAAAGGACGAAAATCGGCAAAAGCTGTAGGCGGGTTGAATATAAACTTTGATGACAACCGATACAAAGAGCTGTCCAAATCTTATTTTTTTCTCTATGCCATCCGGATCATTATGTATCCAAAAATATTTCCATAGAAATAAAGGGAAATGATGAACAGACAATCTTTTCGGAAAAATATTTCAAATACAATAGATGAAATATTACATAGAATAAACAAGTCCCTTCCTTTCAGTATCTGAGTCATTCCGAAAAGCTTGATATCATACGACAGCTTTATCAAAAGGCATCTTCTCTATGAAGGGTTCTGTTAAAAACTGTAGGGAACAGGCTGTCCTGCTCCCCCTGCCAGTATGTATAGATATCTCGATACTCGTAAAAAGGAAAAATAAACTGAGTATTTCTTTCATACTAATAGAAATATGCTAACATGATAGATTGGAGAACAATAGTCTAGAACTACACCCATCAACGGATATCCCTACAAATCCAGACAGTGCTTGGGTTCCGCAAGAAAGGAGATGTTTAACATGCTGAAGAAACATCAATTCTGGGCAGTAGTAGCAGTTGTTGGAATGGTAATGTGCTTTTATCACAGGGCATGCTATGGTAGCAGGGGCCTAAGCAAAAGCAGTTACAGAGTAAAGTAGCATAAAACAAAGCAGGAATTTTGCAGTCCTTTTTATTCTCTTATGTTATTTTATTCCTTCTTTCCTTGCTGTCACCATATTTTAGTGGCAATTTCAAACAATAAACTACTTCCTGTGAAATCTGTAAATCCACACCGGTGTCATTTGGCTTATTTTCTGCAAATTCATAATCCTTATCCGGAAGGATGGCATTTAACAAAATTCCCACCAAAGAGCCTGTAGCAATACCGGAAAAAGCAATCTGATACCGAAAAGTTGAAAATGCAGAGCTCCCTCGGAGGAGTAATTGATTCCGATGGACAGAACCAGAATCATAGCCGCCACAATGATATTTCTACTCTTGGAGAAAGTCCACCTTGGTTTCACCACATTTCGAACACCCACTGCAGAAATCATGCCGTAAAGCACCAAAGGGAGATTCCGCCGATAATGGCCTGAGGCATTACCTCAATCACTGCGGAAAACTTTCGGACAAAAGCTCAGGATAATGGCAAAAGCAAGCCGCCAGACGAATCACTCTGGGATCATAAACCTGTGTAAGACTCAGTACACCGGTATTCTTCTCCGTAGGGTTGTATTGGCAGGTGCTCCGAAAACAGAGAAGCAATGCGTCGTGGCCAAACCATCTCCCAGAAAGGTTCTGTGTAAATCCCGGATCCTCCATGTAGTTAATGCCTACCGTAGAGTAGAAATAGCGGAGATATCGCCGATATGCTCCATCATGGTTGCAAAAGGAAATGGGATAATGGTTGTTGCTGCAGAAGCAGTGCCGCATCCATTTTCCTTCCGTAAACAGAGAAAAACGGTTCTCGTGATAGTCTCATCGGAAAGCCGAAAATCGGGAGCTTCTTTGATACTGTCAAAGGGCACATAGCCTCAAAAACCGCCGCAAAGCTATAGGACATCAGATACTCCCAAAGAGAATAGGGAATAATTTTTCACCATGCCTCTTCCGAAAATGTTGCAGAAAGATGACTCACAGCAGATGGCCAGGAGCGCCAGTCCCCAGTTGGTGGAGCAGTTTTTCCACCGCAGACTTGGACAGGTTTAATCCGATGGCGATGATAATCGGTCCCGTAACCACCGGCGGAAAAATATCGCATAACTCGGTTGGCGCCAAAGGCCTGAAACAGGAAGGCCAGCACCAGATACATCAGTCCCGCACAGGCTACGCGAAGCAGGCGTAGAGCAAAAGCTCCGGCTCCTTGTTGGGTGCTATGCTCATATACCCCGCCAGAAAGGCGAAAGGAAGAACCTAGGAACGCAGGCACCTTATTCTTGGATAAGGAAGTGAAACAAGAGCGTACCCAGTCCTGCAAAAAGCAGGGTGGTGGAAATGGATAAGTCCGGTCAAGTAGGGGCACCAAACACCGTTGCTCGAACATAGCAAAAAGATGTTGTAATCCCAAGACCACAAACCTTCCCTTTTTCCCCAAGACTCTGGCATCGTAAATAGCCTCTTCTCCGATATTTTTGATTTTCTCACATTAGCCTCCTTTTGTAGCTATTCTCAGGGAATCTCAGTCTATTCAATTTTCTTCGTACATTTACGCCGTTCCCTATCATACTCTCCGACTCTGACTATGTCAAAAATTATTTTCCCATACATTCTGTAGGAAGACTTCATTCCCTACTTATTTTTCCTTCTTGTGTCCGGCGGTTTTCGGCTTTGTTTCGTCAGCTCTCGAGATGCCGTGACGGAATACGTCTTGAAAATGCGTAGAATTTTTAGAATCTTCAGAAAAAGCGTTCCTTTCCCCCTTCTTCCTTCTGTGATAAAAATAAACATAAGTCAATAGGAAAAATTTTTTATTATAAGATATTTTGCAAGAAACGGAAATAAATTTTTATAGGTCGTTTTCAACAAAAATTGAATATTGGTTATATACTGAGAAAGATAATGCTTGGAGGAAAGACATCATGGAAATAAGACAGCTGCATTCTTTTATAAAAAATCGTTGAATTACAAAAGCTTTTCCAAGGCGGCAGAAGCTCTGGGCTACACCCAGGCGGCAGTAACCATTCAGATTCGCCAACTGGAGTTGGAATTCAACACCCGCTTTTTCGACCGGTGGGAAGGCACGTTGAATTAACCCCTCCCGGAAAGGAAGTTTCTGATGTATGCCAATGAAATCCTTCGAAAAGTGGATGATGTCCATGCGATGTTGGGAAATGCCGTAGTAAAGGATCATAGGGTTGCGTATCGGCACCTTGGAATCCTGCTCAGTTTTAAACTGCCGAAGGTAGTCAGTTACTTTCTATAAACACTACTCCTACCGTGGCTTTGGAAATCCGCTCCGGACACTCGAAGGAACTGAACGAAATGCTGGATCACAGCCAGATTGATTTGGCCTATTACATCGACCAGAAGGGTTTACGGACAAAAACTGGGAGAAAGACTTTAGAGGAACCGGAGGTCGTAGTTTTTGTGGCTTCAAAGACGCCAAACTTCCGAAAAAGGAAGAATATCTTTTTGGCTGAGCTTTTTAAACCAGCCCTTCTTCCTGACTGAAAAGGATTCCAATTACCGTTATGCATTGGAACAGGAATTGGCCTCCCGACATTTGGGTATACGCCCCTTCTTTGAAACCAGAAATCCGGATGTGATTATCGAGCTGATTAAAGAAAACCAGGCACTTTCTTTCCTCCCCAGATACGCCGTGGAGGAAAGTCTGAACGACGGAAGCCTACGGCTTCTGAAGGTGCAGGACTTTGAGATGCAGATGTATCGCCAGCTCTTCTACCACAAAGATAAGTGGATTACGGAGGAAATGAAGAACTTCATCGCTTTGGGTGAATTATCGATGCTATAAAAAGAATAAAAAGAAGCGAATATAAAACAGTAAGCTCTTCCTGACAGGGAAGATTTGCTTTACTATATTTTCCATTCACTTCCAAAAAGAAATGAACCGCCCTACAGCCTTGTAAATCAAGGAAGTAGGGCGATTTATATTGATGCACATAATCCAGTATCAAAAGCCAATTTTTGAAAAAAATATCAGCTACGGTTAACTCATATACGTAGCCTGAAGTTAGCGGGAGCGTGCCCGAATTTAAACCTATACTGAAAGGAGCTTTCTATTTTTCCAGCCCCATTTTGTTTTATAGTAAGTGGTACTTTATCAAACCGCCTTTTGGTCTTATAGCCCGTATCCCAAAGCGCCTCCAGAGAAACCCATGCCGCCTCCGAGTAGGTGACGGTCTGTACCTGAAAAGTCATTTCCTTCTGCCAGGGGTCTTCCCCTGATAACGGTAACCGATCAGCAAAAACCAGTGCCAGATATAATCATCCATGTCCTGATTCTGATGATTCAAAAATCAAAAATGGGGACAGGAAGATTCTTATCGATCTGCTCCACAACACATTCTTTTCGCTTTGGCAACATTTTTCCTCCGGGAACGATGGTCATCATCAGGTTTTTCTTCCTGATGCTCCTTTAAGAAATTCTGATAGCCCTCCACGTATAATTCCGGTTTATCGATGCCGGACCAACGGGGATGCAGGTATTTCTTCATTTCTTCAGTAAAATAAAAGGTACTCGTCCTGATCTAATTTTTCCAAATTTCCGGAATATAAAGATTTTTTCCATGGTGCAGGGCAAGATAAATCGAACTGTCACAGGCGGTAATGGCGCCACAGCCCCCAGCTGCATCATATGGTCAAAAGCACCAATCTGGTTTCCCCATAGGACTCACCGATATATCCAGTTTCTTCTCCATTTTCTCAGGACTTCTCCTTCCCTTTTATATAGATTTTCGGGTTTTTGCATCAGCGCATGGCGTTGATGATGCAAATGACGGTTACCCCACATCGCCAAATACCGCCGCCCACATATTGGCAATTCCTACGGCACTTAAAATCAGCACCAAAAACTTTACCGCAAGGGCAAAACAATGTTTTGCATGGCAATCGTCATGGTCTTCTTTCCAATGGCAATGAGGGTGGGAATTCTGACCCTAGATCGTCATCCATATGACTACATCCGCCGCTTCAATGGCTGCATCCGATCCCATAGCGCCCATGGCAATGCCCACATCCGCCCGGGAAAGCACCGGTGCATCATTGATACCGTCTCCGATAAAAGGCAAGATAGCCGCTACGCTTCTCTCCTTCTCCGCTTAAAGAGCTAAGGATTTCCTCCACCTTCTCCACCTTCTGGGCGGGAAGCAGCTCTCCGTAAACGCTGTCCAAATTCAGCTCCCGGCCTACCGCCTCCGCTACAGGAGTACTGTCTCCGGTAAGCATAACCACACTTTCAATGCCCTGCTGCTTCATTTTCGAAACTGCTTCCTTACTGCTTTCCTTCACCTCATCCGCAATCAAGATTCTTCCAAGATACTGACCGTCCTTTGCTACCAGGCAAATGGTGGCAGCTCCCTCATCCTGCTGTGGTACGGAAATGCCTTCTTCCTCTAAAAAGCTTGGCCTTTTCCCACTAAAATTTTGCACCCTTCCACAATGGAAATCAAGCCTGCACCGCTGCGATTTTCCGTATTTTCCGGGAAAGGAAGACTGTTGCTTTCCTTTTCCGGAAGAATGCTTCATCGGATCATTTTTCTACTACGACATCTTCCGGAGAAGCATTAGCCTTCGAAGAATCTTCCATCCATTTTTGTAGGCGCTGAGAATGGAAAGCCCGATGGGGTGGGTGGAACCATTTTTCCGCCATAGCGGCAGTGCGAAGAAGCTCATCCTTGGAAATTCCTCCCAAGGCTCAATCTCCTGCACGGCGAAATTCCCTTGGTTAGGGTTCCTGTTTTATCGGACACTACAACCTTTAATTTGGATACCAGCTCCAGATAGTTGGAGCCCTTTTTACCAGCACACCCTCTCGGGAAGCCGCACCGATTCCTCCGAAGAAGGACAGGGGCACGGAAATCACCAAGGCACAGGGGCAGGATACTACTAGGAAGGTACAGGCACGATACAACCAGGTAAGTGGGAGGATGGGCTGCGAAAAAACTCCGGAGACACCAAGCCCTATCTTCGTTCCCAGGAACAGGCCAAGGCTTGGCAGTATAGCCAGTGCCAATGCCGCATACACAACGATAGGGGTATAAATCCGGGCAAACTTTGTGATGAAATTTTCCGCCCTGGACTTCTTCTCGGAGGCCTCCTCCACCAGCTCCAAAATCTTGGAAACGGTGGAATCCTCAAAAGGCCTTCAAAGCCTCTACTCTAAGCATGCCCTCTCCGTTGATACAGCCGGAAATAATCTTTTCTCCGGGAAATACCTCTCTGAGGACGGATTCTCCAGTAAGGGCTGCCGTATTTACCATGCTTTCTCCTTGACGGACAATGCCGTCCACCGGCACTCTTTCTCCCGGCTTTAATCAAAAGCATATCCCCAACTTCTACCTCATCCGGATCCACGGTATCTACGGTGCCGTCTTCCCTTTCAATGTGGGCCAGCTCCGGTACAATATCCATCAGCTCCTTAATGGACTTTCTGCTTTTTCCTACCGCATAGCTTTGGAAAAGCTCTCCCATCTGATAGAAGACCATTACCGCCACCGCTTCCGCAAATTCTCCGGAAAGGAAGGCGCCTAAGGTGGCCACAGTCATCAATAAGGCTTCATCAAAGGGACGCCTGTTTTTGATTCCCAGAAAACATTCCTTTACCACGGAAAGACCGCTGAGAAAATAAGGAATAAGATAAAGCGGAAGATACCAAAGAGAATGCTCCGGAAGGAAGGGAAGAATCCCCGTCTTTTCCACAATCAATAAGATTAAGAATAAGATGACGGAAAGAAGAAGCTTGTTTCTTTCCCGAATAAGTTTCTCTGACATGGTATTTCCCCTTTACTATATTTTTCTACTCTATGCTTTGCTCTTCTTTACTATATTTTTTTCTACTCTATACTTTACTCTAAACTATTGCTTTTCCGGTACTTACTCTGATAATCCGCTTCAATACTCTACTCATAGTACTGCAAGCTTTGGACTTTATTCTCCTACACGCCCTTCACGGTGAAGTCCGGCTCAATGGTCTTTCCTATACGGATGGCTTCCTGCAAAAATCTCCTCAAAGCGATCATCCTCCGCCTCCAAGGTAAACTTCTGCATCATGAAGTTTAGCTTTACAGACTGTACTCCCGGAATCTTTCCGATAGCTTCCTGTATCTTAGCCGCACAATTTGCACAATCAATTTCACATTCAAACTTCTTCTTCATTTTTTCTCCTCTTTTCTATATTGATTTTTATTGTTTCCTATAGTAAATAGTTTCTGTTCTTATGATTTCTCATTGATTTCTCATTGATTTCTCATCACTTCTTTTATTCTTCGATATGCTCAATGCCCATGGCAATGATGGTCTTGACATGCTCATCCGCCAAGGAGTAGAGAATGCTTTTCCCCACTCTTTTTCCGCTAACCAAGCGGGCGGTACGAAGAATCTTTAACTGATGAGAAATGGCGGACTGATTCATTTCCAAGTCCTGACAAATCTCCGTAACATTTTTCTCTCCTTCAAACAAATCGTAGAGAATCTTGATTCTGGTGGAATCTCCAAAGACCTTAAACACTTCCGCTAAATCACATAAGCTATCCTCGGAAATCGTTGCATGACTATCTGCTCTTTGATGTTCCAAGGCAATCACTTGACTCATTCCTCTCCTTTCTGAGATTACGGACTTTACGAACCTTATGGTAAAAATTTTTGTAAAGTCCCTCTTCTCTTGCATAATGAATGGCAGGCTATAAAAACCACTCAGCAACAACAGATTTTACATATGAATATATTATCACATGTAAATCTGTTGTCAACAATTTTTCTTTTTCAAATATATTTAGAATCCGAAAGCCTCTTACTTTAGCCCTTAGAGTTTCAGCTCCTGAGTAGTTGTTTCCGAAACTCCTGATCCAAAAAGCTTTTTTTAATATCTTCCAGCCTGCCCTGTTCCGCAAGAAGCCCCATTAATTGAGCTGCTCTGCTTTCTCCTTCCTCTCTTCCTTCTTCCCGTCCTACTGCTAATAGTTTTTCCAGTGCCATATTCATCTCCGGCCCTCCTTTTTCTCTCCATGGAAGATTCCTTTAACTCCTTCACTCTTCTTGCCAAAACCGACGAATGCATTTCTTGCGGATTTTTCCTTTGAAAGTCCTTACCAAATCCCCAAAAGCATTTTCTTCCGTAATCTCAGTATTTAAGTAAATGATGTGTGAACCATCTGAAAAGTATTCTTCGAATCTCAATCCTTCTGTCCACATAATAAATCTGTTTCTGTAAATTCAGTATATCTTTCTTCACGATAAATATAACATAGCTTTCCGGTATTTGTGTGGAAACTTTTCTCCCGGCATCTAAACTATGCATATCTAAAAAGACTGGCATGATACCTTGCTCTTTGGGACTGGCCCCTTCCAGATCGTTCTGCATTTCAATATTATAGAGTTTTCCATCTTCATCTTCGCATAGACAGTCTAAAAGAAGAGACCGACCCTGCAAATTCTTTAAGTCCATTTGTAAATGCTGTTCTTTTACTTTGATTTTTCTCCATAAGAACTTTCAGGATATATTCCGTGCATTTTACATCCTGCAAAACCACCCTCATAAAAGATATCATCCATTAAAGTAAACTCTGCAAGAATTGCTCTTTTTCTTCTCTACTGATTTTTATGTCTTCTCACCTTTCCCAAGCATAGGAAACCTCCTAAGTAGAAGAAGCCTATCTCTGCCTATTTTACAATGGCTAGCTTCTTCTCCTATACTCCACATTCGGATAATATCCGTATACGGATATGAAAGTTATTCCTTCCTTAAGCGCTCTACCCCTTCTCGAATCGCCTTCACGGTAAACTCCAGCTCCTCTTCCTTTAAGTCCTCTTCAAAGCTTAAACGCAGTCCGGAATAGGCCTCCACATGGCTTTTTCCCAAGGCCAGCAACACATGGCTTGGCTCCACGGAACCGCTGGCACAGGCGGAACCGGCGCTGGCGCAAATCCCCTTTTGATCCAAAAAGCAGCAAGAGACTCTCCGCCTCTATTCCCTCTATGCAAATGTGCACATTGCCGGAAAGTCTTTTTCCCCGGAAGCTTCCAACGGATTCACCCCTGTAATCTTGATTCCGGGCACCTCTTCCAAAAGTCTTCTGAAGAACAGCTTCTGAAGCTCCCGTTTTCTTTTCTCTCTTTCCGACATGCCGGCAAAGGCCTCCTCTGCCGCCTTGGCAAAGCCTACGATACCGGGAACATTTTCCGTACCGGCACGAAAGCCCCGCTCCTGGGCTCCCCCATGAAGGAAGGCCGGAAGACGAACGCCCTTTCGAATCACCAAAAGTCCAACGCCCTTGGGTCCATGAAGCTTGTGGGCACTGGCGGAAAGCAGGTCTATCCCCATTTCCTCTAAAAACAGTGGAATCTGCCCGAAAGCCTGCACCGCATCCGTATGAAAAAGCACCCCATGCTTTTTCGCAATTTCTCCGATAGCCCGCAAATCCTGAATCGTTCCCATTTCATTGTTGGCCGCCATCACGGAAATCAAAACCGTATCCTCTGTAATCGCCTGCTCCAAAGCCTCCAAGTCCAAAAATCCCTCACTGTCCACCGGAATCCGGCTGACTCTTGCCCCCAGACTTTCCGCAAATTTGCAGCTTTCCAAAATAGCATGATGCTCTATGGCGGAACAGATAATATGGGGCTGTCTTTGCTTTTGACCTGCTACTTCGGAACCTGCTACTTCGGGCCGGATAGACTGCTCTTTTGCTCTGCTTCGGAGCCGGATAGACTGCTCATTTTGCTCTGCATCGGATCCGGATAAGCTGCTCTTTTTCCCCATGGCGGAGTAAAACGCTGAAAGAATCGCCCAATTATCCGCCTCTGTCCCGCCGGAGGTAAAGTAAACTTCCCTTGGATTTACCCCCAAAAGACCGGCAATGCTTCTCCTGCTGTCCTCCACCGCCTTTTTCGCCTTCTGGGCAAAAGATAGAGAGAGGACGGATTCCCGTAATCCTCAGAAAAAATAGGGAAGCATAGCTTCCTGACACTCTTCGATACCGCTGTTGTGGCTGCATGATCCAGATAAATCATTTCTTCTCCTCTTCGTAATAGAAGGCACCGCTCTTTCCCCCCTGCTTTTCCACAAGGTGAATCCCCTCCATGTGCATCCTTTTGTCAATGGCCTTGCACATATCGTAAATGGTCAGAAGAGTTACGGAAACACCGGTGAGAGCCTCCATTTCCACCCCTGTTTTTCCGGCGGTTTTACAAAGGCACTCCACCGTAATCCTTCCCTCTTCCTCCGAAACCTGAAAGGAAATCTTGGCAGACTGCAAAGGCAAAATATGGCAAAGGGGAATCAATTCCGAGCATTTTTTAGCCCCCATAATCCCGGCTACCTGAGCCACGGTGAACACATCTCCCTTTTTGACCTTTCTTCCCAGCACCGCCTCCATGGCTTCTTTACTGAGGAAAAATGCTTCCTCTTGCCACAGCGGTTCTTTCTGTATCCGCCTTTCCAGAAACATCCAACATTCTGGCATTTCCCTGATCATCAAAATGACTAAACTCTCCCATATTTCTCCCAATCTCCAAGATTTATGCTTCTAATTTCACTCCGGCAAATGCTAAATATCCTATATTTTAACTCTCCTCCGGTAAAATGCTAAACATCCTGTATTTTAATTTTCTTCCGATAAAATGCTAAACATCCTGTATTTTTAATTCTCCTCCGTCAAAAGGAGCAGCTTCTCTTCCCGAAGCTGTAAAAGCCTTTGGGAATCTCCTGCATTTTACCATAGGGACCGTCTCTTTGCACCAAAAAGCAAATTTCGCCCTCACCCTTTTCCGGCTGAAAATAAAAGTTTTGCTCAAAGGGAAGCTCCGCCTTGGAAAGCAGCTTCACCGGCACAGCATTCTCCTCTTCTCCGGAACAAAAGCGGAACAAAAATCATGGGCACGATAGCCGATGGCGGAAAGCTTATCCGGAATTTCCCGCTCCATCGTAAGCTCCAGCCCCCAGTCCTCTATGAAAATGCTATGCTCTCCCAGCTTTTTCGCCTTTGCGATATTTTTACAGCCGGTCAAAATCGCCGCCTGTCGGTTCTTCGGCTGTCGAAAAACTTCCTTGGTCTCACCCTGTCCAATCACCTTCCCCTCTTGCAGCATAATCACTTCCTCTGCAAAGCGGTAAATCTCATCCCGGGAGTGAGAAACCATGATGGCCTGCCCCGGAAACTCCTCCAAGTGCAGCATCAGCTCTTCCTGCATCTTATCCCGTAAATACAAGTCCAAGGCGGAAAAAGGCTCATCCAGAAGAATCATTTTCGGCTCATTGGCAAAGATGCGGGCTAAGGCAACCCTTTGCTGCTGCCCTCCGGAAAAGCTCCCGGAAAAACGCTTTTCCAGTCCCGAAAGCTCCATTTTCCGAAGCAAAGCGAAAAATCCGCTCCGACCAGCTCTCTTTATTCGCCTTTCCCTGCATAGCAATAGCAATATTTTCCCACACCGTCAAATGGGGAAAAAGCGCATAGGACTGAAAAAGATAACCGATTCTTCTCTTTTGAGGTGGCAGATTGATTTTTTTCGAAGAAGAAAAAAGGCAGGAATCCCCCAGCAGAATCTCTCCCTGCTTGGGCGTCACAATCCCCAGCAATACTCTTCAAACACATACTCTTACCCGAACCCGAAGCCCCCAAAATTCCAATCCGCTTTTTATTAGAAGAAAAATGAATATCCAAAAGAAAGCTATCCAAAGGAAGCTGAAAGGACAGCTTACAAAAAGACGATTGTTCTGCTTTCTCCATTACAACTCCTTTCGCTTCGACAATAGCTGTAAGGCCGTCATGCAAAACAGCGAAATCAGCATCACTCACCCCTACCCATACTCCCGCAGTCATATAGTCCTGATCCTGCATCACAAGGGCAATTCTTTGGGAAATGGTGGCGGTTTTTCCGGGGATGTTTCCCGCCAGCATGGATGTGGCGCCATACTCTCCCAGAGCTCTGGCAAAGCTTAACACCGCGCCTGAAAGGATTCCCGGGACCGGAAAGGGGCAGAATAATCTTCCAGAAAATCTTCGTTTCCGACAGTCCCGGGTTCTTCCCGCCTGTACCCAAATCCTTGGGAATCAGGGCAAAGCTTGCTTTGGCATTCCTATACATTAAAGGGTAGGGAAATCACCGTTGCCGCAAGAACACAGCCCAAAAAGGACTGAACCACTTTAATGCCGAAATGAGAAAATAAAAATGCCCACAGGTCTTCTTTTGCTGAAAAAGCAATAGCAAAAAAATAGCCTGCCACCGTAGGGGGCAATACCATGGGAAGGGTCAGAACACTGTCTACGATGGATTGCAGGGCTCCTTCCATTTTCCCACCTTTTTGGGCTAAAAAAATCCCCAGAAAGAAGCAAATCACTGTAGTGATGCAGGCTGTCTTTAGGGATATCCATAAGGGACTCCAGTCCAACGACCGGAGTCCTGCTAATAATTCATTCATCATTATTTTACGTCAGTATCGAAATAATACTTCTGGAAGGTGGTCTTTGCATTGTCGGAAGTGACGAAGTCAATGAAATCCTTTGCCGCATCCTGCTCCTCTGACTTGCTTCTTCATTCTTAATCTGCGCAATAGGGTAGATTACATTTCCGGTCAAATCGTAAGGAACCTTCTCCAGAATCTGAAGCTTGTCCTCATAACCGTAGGTATCGGAATAATAGGTGGTTCCCTACTTCGGAGAGCCTTCTACCACTGCCGCCAAAACCTTGGAAACGTTGGACTGCTCGAAATCTCTACGCCGCCTAAGGCATCAGAAACTTCACGGGTGCTAATCTTGGACACATCCTCTGTCTCAGGAAGAATTTTTAAAAGCAACAAGAGCCTGTCTTGTGTACTTTTCCTACAGGAACAGTACCGTCTGCCAAGGCGATGGACTTCGCATCCTTCAAATTCTCTAAACCGGTAACCTTGGTTCCGCTGTCCTTTAAAGTAACTACGCAAAGCTGGTTGTTGACTACATTTTTTCTGCTTCCCTCTAAGGTTTCCTTCTCCTCCAAAGTATCCATCTGCTTCTGTGCAGCGGAGAAGAAAATGTCGCAGGCATAGCCTTCCTGAATCTGGCTTAAAAAGCTTTCCGGAGGAATCCGCGTTAAATACCAGCTTCACCTCGGGATGCTCCTTCTCGTACTGCTGCCCTGGTCTTCCATCACATTCTTTAAAGAAGCTGCTACGAAAAACCTGTACTTCGGTCTTCTCTCCATCCTCTTTTGCAGCCTCGGTAGCATTTTCGGAAGCGCTTTCACTAGCCTTCTCAGAGGCCTTCTCTGTTGTTGCCGCAGCGGTAGTTTCAGTCTTCTTTGCTCCTCCACAGGCTGTCATAGCCAATGTTGCTGCAAGGGCTAAAGCAAATAATACTTTTTTCTTCATACTTTTCTCCTTTTTTATGTTTTCTCTCCCCAACCTCTTCGTTCTTCCTCCGGAGGCTTTAGGAAAAAGTAGTGAGCTTCATCTATATCCATTCTCAGAGAACTTCAAGAAAGCAACAGGCCTAATCTATACCCACTCTCAGAAAATTTCAGGAAAAAGTAGCGTACTTAATCCGTATCCGTTCCCCGAAGGATTCCCAAACCGTGGAATAAATCCGGGAAAAGGTAGTCCAGATTCTCCTTGCAGGCCTTGGGACTGCCGGGAAGATTAATCACCAGAGATTTCTTCCGAATGCCTGCAGTCTGACGACTGAACATAGCCTTCTTAGTGATGGAAAGGCTGTAAGCGCGTAAAGCTTCCGGAATCCCCGGCACTTCTCTTTCACATACTGCCTTGGTGGCTTCCGGCGTGCAATCTCTTTCGGAAAAATCCGGTGCCGCCGGTGGTCAAAATCAAAAGAAATCTGCCGCTGATCCGCCAGCCTCTTGATTTCCTTCTCCAGCTCCGGTCTTCCGTCGGGAAGAAGAAGCTGTTCCTCCACAATCATCCCCTGATTTTTCAAAAAACTCACGCAATCACGGGGCCGGACTGATCCTCATATACTCCCTGAGAGGCTCTGTCCGACAGGGTAATCACCGCCGCAGTAAAGGGTCTGTCCTTTTCCCGGGGAGAATTTCCACCGGATCCCCACCCGGATTTTTCCTCCCTTTTTTTCACCACGGAGAAAAATGCCTTCTCTTGGCATAATACAGTCTCCCATACGATGAAAGATGGCGCAGTGGCTGTGACAGGCCTTTCCAATCTGGCTAAGCTCCAAAACACAGTCTCCTATATGAATTTCACTGCCCACCGGATACTTGGACAGGGTCAAATCCCTCTATCACCAGATTTTCTCCGAAGGCGCCAAAAGTCCACCTGAGCCCCCTTCTTCCGAAAATCATCTATTTTTCTCAAAAGGATAAAAAGGCTCACCTGTCTATGCCATTTTCCGGCATGGGCGTCCCCTGAAGGCCGAAGTCCTCCACCAGAAGAGCTTCCTCTACCTCCGATTTTTCCGTTCCCTTTTGCTCGCTCAAGCAAATGGCTAATACTTTTCCCATAAACTCCTCGATTCTAGCCGCCGATTCTTCCCATTTCCCGCTTTTCCGTCACCTCGGAAAGCTTTTCAAAGCAATGGCTTTCCGGCTTTTGCCCAGATGCTTTCCTGAATTTTTTTCCAGTAAAATCTCCTCCCTTTGTTCTTCCGAAAATGCCGGATTTCGCAGACATTCCCGGACATCTATGCTGTTTCCGAAGCACAGGCAAGGCTTAATCTTTCCTGTAGAGGTCAGACGGATTCGGTTACAATGGGGAGCAAAACTTTCCATGCATGGCGGAAATAAAGCCTACAGAGCCCTGAAAGCCGGGAATTTTATAATACTTTGCCGGACCGTTTCCATGGGTGGAAATGTCCTTTGTGATCCCCGAATAAATCTTCTTCAGCTTCTCCAACAAAAGTCATTGCTGATGCCGTTTTTGCTCTTTTCCGTAGCCAATGGGCATCATTTCAATAAAACGAAGATCCAGAGGATATTTCTTGCAAAAGGGCCAAAAGGGCAAAGATTTCATCCTCATTGACTCCCTTTTGTAAAACGGTGTTCAGCTTCACGGGAATCCCGCAGGCAACCGCTTCCTTGATAGCATTCAGCACCTTGTCCAAGGCATCGAAAGCCGGTAATCTCATAAAAAGCGCTCCGGAATCAAGGTATCAAGCTAATGTTGATCCCGTCCAAGCCCATTTCCTGAAATCTTGGCAATGCATCGGAAAGCAACAATCCGTTGGTGGTAATCGTTACCTGCTCCACTCCGGGGAAGAGACTTTGAGGGAAGCCATAAAGTCCACAGCGCCTCTTCGCACCAGAGGTTCTCCTCCGGTAACCTTAAAGCGGGTAATGCCGCAGGCTACTGCGACCTTTGCCACCTGCAAAAGCTCCTCATACGTCAGCAAGCGCTCCATGGGAAGAGGATTCTCCAGCCCATTGGGCATACAATATTAGCAATGCAAATTACAGCGGTCCGTAATGGACATTCGCATATAATTGATTTTTCTTTGGAACTTATCCTCCATCTTCTACTCTCCCGACAGCTTGATACTGTTTTTTTCTTGCTCTAATATATCGACTCAATGGCTGGTAGCCACTATTCTCTATGAATATCGACTCTTACAATCAATTCCGATACTCTAATATCTCTCCAAAAGAATCTCCAAGATTCCGCCGCAAACCATTCCCTCTTCCGCGGCAGCATCATCCGTCAAATCCACGTGATACAGCAGGCCTTCCGGGGCATTTTCCAGAAAAAGCTCCCGGCTCTTCTGAATCACCTCCGCCTCTGCACAGCCCCCTCCTATGGTGCCGGTAATCTCTCCCAGGGGATTGATGGACATCTTCGTGCCTACAGAACGGGGAGCGGAGCCCTTTCTTTCGATAATGGTGGCCAGTACAAGCTTCTCTTCCTTTTCCACCGCATCCAGTATTTCCTCACTGTAGCCGATGGTATTTTTGCCGGCGCTCTTCACCCCTACAATCTCCGCCATAATGGAAAGGGCAATTTCCTCCGGACTTTCCGCTCCGATTTTCAAACCGATGGGACTATAGAGAGAATCCAGAAGCTCCTGAGAAAATCCCTCTTCCAAAAGATTCTTCTTAATCATAGCCACTCTTCTTCTGGAGCCCATCATGCCCATATAAGCCTTGGGCTTTTCCAGAATTCTTCGAAGGCAAATCTGATCATGCACATGGCCTCTGGTCAGAATCACAAAGTAGCTGTCCCGGTCTCCTTCCAAGCTGTCCAAGGCCTTGCAAAGTCCTCTCAAATCACCCTGTCTGACCCTGCCTTTTTCCGCTTCCTTGGCAAACAGCGGTCTATCCTCAATACAAGTCACGGAAAATCCCAGCATTTTCCCAAGACGAATAGGTGGCAATGGCTACGTGACCTGCCCTGCAAATCACCAGCTTTTTCTCTGAAGCCGGGGGTTTTCCGCAAAGATTTCCCCTCTCCCAAAGAAAAAAATCCCGCTTTCGATTGGCCCAAAAGCATTCCTCCCTGTCCTTTTTCCGAGGGTAAAGAAAGGGAATTTCGGGCTGTGGCTCAGGCATTTTCCGGCAGAAAACAAGGCCAACTCTCCCAAGCTGCCTTCCACCAAGGGTGAAACAGCACATTTTCCTCCTGAGAATTCAGCCAGCAATCTCCCTGATGATTTCTTTTTCTTGCTTTCTCCATCTGCCTAACCTTCTTTCTGGCAAAAACGTCTTATTGCTAAACGTCCTATCGCGAAATGTCCTATCGCGAAACCTCTTATAGATAATTCGTTTTATAGCCAAACTGTCTTATAGCAAACCGCCCTCTCCCAGGGCGTCAATTTCTTCCTTCTTCACAATGTCCCCTGCCATGATTCGCGGTAATACCAGGTCAAAAACCGTGGTGGGGCAAAACATAATACTGCGGAAGTCCCAAAAACCGGCACCTTTCCCTGGCATAGGCCAACATAAACATGGAACCGGGTAACACCGGTGCACCGTAGCTTACCACCTCTTCCGTGGATAGGCGAATTGCCAATGGGGTACGGTCATCCGGGATCTACGGACATTCCGCCCATACAGATAACCAGATCCGCTCCCTGTCTTAAGAAGTCCTGTATGGCCTCTTTCTCCTGCTCCACATCATCCGGGCAGGTCACATGACCAATAATTTCCACCGGATAGGGAGAAAGCTTCTCCCGTACCACCGGGGTAAAGGTATCTTGGATTCTTTTGTAAAAAACTTCATTTCCGGTGCTGATAAGTCCCACCTTCTTCTTTTCAAAGGGAAAAAGCTGTAAAATGCCCCCTCCGGCGCAATCTTCTTCACTTCCTCCATCTTCTTCCGTTCTATGGAAAGGGGGATAATTCTGGTGCCGGCAAAGACCTCTCCTTTTTGATAAAGCTGTGATTCTTCTTGGTGGCCATCATCATTTGCCCGAAGGAGTTAAGAGCAAAAAGCTTCTCCGATTGAATCTTCAGCATCCCGTCGCAGTCGGCAATAAACTCGATTTTCCCTTCCTTCACCTCGGAGGGGTGCATATTTTCCTCCGTCCCATTTCATAGAGCATGGCTGCTGCATCATTTTCATGGAAGTATCCTCTCCCTCTTCCCAGATGTAAATGTGGTCCTTTCCCACAGAAAGAAGCACGGAACATCCTCCTCCCGAATCACATGACCCTTTCGAAAAACAGGTCCCTTCTTCTCTCCCTTAATAATCTGGGTAATATCCGGCAGAGGTTTTTCCCACTGCTTCTGTGGTTTTGAGTTCTCTCATGGGAGACTCCTTTCCGGCTTTTCATCTCTATCGCAAAATACCGTAGGCATGCGAGCAATACTGGTGAAAAAAATCAAAACAATCAATAAGGCTCTTGTTTTTGGAATCTAAATATTTTTAGATTGACAAAAAAATTGTTATTCTCCATATTATACGGTCTCTCTTATAGAAATGCAAGATTTGTCCAAGGGATTTCCCGGAATTATCCGGCTTCTTCCCCCTGTATTTTCCTTAATTCTCTACGAAAAACATCGATTTCTCGCCATTTTTCCTGCTTACCCTTGTCTTCCCATGGAAAGTCCGGTTTTTCTTCCACTTTCTATTTATAGTATTACTCTATAAGTTTGGAGCTTTTTACAAGCTCCCTCATTTTTGTGCTTCTGCACAAAAATACTTCGTTATTTTCTGTATATTTCAAACAAGTCCGCTTCTTTATCTTCGACATTCTTTCTCTTTAGTTTTTCTTTTACCTCGGAACAGCTTTGTTTTTCTTCATCTTCGGAAAAGCCAGCATTTTTAAGCAAAGAAAAAGGAGCTGTAAAAATTTACAGCCCCTAAATCTTATACTCCGCTTGCGGAAAGCAATTCCACAAGGGCTCCTCGTAGAGGATTCCGAGGTACAACGGGAGTGTACTGCTCCCAAAATCTCCGCCCTGCTCTTCTTTCCCAATTCCTCCAGGCAAGCATAAATCCTTGTCTTTTCATCATAGGAAATCTGCGCATTCTGTAGAAGCGTAAATGCTCTGTTCTGTAAGAGCTTATTCTCCTGCGCCTCTCTCTTTTCCCGGGTCATAGCGATAGCGAAGACAAATGCCTTCCTTTCCGTCCCAGGCAGGAAGGGAAAGGAGCAAAGCATCCTCCTCTTCCAGATAATCCCCTACTTCTACCGGAAGCTCCGTATCGCCGTAGGTCAGGCTTAAGCCTTCTAAAGAGGAAACCCCTCTTAGGTGCAGAAGGAAGAGTCTCTCCTTGGGAAGGGCATTTTCATTTCCCTCCACCGGGGAAATGTGCAGTACCTCCTCCACGGAACCGCCCTTACTTTCATGTCGAAGGGAAAATCTGGTAAAGGCCCAATCTTCTTTACGGAAGTCGGCAAACTCATGTTCGTCCTCTGCCAGACAGAAGCTTCCGTCTGCCCCGGAGAAGATATGAAGCTCCATAAGCTCCGGCGCATCCACTGCATTGCCCTCTTCTCTACCGTCCAGAGGAAGAATGGTACCTTCTTTAGCAAGAACCGGAATGCTTTCCAGGCTACGGTACAGTTCCAGTTCTCTTCCTCCCGTAAGCTTTTTCTCCGGTAAAGAAATCTACCCAGCGTCCTTCCGGAAGCCATGCCTTCACTTTTCCTAAACCGCTGACAGGGTCTTCCTTCTCCGTAATGGGTGCGCAAAGCAGCTCTGTTCCGAAGTAATACTCATTTTTATAATCGTACAGTCCTTCCCAGGGTTTCTCTTCATAGTACAGCGGCAAAATCAAAGGACGTCTTTCCACATGGGCCAGATAGTTCATGGTGTAAAGATAGGGCACAAGCGCCTTTCTCAAACGAAGGAAATTCTTGGAAACCGCCTCCGCATCTCTGCTGTATTTCCGGGGCTCCTTTCCATTAAAGGCATTGTTGGTACTGTGCAAGCGCATAATAGGAGAAAAAGACTCCAAGCTGTACCCAACGGGTAAAGAGGGAATCATCCCGCACTCCCCACATATGTCCCCCGATGTCATGACTCCACCAGCCGTAGCCGATATTGCTGGCGGTGGCGGTAAAATAGGGCTGAAAAATCCAGGGCTTTCCCAGGAAATCACCGTATCTCCGGAGAAGCCGATGGGATAACAGTGGGAGCGGGACCGGCATAGCGGGAAAGAATCAAGCCGCGCTTCTCTCCATTTTCCCCCTTATTATCCTCATAATGATAATGATTCAGCATCCAAAGAGGGTCCAAGCCCTTCATGCCGGAATTCTCTCCCTGCTGCCAGTCAATCCACCAAAAATCCACCCCATCCTTTTTCCATCGGGTGATGGACAAAACGAAAATAGCCTTCTCTAAATTTCTCATCCAAAAGATCGAAAAGCACCGGCTCTTCTTCCTTTTGATTCACTCCCATAAACTCCGCAAAGGCAGGGTAGCAATCCTCAAAGGCCCGGACACCGTCCGCAGGGTGAACGTTTAAGGTACAAGCCATCCCTCTGTCCTTCAAAGCTTTTAGGAAACGGGGAGGATCCGGGAAAAGCTCCCTGTTCCAGCTATAGCCTGTCCAGCCGGTACCGTATTTCTCCGGCACCTTGGTGATGTGCCAGTCCATGTCGATTACCGCCACCTGGAAGGGAATATTTTCCTCTTGAAAACGGTCCATCAGCTCCAGATAGCTTTCCTCGGAATAGACAAAGTAACGGCTCCACCAGTTCCCCAGGGTATAGCGGGGAAGCAGAGGAACATCTCCGGTCAAATGGAAGAAATCCTTTAGCGCCGTCTTATAATCTGTACCATAGGCAAAAGAAATACAGGTCGATTGCTTCCGAATCCTCTCGTACAAAGAAATTTCCGTCTTTATAAAGCATACTTTTGCTGTCATCCAAAACAGAGAAAAGCTGTCGGGAAACAATTCCCTCCGAAAGAGGCAGGGCACCGTCTATACCGTCCAAGGTTCTGGCCGTACCCTTCAAGCTCTCGATTTTATCCCCGTAATGCCAAAGGGCGGAGGTATTTCCTGCATCTCCGCTGACGAAAATCCGAAGATTTTCACTGCTGAAGGCTCCCCCCTTATAAATCAATCGGAGATATTTGGTTCGAAGAATTCCTTCTCCCTGCTTCCCCTCTTCCCAATGGAATTCTGCGGGGGAAAGCTGCGGTTTACCGCCATCTGGCTTTCCCCATCCACAAAAGCAACCCTTTTCACTGTATTCCAAACGGAGCAGTCTTTCTGTCAGCACCGTAAATCGAAAGTGCTTTCCCCTGATTTGATTGCCTTCTCTGATTCCTTCCATAACCCATCCTTCCCCTCTAGGCAAATATTTTTTTCTGCCTTATTTTCTCTTCCCGAATATAGAATGCCCTATCTCTCGCATTTTTCCTCTAAGAAAAATAGCTTCCAAAATTCCTTCTTCCGGGATTTTGAAAGCTACTTTTATATTAAGATGTTGCTAAAGCCTTCTCCAATACCTTCTTCACATTTTCCTTGGCTTCTTCAAATTTCTCTCCGATATGAGATTCATAAATCTTCTCCTCTGCCACAAACATAGCGGGGGTAGCCCAATAATCATATTGTTCTGCAAGCTCCGGATGCAAGCCCTCATCAATCTCCTCAAACTCCACCTTTCCGTATGCCGGATTCTCGGCAATCAATTCCTCTCTGGCCTTTCTTGCCTGTGCACAGTAAGGACAACCATTTACATAAAAACTTTACTTTAGCCATTGTATTTTTCCTCCTATGATTCTTTAGTCATAAAGCCTTTCCTTGAAAAAGCATTTTATTTTCTGCTCTTCCTTTTCTGAAAAAGACTTTTCTTTAAGCCCTGCTTCTTTTATCAAGACTTCTTTCTCATCAGACTACTGCATTTCCTTTTTCGAAAACAATGCCGGAAAAGAAAATCTTTCTAAAATATCTCTTAAAGCTCCTCCAACGCCTCCTTTAAGAGCTGATAGGAATAGTGCTGAGCCCTCTCTTCGTAAATGTAGGAGTTGACAATCAGCTCGTCAAAATGCACTCTCTCCTGCACTTCCCGCATTTTCGCCTGCACCTCTTCCTTGGTGCCAATAAAAGAAAAGGCGCCCATCCGCTCCACGATTCTCTTTTCCTGATGAATCAGCTCCTCGGTAAATGCCACCGGGCCGAAGTGGGGAACCCTTACCGCCTCCACATAGTCCTTCCAGACCTCTTCCATAGACTGCACAGGGGGAGCAATCCTTGAGACTGATTGGTGATGATGTTTAAGAAGGCCTGCCACTGGGTGGTGGCTAAAGACTCCGCCTCCTCCTTGGTATCCGCCAGAATCGCATTTGCTCCCAAAATCACATAGGGCTTTTCCTGAACATCGGAGGGTTTAAAATTCTCCTGATAAATCCGAATGGCTGTCTCCATCATGGTCGGAGCGAAGTGAGCCGCAAAGGAATAGGGAAGTCCCAGTCTTGCCGCCAGATAGGCACTGTCGGTACTGGAACCCAAGATATACAGGGGAATGTTCAGCCCTGCTGCAGGGTAGGCATGCACCACCTCCGTGTCCCGGAAATACTCCGAAAGCTCCATCACTTCCCGCTCAAAATCCGACTCTCTGCCCACGCCTCTTCGGATGGCTCTTGCGGTTTCCAAATCCGTTCCCGGAGCACGCCCAAGCCCCAAGTCCACTCGGCCCGGATAGAGGGTTTCCAAGGTGCCGTACTGCTCCGCCACCAGATAGGGGCTATGATTCGGCAACATCACTCCTCCGGAACCGATTCTGATTTTTTTCCGTATTGCTTAAGGCATACTGGATCAAAAGCTGGGTAGCGCTGCTGGCCACGGAATGGGTGTTATGGTGCTCCGCAATCCAGTAACGGGTATAACCAAGCTCCTCCGCCTTCTTCGCCAGATTCACCATCCGTTCCATTGCCGCTTTATAGCTTTCTCCCTGCCTCAGGGGAACCAAATTTAAAAATTGATACCTTCATATTACTCTTCTCCTCCACGAATCAAATCCTCAAAGCTTCCGGACACAAAAGCACATAAGGCCTTTGGAGACAGGCCGATTTGCAGGCCTCTCTTACCGGCGGAAACATAGATTCTTTCCAGCTCCTCACCCTGCTTTTTGAAAGTAGGTGGGAAAATGCTTTTTCATGCCGATAGGGCTACAGCCTCCCCGAATATATCCGGTCAAAGGCTGCAAATCCTTCATGGGAATCATTTCCGCCTTCTTGTTTTGGGAAATCTTAGCGGCTTTCTTTAAGTCCACTTCCTCCAGTACCGGAATCACCGCCACGAAGTAGCCTGTTTTGTCCCCCTTTAATACCAGGGTTTTATAGATAATTTCCGGGGGAAAGCCTAAGACGGAAGCCACATGAGCTCCGGACAGATCCTCCTCATCCACCGGATATTCCTGCTCCACGTAAGGAATTTTTGCCTTATCCAAAAGACGGCATACATTGGTTTTATTGTCCCTTAGCCATTTTTTTCCCTCCTTTACTGCCTTGCTTCGTGTTATACTAAAAAAATATGGAAAATATTTGAAAAAAATAGATTTTTAGCCTTACACATTTTACACCAAAGAACAAAAGAAAGGAAATCATGAAATCCCATTTAAAACATATATTCTATCCTTTGGCCTGTTTACTTTTTTCTTTGTTTCTGGTCTTTATCCTCTTCGTCTCAGGCTTTTGAGCTGGCCTGCTACGGAAATCCTTCTTATTATAGACAGGAATTTCAAAAAAATACCAAGTTCAAGAAGCTTTTACTGGAAAATCGGGGAGAGTCCATCCCCTTATCAGATTTGGAAAAGGTTATGGGAGAGACCCTTCGCTACCTTCGAGGGGATCGGGAGAATCTCATTATCCCCGTTTCGGTAAATGGTGTGGAGCAAAACTTCTATCAGGAAGATGAAGCCTCTCACATGGCGGATGTACGGGTTTTGTTTACCCTAAGCCTCACCCTGCGCATGATGTTCTTCCTCTCCCTCTGGCTATCATCTTTCTGCTTGTGATTTTAGAACACGGAAGGGCTCTTGCCATTTTGGGAAAAAGGCTTCCTCTATTGTATGGCAGGCTTTTTAGTGATTCTACTGCTCTTCTTCCTCTACGCCAGCCAAAAACTTTGACCAAGCCTTTACGCAGTTTCATCTGCTCTTTTCTCTCAAGGGAACTGGAGCTTTGATCCGGCCCTAAGCCGTATGATAAACATTATGCCGGAAGAATTTTTTCAGGATACCGCCTTTCGGATTCTACGCTTCTTCTTGCTTTTGCTGCTGCCCTTCCTGCCTTTGGCATGGTTTTTCAAGAAGATGGCAAGGAATTGGGGGTATCCTTCGAAGCGAGAAACTGTAACCATTGAAGAGATAAGCTCCGATGGATAATGGGGCTGTAATGGGGACACGCTCCCGCTAACTTCGCCTCTGCGAAGGGAATGACTGTGTTCATTGATGAGGGACGCTCCAATGCAGTATAGGCATGAAATCGGGCACGCTCCCGTTAAGCTCGCTCTCTTCGAAGCGAGGAACTGTAACCATTGAAGAGACAAGCTCCGATGTATAATAGGTCTGTATTTGGGGCACGCTCCCGCTAACCTCGCCTTCGTAGCAGTACTAACTTCAAGCTTCGCTTTGCTCGCTTTCAGTAAGTACTGACGGGCTCAGATTGCCCCTCTTACAGACCTATTATACATCAGTCGCTTCATCTTATTGGTTTCTACAGTTCTTCGCTTCGCAAGTTTGCTAGTACCGGCGGGCTCAGATTGCCCTCTTTCATGCCTATACTGCATCTGTCGCTTCAATTCATTGATTGATACAGTTCTTCTCTCCGCAGGTTTTCGCAAGTATCGGGCTCAGACCACCCACCTTCCAGACCTATAGCCCGGTAAATACATAACATTGATTTATATCCTTCATATTTTCATGATCTATGGAATGCAGATAAACGTTGTTTGTATTGATAAATAACTTTCTTTTATACTTTTATGAGGGAAAATGAGAAAAATTTAAAAATTAAATTGTACTGGGCAGAGGAAGATAAGCTTTATATCGCAGATATTCCGGAGCTAAAAGGATTTTTTGCAGACGGAAAGACTAGAACGGAAGCAATACATAATGCTGAAATAGTTTTAGCAGAGTGGTTGGAAGTAGCAAGGGAGGAAGGCATCCCTATACCAAAGGTAAAAATACAAAGTAGTTTTCCGTAAAAGAGAAAAAGCGGAGCTATATCAGAGTAAAGGATAAAGGAGTTTTATGCAAAGTAATCAAATTCAAAATAAAAAAGCGGTTCTGGTGGGTGTGGAATTTCCGGAGAACAGAGACTTTGCTCTGGACATGGAAGAGCTTTTCGGTCTTTGTCAGGCCTTGTCCATTGAATGCTGCACCAGCATTAGCCAAAAGCTTAGCCAGAGAGGACAGTGCTACCTTTATCGGATCCGGAAAGGTGGAGGAAGTAAGATCCGCGGTACTCTTCCATGAGGCGGATCTGGTCATTTTCCAAAATGCCCTCTCCCCTCCTCAGCTCCATAACCTGTCCAAGGCTCTTTCTGTGGAGGTCTTGGACAGAACTCAGGTGATTTTACAAATCTTTGCGGAACGGGCCAGAAGCAAGGAAGCGAAGATGCAGGTGCAGTATGCCACCCTTCAATATATGCTGCCCAGGCTTGTGGGACTTCGGGAAAATCTCTCTCGCCAGGGCGGAAGCGGCGGTGCCGGTCTTTCCAACCGTGGTGCAGGAGAAAAGAAGATAGAGCTGGACAAGCGAAAGATTCAGGAGGAAATGGCTTTTCTCAGAAGAGAATGCAAGAAGCAGGAAGAGGTGCGCCGGGTAAAACGGCAGAAAAGAGAGAAATCCAATATTCCAAGAATTGCTCTGGTGGGCTACACCAATGCGGGAAAGTCCAGTCTTATGAATGCCATTTTGGATTGGAGTAAGGAAGGTCAGAAGGAAAAGGTGGAAGAAAAGGATATGCTTTTTGCCACTCTGGATACCACCATTCGTCATGTGAAGGGGGAACGGGGAGAGGAATTCCTTTTTGCCGATACGGTAGGCTTTATTCGAGACCTGCCTCCCAAGCTTTTGGATGCCTTCCACAGCACTCTGGAAGAAGCCATTGAAGCGGATTTGATTTTACAGATGGTAGACTATTCCGATCCCAATTATCAAAAACACATGGACAGTACCCTAGCAACCTTAAAAAAACTGGAAGCAAGCCATATCCCCATGCTCTATGTAATGAACAAATGCGACAAGGTTCTTCCTCTGTCGGAGCTTCCCAAGAAAAGGGGAGAAAAGCTCTACATTTCTGTTAAAGAAGGAATTGAATTTCCGAGCTTATGGAGGCGGTAAGCAGAAAGCCTCCGCCAATCTCCGCCCCTGTCCATCCTGCTTCCCTACAGCGAAGCGGCTTGGGAAAAACAGCATCCGAAAAGAAGGGAAAATTCTCTCCCTATCCTACGAGGAGGAGGGAATACAAATGGAACTCCGCCTACCGGAGGCCTTGTACTCTAAGCTCCAGCGCTTTTCCTTTAATAAATAAAGCACTTCCCTCATAGATGGGATATAAAAAATAAGTTTCACACGTAGATTTACGCATTTTAGAACCAAGAATGGAGCATTCCCTCCAATGTAAACAAATAGTGGGGAGTAATTCTTAGCCTATGGACCTGAAAGAGGACAATCTGATCCTGTCAGTACTTGCCGAAAACCTGCGGAGAGAAGGACTGTAACAATCAATGAATTGAAGCGACTGATATATAATAGGTCTGTAAAAGGGCAATCCGAGCCCGTTACTTGCTGAAAACCTGTGGAGTTGAGGACTGTAACAATCAATGAATTGTAGCGACTTATGCAGTATAGGCATGGAAGAGGGCAATCTGAGCCCGCCGGTACTTACTGAAAGCAAGCTAAAGCGAAGCTTGAAGTTAGTACCGCTGCGAAGGCGAAGTTAGCGGGAGCGTGCCCGATTCCATGCCTATACTGCATTGGAGCGTCCCTCATCAATGAATACAGTCCTTCCCTTCGCAGGGGCGAGGTAAGCGAGAGCGTGCCCGATTTCATGCCTATACTGCATTGGAGCGAATACCTTCAATGAATACAGTCCTTCCCTTCGCAGAGGCAAGCTTAGCGGGAGCATGCCCGATTCCATGACCTATACTGCATTGGAGCGAACGCCTTCGATGGTTACAGTTCCTCTATCCATATCGCAGGATCCGTAAGACCATTCTCCCCTTTTTGGTGTTTTTCTCAAGGCCAAGGTAATGGAACTTCCCCAGCCCTCTTACGGAAATCTTTTCTCCCCTTTAGACTGCTGCTGCCCTTCGCCGCCAAACCGTCCTTATACACCAGTTCTTTGGCAAAGTATTCCTGTGCCTTTCCTCTGGAAAGGTGGAATACCGCGGAAACGATACCGTCCAGTCGTTCGGAGGCGGCAAAGATCTGCTCCTCTATTCTTTCCTGCTTAGGGACAAAGGCTTCCTCACACTCTTTGATTTCTACACTGGTATGCCGAATCTGCTGCAAATTCTCCAAGAGATAGTCCTTCATTTTCCGAAGCAGATACACATAGCTTTTCTCATCCCGAAAGAAGATGTCTCCCAGCATTTCCCGTTCTATCCCAAGACTCATAATGGCTCCCAGTACATCTCTATGGGACAGTTCTTCGGAAAAATTTTTCTGCTTTCCCTGAATTTCCAAAAAGCACTACAGGATTGTCTTCCAAGAGAAGCTCCCTGCACTCCTCCTCCTCCATAAAAGCTTGGGTAAAAGAAAAAGGCCTGCTCGTTCCGCCTCTTCTCCTCCCAAAAGCAGAAACTTAGCCCCTCTTTTCCCTTTTTGATTTTCTCTAAAAAGTCCCCTTTCTTTCCGATAAAAGGGACTGTTTCGCACTATACCGCGCTCTTCTGCTTTTTCGCCAAAATATCTTCCACATGGGCAAGAATATCTTCTCTGTCTTTCATGGTCTTTTATTGTCTCGCTCACTATTTCCTATATCTATCTTTCAAACAATCACACTTAGGAATTAGAGCCTTTGCTCCAAAAAAACTCCACTTCTCCCTGCATCCACACTTTGCCCTTAAAACGGCGGCCAATGGCGGGGACTCCCAAAAGATCTTTTTCATTGATGCAAACACGAAATACCGCGTCCATACATCTTACTTTTTAAATCCAGGATATTTTCATGGGTATAGACGTTGCTCTTTACCCGAATATTCACAATCTCTCCCAAAAATGGAATACTGGTCGCACTCCACCCCTCGGTAGGCATAAAGGTGGACTCCACCAAGCTGTACAGGTCTTCCTTTTCGATTCTCTGATTCACCTCGGACATCAGATTCATATCGGTCTCCGTCAGGGTTTCCAAAGCATCCTGATCTCCTGCCTTTGCCGCCTCGAAAAGCTTCATCTGCTCAACAAAGTGCTGTCGCTTTACCCACTCATCCTCCGCCTTCTTCTCTATAGGAAGAAGAATCTTTCCTTCCACGGAAAGTCCGGTCAGATAGACCTGCTTGGGTACCGCCTTAATCTGCATCCGTTTCAGCTGATGGGCTTCCAGAGAATTGCAAAGATAATAAATCAGGGTAATCCCTGAGGTAAAATCCTCCATCACGCCGGCATAGGTTTCCTTTTCCGCATGGCGCTCAAGGCTTCCCTCCACCGTTTCCACCCCTTCGTAGGAACGCATGTAAGGGAAATAATAGTCCCTGTGAAAAATTCCCTCTGCATCTCTGTGCCCCACCACGGTAATGCCCATAGAGGGAGCTACCGGAAGCTGATACTGCTCCACCACCTGTCCATTTCCATAGGAGACAAAGCTGCTGCGATATTTTTCATGTACTGCCCTTTGTAAATAAAACTCTGCATCCTTGTCTTCCTGCAATGCAGAAAACCCAATGGATCGTAGAAACTTATGCATTAGCCTTCCTCTTTCCTGACCTCTCTGAAACCATCTCCATATCTTACAACAAAGGCTACTGTCTTGCAATGAGCTACCTGGGAATGTCTAAAACCATACCCCATGTCCGAATCAAAAGCCAAATGCCCGCATCCTCCTAAATGGTCTTGAAAACAGGCGAGAATAAAAAGCCATGCGGTACAGGTCGGAAAGCGGGGTATGATACCTTCCCCTTTTCCATCCTATGCCACATGAAAGCTCATTTTACTGCTATTTTAATGCTTTTTGAAAAACGCCATTTTCAAAGCTTCCCTACCCTCTCTATGCGGAAGCGCTGGAACCGCCCGGGTTGCCCTTCTGAGTAGACTCAAAAAGACTATGGGTTGCCTTATAAATCTTTCTGGCAATGTAAGGGTTGTTCATGGTGTAAAGATGCACACCGTCCACACCGTGAGTCACCAAATCCACGATCTGATCCACCGCATAGGCAATGCCCGCATCTCTCATGGCAATGGGGTTGTCCTCATACTTGTCCAAATATTCTGAAACTTCTTCGGAACCTTTACCCCGCAAAGACTGGCCATCTTTAAGACCTGACGCTTGTTGATGACCGGCATAATCCCCGCTTCAATGGGAACATCAATTCCGGCCAAAGCACAACGCTCCTGGAAAATGTAGAACTGCTTATTTTCAAAGAAAAGCTGGGAAATCAGGTTCTCCGCTCCCGCATCCACCTTGTTCTTTAAGTAACGAATGTCCTCTACTCTATCCGCGCTCTCAATATGTCCCTCCGGATAGCAGGCTGCGGAAATATGGAAGTTTCCGTGCTCCTTCAAAAAGGCAATCAGGTCGAAGCGTAACGGAAATCTCCTCTATTCTCCTCTCCCTCGGAATATCTCCTCTGAGAGCCAGGATATTCTTTGATTCCGGCAGTCTTCAACTCTTCAATCTTTTCTAATACATCCTGCTTTGTTAAATTTATACAAGGAAAATGAACCACGCTGGGCACTTCGCAGACCTTCTTAATGTGCTCTGCAATAGGGATGGTGCTTTGGTTATTCTTTCCGCCCCCTGCCCCGTATGTCACCGAAATGAAATCCGGTTTTAAATCCCGAAGCTCATCCAAAGTGTCATATATGGTTTCAATGGTGAGTTCCTCCGAGGTGGAAACACCTCGAAGGAAAAACACTGTTTTTTTCTTGAAATAAATCAACAATACTCATTTCTCAATTCCTTTGCCGCCTGGACAAGATTTGCTAAACTTGCCAAGGTCTCCTCGCTTGCTCTAGTCTTCAATCCGCAGTCCGGATTTACCCACAGTTTCTCTTTTTCAATCTTCTTCAGCATCTTTGCCAATGCTTCTCTAATTTCCTGAACGGATGGCACTCTCGGGGAGTGAATATCATAAACTCCGGGTCCTACCTCTGTACGGAAATGGTTCTCTCTTAAGGAGTCCAAAATCTGTAAATCGGAACGGGAAGCTTCGAAGGAAATAACGTCCGCATCCATGTTGTCAATCGCTTTAATAATATCGGTAAACTCACTGTAGCACATATGGGTGTGAATCTGAGTGCCTGCCTGACATCCGCTGTGTACCAAACGGAAGGCGGGAATAGCCCAATCCAGATACTCACTGTACCAGTCAGACTTACGAAGAGGTAACTTCTCTCTTAAAGCCGCTTCGTCTACCTGAATAATCTTGATGCCATTCTTCTCTAAATCCAATACCTCATCACGGATGGCCAAAGCAATCTGCTTTGTGCTTTCCGCAATGCTGATATCCTCTCTTGGGAAGGACCAGTTTAAGATGGTTACAGGTCCTGTCAGCATTCCCTTCATGGGACGCTTGGTTAAGCTCTGTGCATAGGTGGACCATTCCACAGTCATAGCGGAAAGTCTACGTACATCACCCCAGATAATTGGCGGCTTTACGCAACGAGTTCCATAGGACTGTACCCAAGCCTTCTCGGTAAATAAGAATCCGCTTAAGAGCTCTCCGAAGTACTCCACCATGTCGTTTCTTTCAAACTCACCGTGAACCAGTACATCCAGATCCAAATCTTCCTGAATCTTTACCCACTCTGCAATCTTCTTTTGGTTAAATGCAATGTACTCTTCCTTGGTCTTCTCCCCCTTCTTAAAAGCAGTTCTGTTGGCACGAACATCCGCACTCTGTGGGAAGGAACCAATGGTTGTGGTGGGGAAGAGGGGAAGCTTAAACTCTTCCTTCTGAAGCTTTTCTCTCTCTTCAAATACAGGAAGTCTCGTGTAGTCCGCATCGGTAATAGCTGCACAACGATCCTTTACCGACTTGTCTTCACTGTTCGGTCTTGCTGTTGCAAAGAGCGCCTTATTCGCCTCTAAAACCTCCGGCTTAGCCTTACCGCTAAGAAGCTCCTTTTAAATCCAAAAAGCTCTTCCAGCTTCTCGATAGCAAAGCTGAAATGTCTCTTTACTTCCTCGGAAAGCTTATTCTCTCCTACCAAGGTGTAAGGAACATGCAGTAAGGAGCAAGAAGTACTCAGTACTACGGAAATGCCCTTAGCCTCTAAATCCTTTACCTCCTGCACGGTCTTCTCGTAATGGTTTCTCCAGATATTCTTTCCGTTTACCAAACCGGCGAAAAGAAGCTTGTCCTTGGGGAAGCCCTTGGCTACAAGTGCCTTAGTCTCCTTACCCTCTAAGAAATCAAGACCTACGCCGTCAAAGGGGAGTGCCAAAATGCTTTCATAGGCATCTCTTACATCGCCAAAATATGTCTGTAATATAACCTTTGGTGCTGCCCTTTACGGAAAGAATTCCCTGATATAAAGCAGTAAAGAGCTCCAAGTCTTCCTTCTCTAAATCTCTTACCAGGTACGCCTCATCAAAGGCAATCCACTTGGCACCAAGAGAAACGAATCTCTCCACATAAGCCTTATAAGCGGAAACTGCCTGCTCCAGGAAATCCTTCTCGGTCTTCTTCTCTGTATAACGAAGCAGCTTTAATAAGGTAAATGGTCCGATAACTACAGGCTTAGTCTCAACCCCTAAAGCCTTTGCCTCCTCATACTCCTGGAAAGGCTTGTCACCCACAAGGGAGATCACATCCTTATCGGAGATTTCCGCCACCATGTAGTGGTAGTTGGTATTGAACCACTTCTTCATAGCCAAAGCCTTCACGTCTCCAGCCTCTCCCTTATAGCCTCTTGCCATAGCAAAGTACTGCTCCAAGGGGCTTAAGGACAATTCTCTGTAACGATCCGGAATGATGTTAAAAAGCACTGCTGTATCTAAAAAGTTATCGTAAAAAGAGAAATCATTGGAAGGGATGAAATCCACTTCCTCCTGCTGCATCTTCAACCACTGCTTCTTTTTCGAATATCCTTTGCAAGCTCCTGTAGCTCCTGCTCGGAAACCAATCCCTTAAAAAACTTCTCTGTTGTAAACTTTAGTTCTCTTAATGCTCCCACTCTTGGGAAACCGATTACTGATGTTTGCATGCTTTTTTCTCCTTACTTTTTATTTTCCTTTACAAAATGCTTTTCTTGTCATTCCTTAGACTCCCCCTAATGAGAGTCTTTGAAGTGGATATAGTATAGCGTAAAAATATTTCCTCAGGCAAATATAAAAAAACAGGACTTGGCTATAGTTTTTGCCTATAACCAAGTCCTTCACCCTAAATCGGTTCTCTCGCCCTTACTTCTCTCTTATACCAAGCCCTGTGCCAGCATAGCCTCAGCTACCTTCTCAAAGCCGGCTACATTGGCTCCAACCTCAAAGTTACCTTCATGGCCGTAGCGCTTTGCCGCCTCGGATACGCTCTTGAAAAATGTTTTGCATAATTCCCTTAAGCTTCTCATCCACTTCTTCAAAACTCCAGGAAAGTCTCTGAGAGTTCTGGCTCATCTCCAATGCGGAAACGGCAACACCGCCGGCATTGGCTGCCTTACCGGGCATATAAAGGAAGTGATTCTCCAGGAATACATCCACAGCCTGCTCATCGGAAGGCATATTTGCTCCCTCTGCTACGCAGAAGCAACCGTTCTTGATTAAGGTCTTCGCCTCTTCTCCATTTAGCTCGTTCTGGGTTGCGCAGGGTAATGCCACATCGCACTTTACCCCCCAGGGACGCTCTCCTGCATGGTAGGTCGCTCCCGCAACACGGTCGGCATACTCGGAAATTCTGCCTCTCTTTACCTGCTTAATGTCGAAAAGCACATCCAGCTTGATGCCTTCCGGATCATACACATATCCGCCGGAATCGGAGCAGGTTACTACCTTACCCCCAAGGCTCTGTGCCTTCTGGATGGCATACTGAGCAACATTACCGGAACCGGAAACCACAATGGTCTTTCCCTTGATTTCCTTTCCTACGGACTTTAACATCTCATCCACAATGTAGACCAGACCGTATCCTGTAGCCTCCGGACGAGCCAGAGAGCCTCCGAAGGTTCTTCCCTTTCCGGTAAGTACACCCTCATACAAATTGGTGATTCTCTTGTACTGTCCGTACATATAAGCCACTTCTCTTCCGCCTACACCGATATCACCGGCAGGAACGTCTTCGTTAGCTCCGATGTACTTATACAGCTCTGTGATAAAGCTTTGACAGAAGCGCATAACCTCCGCATCGGACTTTCCCTTAGGATCAAAGTCCGCACCACCCTTACCGCCACCGATGGGAAGGCCGGTCAGGGAGTTCTTTAAAATCTGCTCAAAGCCCAGGAACTTCAGAATAGACTGATTTACGCTCGGGTGAAAACGGAGTCCTCCCTTGTAAGGTCCGATAGCAGAGTTAAACTGCACACGATAACCGATATTGATATGGTGCTTTCCCTGGTCATCTGTCCAAGGCACTCTAAAACTAATAATTCTTTCCGGCTCCACAAAACGCTCCAGCAAAGCATTTTTCCGGTAAAGCTCCTCATTGGCTGCCACAATAGGCTCCAAAGACTCTAAAATTCTCTTCGCTGCCTCTAAAAATTCTGCCTCATTGGAATGCTTCTTTTCCAATGCCTGATAGACTTCACTTACATAGGACATAAACTTGCCTCCATTCTTTCCTCATTTACCGCTAAACTATAGCACTAAATCATTTTCAACTACAATAGGAAATATCTTGTATTCCGAAAAAGAATACTGAAACTGTTTTACTCTTCTTTTTCTTTATCTTCTTGCAGCCTTTTGGTCAGTTCTAATAGCATCTTTTGATACTCTCGTTCTCTTTCACATTGTGACTCATCTAATTTATCATTTCGTCGTATTGTATAAAGTAAAAAGAAAACAAAAAGTGCTGCCCATACGCCTTGTGACTTTAATAACTCAGAAATAAATTCTTCCATAATAATCGCACCTCCTTCAAGAATAAATTCTATTTACTTTTTCGGTATTTTTACAATTCAGCTAAAATGGCAAGGTTCATCCTATACTTAATAGCCACCAACCATGCTCAAAAAGCCTCTTTTGAAAAATATTTTTTATTTTTGAATTGCTCGCCTATACCTTTTACCCACAGTATTTGCAGATTGACCAATAATTTGTGCATACTCAATCTGTGAATACTCTTTTTAGAGCAATGGATAGCAGTAAGCTTTGCCGTCTCCTCTCCTAAGATTATGGAAAAACTGTTTTCCAAATAATTTCCATATTCCACTTTTTCTTCCCTAGATTGTATGTCACGAAAAATATGGAGCTTTTATTTTTTTACTTCAACAATTTCTGGTTCAAAGCAGTCTAACCCTTGACTTGACTGTAAAGCTAACTTCTTGCTATTTCCCCAGTGTCTATACATTTTGTGGTAGTTATTGTATTCAGTCTTATTATATTCTTCTTCTATTATTCCTTGTGCTCTCTTTGCAAAGGCTTCTTCAGCCCTCGCCTTGCATCTTTTTCTATCTTTAGTCACTGTTCTACTTCTTCCTCTGTCAAATTTAGTTTTTGCAGTTGTTCTCTACTCTTAAAAATAATGTCATCTCTGTTCCTTTCTGCCCTTCGTAAGGTTGAGATGCATTTTAGCTATGTCTGTTCGAGAAATGCTTACATACGTAATGGGAGCATGGAAAAATTCAAAACAAACAAAGTAATAGTAGTGATTTCATTAATTTATATATTTCGTGAAATCCCCAAAAACTACTAAAAGCTATATTTGTATCCCAGCCCTATTACGTAATTTAGGCTTAGCTATACGATTGGTCTAATAGAAATTTACTTGATTATTATTTAATTCCTTTTTCTTATTCCTCCTTTTTCAATAATCCGCCAACGGTCAGTCCTATTCATTTTAGAAATTGTACCTTCAACAAAAATACGGTAAAATAATCTAATCTTTCTAAGGACGATTCTATTCTATCAATCGCCTTTATCAAAAATGAGAAACTTTTGAGACGGTATGAGAAAAAGGAAAAAAAGAATTTCTCATCTATTAACTTCAGGAGTAAAGATGCTCATAGTCGACTTATTGCATTGCTTAAAAAAACATTTAATGAAGTCAGATGATTCCATAGCATTTATGCGGACTCTCATACAAATGCTATGCGACATACCGGAGGAAGCGGAAGATGGAGAACTTGATCCCTCTTCTCCTTTACGTTTTACAGATTCCAGTCTGAAAAAAATTTACTCTTCCGGCTTTAATAAAAAGATATCTAATGCAATTCTGAGTAATCTTTCCTCAGCTAACTTTATCGATGCAATAAACGAGGGGCTGGAATGATGATGTTTTGGAAAAATCTCTGTAATGATTTTAAAAGAATATGATAGAGAAATCACAAAAGGTAATTTGGGAAAAACGATTATTTTCTTTTACTGGAAAAATTGTCTCTTAGAATCCGCAGATACACGTACCGAATCTGAAAAGAAATTGGTGTCTGCAAGAAAATAATTCGGAAAAAGCAAAAAGAATTTCGGAGAAAGCCTTCTTATAGATTGTAATTTTTAAGTGCTCTATAGAAAACTGCGGCCATTCTCTCATAACAATACTTTCAGATGGTGAGAGCTCTGCAAAAATATGAAATAATTACGCTATCCAAAAAAAGATCCCTACAATACAAGGATCTCCTATGTGTATGCAACGATTGCTTTCAACGATACACCCTACATTGTAGCCCTGAAGAACGCCAAAAATTATTAAATCTTAAGCAAGCTCAAATGAATAGACGAACTGCAATGTTGATTCTTGATGATGCAAGCTTACATAAAAACATCTCTAAGCTCTTATCTAAATTATCTGAAATGACAGAACTTAAAGAAACACAACTAAACTATGATCCTGTATCTGTTTCAATTAGATGGTACTGCTCCATTCGTTTTTGTAGAATTGGTTAAAAACATACGTAAGATACTACTTTGCAACGATTGACTCGATCATGAAAGATTTGGCAAGACAAAACCTTTTATAATGACAACCTAATCCGAGCACAGATACGGGAGGCTTTCCTTTCTTTGGAAGAGAAAGGCATTCCGCCACAAACGATTTTTGATAATATGGTTGGATGGATTCAAAATCTAACCAAACAGAATGAACAATATTGTGTACTTGTAGTCGCTTCACTTTTATACAGTCCTGTGAGGTGTTTCATGTTATTACCGAATAAACTTTTTTTCCTATAATGAAAGTGTTTTGTCACATTTTTCCACGGGTTTTTATCAATTCTTAATCAGCCACTATCCGTAAAGGAACTATATCTACGTGTAATGCCGATAATTTCAGATCCTATAGAATTTATTCAGCTTTTAGACTGCCTTTTATGCTTTTAGGGAAAAATCGATTTTAACGAAACAGGAGATTTATATTTATGTTAGATTGGATTTACTCAGAAAAATTAAAAAAACAAAAAGCCGTCCTGATGGAACTATCCATTTCCACAAAGGATTGAATGTAATTTTAGGATCTCGAGATGGTACTACTTCCATCCGAAATCCACTCTCTTCTGCTTATCGATTACGCTTTTTGAGGAGATTCCTATCTCAAAACTGATGCCATCAAAACGCTTGGAGAGCATGAAATACAATTCTCGTTTCTTTTTAAAAATGAGCGATACACTTTCTCTCGCTCTACAAAAAGAAAAGTAAAGAAGTTATACGCTTAGATAACGCTAAAAATCCTATACGCGTATATTCAAAAAGCAGAATTTATTACTTTGCTTGCTACGGAATACGGTCTCTCTCTTCCCAGCATATCTTTTTCGTAATACTGTAAGCCGCTTTTTAGGATATACCCTAAAAACAACTACACGGAATCACACCCCTTCAGATGAATTCCGGGATGGAATCACAAGAAAAGGCTATTTCTGTTTTAATTGCTTTTATTTGGTTTCTATCAAGATATTTCCACGCTAAAAATACAGCTCACAGAGTGTTCCAATCGTATAAAAGGCTTTCAAAGATGCAAGAAAATATGAATTTATCCCTTCAATGGTCAATGGAGAAAAAAACGATACCGCGAAAATGAAGCGGAAATATCAACGCTTCTATAAATTAGAAATTTTTAAAAGGCAAAGCTCAGGACAAACCGTAATTCCGGAAGACATTGAGTATGATACACAAAGGCATGATTTGCTATTTAAAAATAAGAGATATTCAGAAAGAGCTCCATAAAAAAAGAAGCGGAAATAAAGTTACTGGAAGATAATTTTACATTATGGTGCTTTTACCTACAGAAGCAGACATTCACAGCTTACTGGAATTCTTTCCGAATGCTAATACTACTAAAAATTATGGATATTGAAAAATTCCATAATAAAATTCAATTCATTCTTCATGAAGAATTAGAGACTACAATATCAAGTGCTAAGGAAGAATTAAAAACGATAAAAAAATCCTTTTATTCTTTGACAGAACAACTATCGGAGATTCCCATATCTCCGGTTTTTTCTGATGATTTTCTACAAACCTATACTGCTCTGGATCGTAAGATTCATAAGCTACAGGAGGAGAATAGTACCTATAAATCCATGCAAGAACTAAAAAATGAAAAAGAGAAGTTAAGCAATCGACTTACACAGCATACTGAATTACTTTTGAGAGACATACAAAGTAAAATCAATTTCATGCTAGAAAAAATCAGTGATGAAGTCTCCGATTCAAAAGATACTCCCCCTATGCTTCACTTACGCTCAGCAAACAGTTATGATTTCAGTACAGAAAATGATGAAGGAACCGGTACTCGATATAAGGGAATGTTATATTACGACCTATCTATCCTGTACTTGACTCCATTGCCCGCTATTGCACATGATTCTCTTTTATTTGCCAATCTTTCCGACCAGAATATTAGGAAGATTTTAATGCTCTACGCAGAAGAGAAAGAAAAGCAGATTTTTATTGCATTTGATAGATATGAAAAATTATGGAAATGCAATCAAAGAATTACTTCAAGCGAAATTGTGTATTAAAAGCTCAGTGGTAGAGAGACAGGCACTTTTCGGTAGACAATGGGCTCTAAGAGATGATAGTAAAGTTGATATCCATTGATTATTCATTCATAAGGAGGAAAAGCAATGTTAACTGCAGCTGAAAGAGAGAAAGTTTACTTTACCAGAGGCTTTCGAAACTTTTGTTTTCGTGCCGGAAAAAGCCAACCTCATTTTTATTCTACCAATTCTTGAATATAATTTACTTTTTGCTTTTTTTATTTCTTACTGGTTTGCTTTTAAGCGAATTTAAAAATAACTTGGTATACTAAATTATTATTTTTATTTGCTTCTCTAATATTATAATAGGTTATTTCTGGGGTGCTTGGTTAAAGAAATAATCATATTATTACATCTATTTAAGAGGACTCAAAAAACAACAGAAGGAAACACAGAATTCTCCATCTGAGTGGTTAGAGATATTCCTTAAAAATCATTAATGGAGAGGTACTGGTCATTGACTTAGGTGATGGATTTGTTTTGTTCCAAAACAAAAAAATTAATTGCATTCTTTTACAAGGGATTTTTTTATGATATGGACTATTATGAGAAATTCAAAAAGTCTTTTTGAACCCGAAAGTGCAATTCAGCAACTTAAAAAAATAACAGTATCCCTAACGAGTAATTGGAAAAAGATTCTTTCTCTTCACCCGAGAAGAGCTAAAGCTAACTGGCAAGACTGATTTGGTGAATAATCCATAACTTCTAAAGGAGGAAGCATCAATGTTAACTGAAGCTGAACGAGAAAAAGTTTACTATACCAGAGGCTTTTCGAAACTTTTGTTTTTCGTGCCGAAAAAGCCAACCCTCATGCTCTACTACTCCGATTACGCAAAATTCTTCTCTTATGTTTCATGTGTCTTATCGTATTTGTAATGGTCGGATTTAAAAATAAATTGGCTTGTTAAATGCATTTTATTTGGGGGCTCTTGGGTATTATAGCTAATTATTTCTGGGGTATCTGGTTAACAATGATTATATACAAACATTCTGTATTGTTTCAGTTGATGGAGACAAAGAAGCAACAAGAAAAAGATGCAGAAATATCTTTCTGAATCTCGTGAGGAATTACTACAAGCAATCATTGATGGAAATATATTGATCAAGGATTTAGGAGACGGAATTGTTTTGTACCGAAACAAAAAATATATACATTATTTTACAAGGGGTTCTTTTATGACATGGAGCTTTATGAGAAGTTGAGGAAAAAATATTATTAGAGCCCGAGATTGCAATTCAGCAGCTTAATATTTAAAGAACTACCGTTTCCTATCCGGTAGATAGGAAACGGCAGTTTTATTTATCTTTTTATGTCGGTTGCCAATTGGGTACACTGGAAGGTGGAGCGAACAAAATTTTTGATAATTTGTCAATGAATTGATCAATTATGCTTGGGTCAGGGTGCATGGCAAATATGGCTATTACTACAGTAGCAATTGCGACACCGGCTGTTATGATTCTCGCTTTCTCGACAACCTCTGGATCCATAGCCCAGTCTTCCCCCCTCGCTCGAATGGGTGCCTCAGCAATTTCCTTCTTTCTCTGTACTTTTTGTAAAGCAGGAGCAAGACGTGAATGTTCAGAATTAACCCAGAAAGTATAACCGTAGCTCACCTTGTATGCATGTACCTCGTCTTGAAATAAGTTGTACTCTGATACATAGCCCAGCTTGAGACCAGTTACCTTCGGTTTCAAAGATGAATTTTACCGGACTCTTATCACTACCGATGGCAATTTTATTCAGTATTTTATCGAATGCTGCTTTTTCTGCCGTTCCTTCTCCTAAGGTCATAGAAAAGTATGGATTAAGATCTGCGTTAAAGGAAAAGGCTCTACCATACTCCATTTCTACCTTCAACATACTGTCTGTATTTCCATACCAGCTCATTCCTCTTGATACCTTAAATGTCACTCTCAGATCCGGACTTTCGAATACGGGAATATCAACATTTTCTACTCTTTCTGCCGGAGGTAATACTTGAAAGTTTAATTCATCAATCATTTCCACAAAAACATCTTGAATTCTCTGTTGAATTTCTTTCTGTATATTCAGGCTTATGCAACTGATACAGAGGCACTCCCCCATTATCGGCAAACCCGTCAATTGTGGGATGATTTCTGTCATAAACTCTTTCATGGACATCATCAAAGAGCGTATTTCCTTCAATGGTATGAATGTACTTTTTCATCTCCGGAAATGATAATTCCTACGTGGGCAACTCTCTTTTTGGCCGAATTATAGAAGAAAACTAAGTCTCCGATTTTAGGCACATAGTTTTTGTCATTTAATTTATGATACCGACCTTGCGTCTTATACCAATTGACGCCACTTGGAGTATAGGAAAATTTGGGAAACAGCTCTGTCAGACCGGCTTCTTCTGCACAGTAGGATACGAACATAGCACACCAAGATGCCCCATTCATTCCGAACCATTCACCATAGGGAGTAATATTATTGGCATGATCCTCTTGAAACCCCAAGCTAAGTTCTCTCTTCGCTGCTAAAATCAACTTTATAAACAGACTGATTCGCCTCTTCACCGGAAAAGTCTTTTCCCATTCTCTCCGAATTGCTTCTCTGGCCAGTGGTAAATAGCTCGCGAAAAGACTTGCCCAAGTCTTGCTTCCGCAAATAGCATCTGCGCCAAGGCCATTTTTTTCTTGAAATGCTTTAACGGCCAGCTGTGTCTTCTCATCATAAATTCCGTTGATATCTACTTGATAAGACATCACTCTCAACATTTGCTGGAGATATCTGCATAAAGAACTGTTTGAACCCGGCCGCAGGATATTGCTTAAGGTACCTGCACCATCTCCCTTTCCGAGAAGCACCAGCTTTGTGTTCTTGCCTACCATACCGTCAGCCGTCATATGGAAATCCTTTTGGAACTTTAGCACTCCATTATAGACCGTTTCTGTTGCAATACCGTCCAATGGGCCATCATAGTAAGCTCTATTTCGAAGACCCTGCTGGATTTCTCTCAGTTCACTACGCATAATTTCCCAAGTTGCGGTATCCACCTTGCCATCTTCCGGCTTACCATGCTTCTTTTTGTAACGGTTTACTGCACTTTCCGTTCCATTTCCGAAAACTCCATCCGTACCATTCGGATTAATGCACAGAATGTGAAGACCATATTGCAAATAGAGTACATTGCTTCCTCTTGATCCTTTGGATAGAGGAAAGGCATCTGTAGTTCCATCTTGACCATCCCCGGCAAAAAGAAACGCTGCTGTAAGAGGGCCAACCTGTCCATCTACACTTAATCCCTTCTCCCTCTGGAAATTCTTAATGCTTGTCACCAGACTTTCGCTTGCGACACCATCCTCCAAAAGCTACTTCCTGACCATGCGCATTTAATGCCTTTTGAATCCTTTTTCATACTGTCTGAAAGTTTATTCCAGGTAAAGAATCTACTTTTCCGGTTTTGGGAATCTTATTTTTTTCCTGGAATTTCTGTACCGCCAGTTCTGTGCCAGCTCCGAAGATACCGTCAATACTTCCCGGAGAACAACAAAAGAATCCTTAAGGCGTACTGTATTGCCAAAACTCGGTCTCCCCTTGCACCTTGTTCGATTGGAAAAGAGTGATTACTTTCTTCCGAAAAAAGCATTGCTCTTGTTTTTTCCCCAACCATACCATCTGCTTTTTAAGTAATGTTTTCTCTGAAATCTCTTTACTGCTTCCAATGTAGACTCTTTAGGATATCCATCAGCGATTCCCTGATAAACTCCCTTTTTTCTCAGAGCTCTCTGTAAACTGGCAAGCTCTTCCTTTAAAGAATTCCATGTATCATTCCCTACGATACCATCCCGGGATAATCCATAGCTTTCCTGAAACTTTAGCACTCCCGCTTCCATTCCATTGCCAAAGACTCCATCCAGTTCTCCTCCGTAGCAACACAGAATTCTAAGTCCGATCTGCACGTTTCTGACATCATTTCCTTTTTGCTCCTCTTTTTAGTAACATACTTTTGCTCCTTCCTTTTCGCAATCATCAGATTGCAATCTTTCTTTTCTAAACATAGTGTTCTCTCAAAGAAAAACTCTGCACTATAGTGTTTGGCCCTTCAGATTTTCTTCTTCTACTATTTAGCCTTGGGCATACTAAAAAGGACAATTGGAAATATCTTTTTAAATTTGGATACAGCCCCACTTTTTGTGGAGCTGTTCTCGATTAATCTACCGGTATGGTAACAGAGCAATGTGTCTTGCACGCTTGATAGCGGTTGTGATTGCTCTCTGATGTAATGCACAAGAACCTGTAATTCTTCTGGGAAGGATCTTTCCTCTCTCAGAGATATACTTTCTTAATGCTCCTACATCCTTATAATCTACCGGCTTTACCTTATCTCCGCAGAATCCACAAACTTTCTTTCTGCTGCGGAAGCCTGCGCCGGCTCTTCTTGGTCTTGCTGAACCACTCTTATCTGACTTCTGAAATGCCATGGCTTTCCTCCTTCTATATTGCAGCTATGCTGCTCTTCATCCTGAGGAAACCTTCCCTACCTAAGTGAAGGGGAGTCCCTCGTCCTCTACCCCATCAGGTATATTCATAAATCCTTCTCCAAGATCCTCTTCTCCGCCGCCTACATAGGGGCCGGAAGAACGGGAATAGGAAGTGTTGCCTCCCTGTCCTTTGCTGTCTGCAAACTCCTGGTCATCCACAATAATATCTGTGGTATATACGGTTTGTCCGTCTTTGTTCTGATAACTGCCTGTCTGAATACTGCCGGATACCAACATACGCATCCCTTGATGCATATACTTCTCTGCAAATTCTGCTCTCTGTCCGAAGGACACACAACGGATAAAATCTGCTGTAGGCTGTCCATCGTTTTGGTTTCTGCGGCCTCTTCTGTCCACGGCAAGAGTATATCTTGCAATGGCCATGCTGTTCTCACCCTGGGAATACCGAATTTCCGGATCTCTTACCAATCTACCCATCAGGATAACTCTGTTCATGTTTTACTCGCTTTCCGCTTGCTTATTCAGCTACTGCTTCTGCTGCAGGCTCATGCTTCTTTGTCTTAGCTGTTTCTTCTTCTGGCTTAACCACAAGATAGCGGATTACCGGCTCCATAATACGGATCTGGTCCTCGAGCTCGTTAGGAGTGTTTGCATCTCCTGTGAACGGGATGAAATAGTAGTAGGCTTCTTTCATATGCTGAATTTCATAAGCCAGTCTCTTCTTACCCCACTCTTCGATAGGCTCTACAACAGTACCATTGTAACGGGTGATAAATCCCTTAATCTTTTCAATGGCTGCTGCTCTCTCCTCATCATCGAGCTTCGCACTGAGAACAACGCATAACTCATACTTGTTCATTCGCTTTTACCTCCTTTTGGTCTCTGGCCTTTCCTTTTGGAAAAGCAAGGAATAGTGATACAGCTACCAATATTAGCAAAGTTCTCTACTGATTGCAAGCATTAAAATTAGTCCATAGCAATAATAAAATTAGTCCACGTCAATAATATAAATCCTCTCCTTTGCCAGTCTCTGCAAAAGAGCATCTTCCGTATCGTCTGTATAGCCACTGAGCTTTCGAAAGGCCTCCGGATTCAATATTTTCAGCATCACCACCGGATCCTCCGGCAGTTCATCCTCCTCATCGGAGAGGGCCGCTTCCTCCCCCCTTCTTTCTATAAGTTCCTTGGTGGGAAGGGCATAAAGTACAGACTTTTCGATTTCTTCCAAAAGGCTTTTTCTTCAGTCTAAGCTTCCCTATAGTCCGAAAAGCCGTAGGGGCTGTAAATGCTTTCCGCCACGGGAATCAGGAAGCAAAGGACTCCCCTCCTCCTCTAAAAGCGAAAAGGCACGGCGAAGCAATTCTCCCATAATGCCCTGTTTTTCTCTTTTTCTTTCTTGGTACCGATGGCATAGGGGTAACTTGCCGTAAGCTCCTTTTTAAAGAAGGACATACTGAAAGGGTTGATATGGAGCATTCCCACAATCTCTCCCTCTTCCTCCATGGCAAGGATTCTCTTCGGTCTTTTACGATAATAGTAGTCCACAAAGGCATCCGAATCCTCCGGGAAGATCTCCCGATACAAGGCCTTGGTTCTTTCCTGTTCCGCCTCCGTTTGTAAAAGAAGAATTCGTCTACTCATAGTCTTCTACTTCTTCCCTCATACTTATCCGTAAGATACTTCTCATAGCCCTGAAAGTCCTTCTGTAAAACCATGTATTTTCTGGCAAAGCCGATGGGATTATAGCTTTCCTTTGCCTTTCGAAGACCTTGCAGACCCATATCATCCTCTCGGTTTACCAGCTTCGCCTGGGGGAATTCATGAAGCAGAAATTCCTGGTTAATCACCTGATAAATTCCGGGGACATTGGGATTACCCTTTTCAATAGAGATGCTGGCCATTTCCTCACGGGGATTGTAAGCGCCGATGGAGAAAGCTTCCAGCTTTCCGTCTATGAAAATACCTCCGATGTAATGGTCTATAGCAAAGCAATTCTGTAAAACCTCGTGGATTCCCTTGATTTCGTATTCCAGGGTTTCCTCTCCGTTTCCCTCTTCCTTGACCCGATGGGTGTACCAACGATCTAAGAAATCCCAAACTGCCTGCTTTTCCAGACAACGAATACTTCTGTATTCCCAGCGGCCCTCATATTCTCTCTTGAACTTGTTGACCAGATTCTTCTTCTTATGAAAACGCTTTCCCGGCAGGGTTCGCAGCTCCTCCGCATCATAGAGGTAGTCCTTGTAATCCTCCTCTTCCCGTACGATAAAGCGGGGATCCTCCTCCAAATGCAGGTACTTTACCGCCTCTTCGTCCGCCAGATAGATTTTTAAAAGGCTTCTTCAAAACCTGATTAAAGTAATCCTTAATCAAATCAAAATACTGAGGCAAATCCTCTTCGTCACAGTAGGGCGTGGCGGTATACTGCTCTCCATCCTTTGCCATCAGAATAAAAAGAGCCTTGTCCTCCCACTCTGCTATGCGGGTGTCACAATATTCCGCCCAGAGGTAGCTGTCCAAAGCGCAACTATCACAGGTTTTGTTCGGTCTTCGATAAAAATAAGGAGCAATACGGACGGAGTCCTCACCCGTATTGGCTCAAATACCAATTTTTCGCATCCAATGCCATATTTGTCCTTCCTTTCAGGAACTGCTTACTACTTGGGACATTTTACCACAGAATGCAAAAAGCTTGTGAAAAACGATAAAATTTCCTCCTTTCTTTTGAAATTATTCATTCTTGAGAAAGACTTCTCTGTAGACTCTCTCCAAATTAACAACGCTGACCGGTCTTAGCCTTACCATAACAAAAGAAAGGGCCTCTGCCTAGACTCCATATTCGGATAATATCCGTATACGGATAAGGTTTTAGCCCTTTCTCTACGTATTTCTCTATTGATTTTTCTCCTACTGCCCTGATTAATTAATGGGAAATACGGCGGAAAGATGGCGCTTTTCTGAGCCGGCTTTTTCCTAAGCATTCACTCCATTATCTTCCGACGCATCCATTCCATAAATCTCCAGCAGCTCCTTGCTGTAGATTCCCTTTTTCCCGATACAGAATCAGGGGCGGTAAAATCCGAAGCTCCACGGAGGCTCCCCGTACCGCTTCCAAAAGGAAAAGCTTTGCCTCTCCCTCCACAAAGGAATGAACCATCTGCAATCTTTTCGGCTCCAGTCCCTTTTCCCGTAAAATGCTGATAATCTCCGCCATTCGTTTCGGCCGATGCACAAGATAAAACTTCCCCTTAGGAGCCAGTAAATATCTTGCCGCCTCTGAAACATCCGTAAAACTGCAACTCACCTCATGTCTTGCAATATTTTTCTTTTCCAGCGGATTTTTGCAGGTCTCCCTGCATATAGGGAGGATTTGCGGTCACCACTGTAAAGGAAGAGGCAGAGCTTTTCCCCTCTACCGTCCTTTTTCTCTTGGATTTTGCAAAGGTCTCCCTCCGGGATATGGATTCGCTCCTCTTCATTTAAGGCTGCGGATCTTTTTCGCAAGCTCCACCGCCTCCTTTTGAATTTCTATGCCGTAAATGCTTTCCGCCTCTGTTTTCGCCGCCAAAAGCAAGGGCACAATTCCATTTCCGGTACAAAGATCAAAGACTCTTCCTCTCTTTACCCCCTGCTTTGCAAAATTCGCCAAAAGCACCGCATCCGTTCCATAACAAAAGGCTTCCGAATCCTGAATAATTCGGTAGTCTTGCATTGTAAATCATCTATTCTTTCCATGATAAACTTATCTATTCTTTCTCTTTGAAAAACCGCTTCTAGGCTTCGTCTTTTCTCCGTCTTGGCTTAAACTTCAGCTCCGAAACCTCATACTCCCGAAGCTCCTTCTCATCTTCCTTTTCCAAGTTTACAATCAGCTTTACCTTCTGGTTTAAGACAGAAACGGAAACCACCTCTCCCTTTTAAGCCCTCCTTGGTGGTGGCATAGTCTCCCACCGCCGGCAGCTTGGAGTTTAAGAACTCATAAACCTCTTCTTCATTTTTCAAACAACACATCAAACGGCCGCAGACCCCGGAGATACTGCTGGGGTTTAAGGATAAGCCCTGCTCCTTTGCCATCTTGATGGACACCGGAACAAACTCCGGAAGATAGCTGTGACAGCACAGAGGCCGACCGCAGGAGCCGTAGCCTCCCAGAAGCTTGGTCTCGTCTCTTACCCCCACCTGTCGAAGTTCGATTCTGGTACGGAAAATCGCCGCCAAATCCTTCACCAACGCACGGAAATCCACCCTGCCGTCCGCGGTAAAATAGAACAGTGCCTTTCCCCGGTCAAAGGTATATTCCACATCAATCAGCTTCATTTCCAGCCCATGCTCTTGAATCTTCTTCCGGCAAATCTGAAAAGCTTCCCTTTCCTTCTCATGATTTACTTCGTACTGCTTCCGGTCCTCCTCTGTGGCCTTTCTGAGAATTTCCTTAAGAGGCATCACAATCTTTTCCTCCGAAGCTCCTTTATTGGCCATCAAAACTTCTCCGTATTCCACGCCTCTGGATGTTTCCACCACGGCAAACTCTCCCCTCGTAAAGCTTATGCCCTTGGGAGCGAAATAATATACCTTTCCGCGGTTCGAAACTTTATTCCAATTACCTCTGTCATCTATAACCCTTTCTTTATGGCTTTTTCTATGGCTTTCTTTTATGGCTTTCTTTTATGGCTTTTTCTATAATTATGTATTGATAAAAACAAAAAGAAATCTAAAATCTGATAGTTTTGGGCAACATTTACCGCCCGTCCTTCTTTATAGCGTTCTATATATTCTCCCCACTGCCCCAGTGTCCAATAGGAATATTTTTCCGCCATAGCCGTAATGCCTCTCTCTGGCACTCTGCCCATAGAGCAAATGATGGTCTTTCGTGCTTTTATAGCATAACACATCCCGCAAAATAATATCAAGAAAACAGTAGAGCTCTTGCCCGTCCAGCTGTCCCAGCTCCTCCGCGTATTTCTGCATTTCCTCCTGCTTCTTATGGGCAATCTCCTTTAAAAAGGCGGGTAAAGCACGAAGAGCCGGAATTTCCTGCAGCAATTTCCACTGCTTATCAATGGGCATATCCCCCACATAGACTCGAACCACACGGCTCAAAACGGTGTCTAAAAGCTTGTTTTCATTTTCGCAAAGGAGAATCATGATAACATGCTCCGGAGCTTCCTCCAGGGTTTTTAAAAAGGGCATTTTGAGCCTCCACCGTCATCTTATCGCTGTGGCAAAGCACGTAGACCTTGTACTGCCCTTCCTTCGGGAAATGTCCACCGTCCCCTTCACTTCCTGACGAATCTGATCAATGGAAATGCTGGATTTCTTCTCTCCGTTTTCCTTCTCCTGATAATCCACAAAAATCAGATCCGGATGCTCTTCCTTTTTCAATGCGAAGACTCAGACTGTCCTCCGACTCTTCCTTTTTCACTATAAAAATCTGGCCGGTCCTCTGTGCTTTTCTTCTGTCGAAGGCTGAACTGCTTTTCCGGTTCTTCCTTTTTACTTTTATGAAAAAGCCGTACCACAAAGTCCTTCGCCATTTTGACGAAGCAAGTCCTCTTCCTGCCCAATCACAAGATAAGCATGATGGATTCGATGATCCGGTATGGAAATCCCCTTCATTCCTTGCCTTTTCCTCTTCCTGTTCTCTTCTTATCACAATCGGATGACCCGCTACAGCCCTCTTTCCGTCCCCCGATTTTATATCCGCCAGAATCTCTTCCACACATTTGTCAAAATCAAGATTGTAATAGCGTTTCTTAATGCCGGCTTCCCGAAGCTTTTCCTCCGAAAAAAATCCTTTATTATCCGCCTGAAAACGTCTTTCCAGCTCCTCCAGAGCCTTGGGATCATTCCCCTGCTCCCGAGCCTTGGCTCGACTTAGAGCGAAACTCATCCTCCAGCTCAATATAAACAGGCTGAATAAATTCCTGCCCCAGATAATCTTTAATACTGTTGTAGCTTTCAAGGTTCCGATGCAGAGAAACCCTTGCCTTTCTCCCGAAAACCTTCCTCATAAGCCGTACCGTAATACCAAAGTCCAAAAGGCAGTATCGTAGCTGCGGCTTTCCATCATTTTCCCCTCTGAAAGAAGCTTTAAAAATCCTCTTCCAAAAGAAAGTGATATTCCTCCCTCCTTTTCCATGGGGCGCATAGGCTCGGTGGTATAAGGAATAATCCTTTTTAAGTCGCTTCTTTTCACCAGCTCTTGAAAATGCTATCCTTTCCCTACAGCGGATTTTCCGCAGATATAGTATATCATTGCTCCTCATTCTCCTAAAGGCTGGCCCGGGCCCTGATTGTCTCCTCCATCATCCGCAGACTTGGGGCCTTCTCCCACTACCGCATCATCAGAGCTATGACTCTTACTGCTTTTCTGACCGGCCGTAGATTCCTTCGATGCTGCCGTACTGCTCTTTTTTACCGCTTTGACTCTCCAAGGTGGGAGATTCCCCGATACTTTCCTTGTTACCCTTACCGGAGGAACTGCTTTCCTCTTTGGAGGCGGAATCTTTTCCGGATTCCTTCGTAGATTCCTTTGGTACTCTCCTTATTGCTTTCCTCGGATTTGGTCGATGTTTCTTCCTCCGAGCTTTCTTCCGTAGTCTTTTCCGTTCTAGCTTCCGTTTCTTTCTTCTTGCTCTCTTTGGCGGCTTCCGTAATCACAACCGCTTCCTTACTGCTCTCTGAGGCAGCTTCCGTCGCCTTTAAATTCGGTAAAGAAAAAGCCTGCAATATTCTTGAAAAACAAAAAGCAAACCACGATAGCCACAATGGCTGAGGGATAAGGGTGAAAAGCAGCTTCAGAATATCCCCTGATAAAATTGGCTTCTTCATCCACATGCTGCTCACTTCTTCTTTTCTTTCTATGATCCTTCATACCTAATCTATAACCCCTTTGCAAAAACATTTTTCCTTAGAATCTTGCATATTTTAACATGAAAATGCAGAACAATCTATGAGGAACTAAGCCCAAGGTTTAACTTATCTGTATTGCTTCTATATTTTATGTACAAAATGGAAATTCCTCTTCAAAAATACTTTAAAGAATTTCTCTTTAAAAATACTTTTAAAGGAATTTCTCCTTTACTTCTCCGGAAGAAACAATCTTCATGCTGCCCTCTTGGCAACGCACGGAAAGAGAACCATCCTCTAAAAATCGCTTCTACCCTTCCTCGATATTCCTGATGGTTTTCCGTGAAGAGGATATCCTTAGTTAATAAGATATTTTCCTTCCTATACTCTTTCTTCCACCTTATCCTGATCTAAAAGAGAAAAAAATAGTGAAACAGGATAGAAGCAAGAAACTGATTTCGGTTTATAGTTTCCTTCTTTTCCTCATGATAATCAAACAATGTTCCGGCAATGCCGGAAAGCTCCTGGGGAAATCCGGCTTCCGGCAGAAAAAGATTAATCCCGATACCCATAATACAATAGGCTAAAGAAGAAGAATCGCCAAAGCTGTCCTTCAGCTAAGATTCCCACAGCTTTTTTTCCCTTTATAAAACAGGTCATTTACCCACTTAATGGAAAGCTCTATATCAAAAACCTCCTTCACGGCACGTTTTACCGCAACCGCTGCATGGCAGGTTAGAACCAATGGGTTCTTGTTTTCTCCCCTGGGCTTGGTCAAGATACTGAAGTACAAGCCTGAGCCCTTGGGAGAAAGAAAGGATTTGCCCATCCTACCCCGTCCGGCAGTTTGATAATCGCTAAGAAAAAAACGGTACCTTCCGAAATATGGGAGAAAATATCTTCTCCATAGGGAAGCTCTTGTATTCTTCTTTTGCATTCCGTATTGGTGGAGTCAATTTCATCAAATAAAAGTACATAAGGTTCCAAAGATAAGCATCCCTGATTTCTTAGATGATAAAAACGCAATATTTCTGTAGAAGATAAAGGCTCCATAATTCCTCCAAATTTCTATATAAGATCAGATTATTATGAATACAGATATATGAATACAGATATCTGAACACAAACCATTTTGAAATTCAAAAATAAATTTATATACAAAAAATCCCAAGAACATCTTGGGGATACCATGACGCCAACGAGAATCGAACTCGTGATACCACCGTGAAAGGGTGGTGTCTTAACCGCTTGACCATGGCGCCATAACTCTATAGTAGAGCGAAAGGCGAAGACCGGATTTGAACCGGTGATCAGGGTGTTGCAGACCCACGCCTTACCACTTGGCTACTTCGCCACACATTCTCTTGGCTTAGCGAAGAGAAATGGGAAACGCCTCCAGATGGACTCGAACCAACGACACCGCGGTTAACAGCCGCGTGCTCTACCGACTGAGCTATAGAGGCATAAATAAATATCCGATTGGAAGAGTTTATCATAGTAAAATAAAGATGTCAAGACAAAAAAACCAGACGCATTGGATAAGCCCTCGACCTATTAGTAACTGTCAGCTGAATGTATTGCTACACTTACACCTCAGTCCTATCTACCTCGTTCTCTTCAAGGGGTCTTACTCTTACGATGGGATATCTCATCTTGAGGTTGGCTTCACGCTTAGATGCCTTCAGCGTTTATCCATTCCCAACTTGCCTACCCTGCTATGGGATTGATTCCCAACAGGTACAGCAGAGGTCAGTCCATCCCGGTCCTCTCGTACTAAGGACAGATCCTCTCAAATATCCTACGCCCGCGCCGGATAGGGGACCGAACTGTCTCACGACGTTCTGAACCCAGCTCGCGTACCGCTTTAATGGGCGAACAGCCCAACCCTTGGGACCGACTTCAGCCCCAGGATGCGATGAGCTGACATCGAGGTGCCAAACCTCCCGTCGATGTGAACTCTTGGGGGAGATCAGCCTGTTATCCCCAGGGTAGCTTTTTATCCGTTGAGCGATGGCAATCCCACTTTCATACCACCGGATCACTAAGTCCAGTAGTTTCTACTCTGCTCGGACCGTCGCCCTCGCAGTCAAGCTCCCTTATGCCTTTGCACTCTTTGGATGGTTTCCAACCATCCTGAGGGAACCTTTGAGCGCCTCCGATACACTTTCGGAGGCGACCGCCCCAGTCAAACTCCCCACCTGACATTGTCCCTTGACCGGCTTTACGGCCTAGGGTTAGAAATCCAATAACATAAGGGTGGTATCCCAACAGCGACTCTGATAAAACCGAAGTTCTATCTTCTTCGTCTCCCACCTATCCTGTGCATACATTACCGAATCCCAGTATCAAGCTGGAGTAAAGCTCCATGGGGTCTTTCCGTCCTGGCGCGGGTAACCAGCATCTTCACTGGCACTTCAATTTCACCGGGTGCATTGTTGAGACAGCGCTCAAATCATTACGCCTTTCGTGCGGGTCGGAACTTACCCGACAAGGAATTTCGCTACCTTAGGACTGTTATAGTTACGGGCCGCCGTTTACTGGGGCTTCAATTCAAAGCTTCGATTGCTCTAACCTCTCCTCTTAACCTTCCAGCACCGGGCAGGCGTCAGCCCATATACTTTACCTTACGGTTTCGCATAGACCTGTGTTTTTGCTAAACAGTTGCTTGAGCCTTTTCTCTGCGGCCCAGTTGCCTGGGCACCCCTTCTCCCGAAGTTACGGGGTCATTTTGCCGAGTTCCTTAACAATGCTTCTCCCGCCGGCCTTAGGATTCTCTCCTCATCTACCTGTGTCGGTTTTGCGGTACGGGCTTACTAAACACAATAGCGGCTTTTTCTCGCCACAGAGTCCAAGAGCTTCTCTACTTCTTTTCGATCCGCATCAGGTCTTCAGATTGTATAGCGGTTTTTCCTACTACACTCCTACCTCCCTTGCACCGGTCTTCTCATTCCCGGCTCTCTCTTTCTCCATGTGTCCCCACATTTCTGATTTAGTAAGGTACTGGAATCTACACCAGTTGTCCATCGACTACGCTTCTCAGCCTCGCCTTAGGCCCTGACTTACCCAGGGCAGATCAGCTTTACCACCGAAACCTTAGATATTCGGCCTGGAGGATTCTCACCTCCATCTCGCTACTCATTCCGGCATTCTCTCTTCAAAACTCTCCACGGCTCCTTCCGGTACCGCTTCTACGTGTTTTCAATGCTCCTCTACCGATGGTTTACACCATCCCTAAGCTTCGGTGTCATGTTTTAGCCCCGTTAATTTTCGGCGCAGGACCTCTCGACTAGTGAGCTATTACGCACTCTTTGAATGTGTGGCTGCTTCTAAGCCAACATCCTAGTTGTCTATGAAATCCCACATCCTTTACCACTTAACATGTACTTTGGGACCTTAGCTGTAGATCTGGGCTGTTTCCCTTTTGACTACGGAATTTATATCCCGCAGTCTGACTCCCATGTATATCTATACGCCATTCGGAGTTTGATATCTATTGGTAGACTTTGACGCCCCCTCAAGAATTCAGTGCTCTACCTGCGTTAGACTCTCCATGAGGCTAGCCCTAAAGCTATTTCGAGGAGAACCAGCTATCTCCGGGTTCGATTGGAATTTCTCCGCTATCCACACCTCATCGCCACCCTTTTCAACGGATGTGCGTTCGGACCTCCACCAAATTTTACTTTAGCTTCATCCTGGACATGGATAGGTCACCCGGTTTCGGGTCTATATCTACTGACTTTGCGCCCTATTCAGACTCGCTCTCGCTTCGGCTCCGGACCTTAAGTCCTTAACCTTGCCAGTAACTATAACTCGCCGGACCGTTCTACAAAAAGTACGCGGTTCAGCTTGCGCTGTTCCACAGTTTGTAAACACAGGGTTTCAGGTTCTCTTTCACTCCCCTCCCGGGGTCCTTTTCACCTTTCCTTCACAGTACTAATCGCTATCGGTCACTGAGTAGTATTTAGCCTTAGGGGGTGGTCCCCCCGTATTCCTGCCAGGTTCCACGTGTCTGACAGTACTCTGGATTCCGCTCATTCCTTTACGCTTCGTGTAAGGGGCTTTCACCCTCTATGGCAACGCTTTCCATCGTCTTCCACTCACTTACGGAACTAAATGCGGTCCGAACCCCAAGGTGCACGCACCTTGGTTTGGGCTCTTCCGATTTCGCTCGCCACTACTTTCGGAATCACTGTTGTTTTCTCTTCCTCCGCCTACTTAGATGTTTCAGTTCAGCGGGTTCCCTCTGTACAGTTATGTATTGGCTGTACAGTACTAGAGCTTTTCTCTAGTGGGTTTCCCCATTCAGATATCTGCGGATCAAATCGTATTTGCCAATCCCCGCAGCTTTTCGCAGCTTATCACGTCTTTCTTCGGCTCTCAGTGCCCTAGGGCATTCACCCCTATGCTCTTATTGCTTTAACCAATTCTCCACTTGATCGCTCAAGTGTTTGAGATACTAGCGTGTATCTCTTTTTCTGATTTGCAAGTCAACCTTTCGGTTTCCTTGCCTCGTTTTGTACAAGTTTTACCTTGTACCCTCGGATGTCTTACTCTATTTACTAGAATAATCATTTCTTTCGGATATTCACTTATCAATGTACTCGTGGATTGCTCCACGAATGGAGATAAAGGGATTCGAACCCCTGACCCCCTGCTTGCAAGGCAGGTGCTCTCCCAACTGAGCTATATCCCCAAAAATGCTTTCGCATTGGATATTTTTAAAAATGTCCGGCATCCACCTATCTTCCCGTGCCGTTACCAGCAAAGTATTTTCGGCCGCTTAAGTCTTAACCGTCGTGTTCGGGATGGGAACGGGTGTTTCCCCTAAACGCATCAACACCGGACAAAGTTTAACTATTTAATTCTTCTAGCTTCTTCTACATAGAACTTACTTAACATCGAACTGTTTCTATATTAAATCTCTTCTATAGATTCTTCTAAAAGCCGCGACTTCCGTCGCCCTCTATTCATCAAAAATCGAATAACACACAAACCCCTACTTTATCCTTAGAAAGGAGGTGATCCAGCCGCACCTTCCGATACGGCTACCTTGTTACGACTTCACCCCAGTCATCAGTCCTGCCTTCGGCAGCTCCCTTTCTTGGGACACTGACTTCGGGCATTACCAACTCCCATGGTGTGACGGGCGGTGTGTACAAGACCCGGGAACGTATTCACCGCAGCATGCTGATCTGCGATTACTAGCGATTCCAGCTTCGTGTAGTCGGGTTGCAGACTACAGTCCGAACTGAGACGTTATTTTTGAGATTTGCTTAAGGTCACCCTCTTGCTTCCTTTGTTTACGCCATTGTAGCACGTGTGTAGCCCAAGTCATAAGGGGCATGATGATTTGACGTCATCCCCGCCTTCCTCCAGGTTATCCCCTGGCAGTCTAGTTAGAGTGCCCATCTTACTGCTGGCTACTAACTATAGGGGTTGCGCTCGTTGCGGGACTTAACCCAACATCTCACGACACGAGCTGACGACAACCATGCACCACCTGTCACCATTGCCCCGAAGGGAAAGTACATTACATACTCTGTCAATGGGATCTCAAGACTTGGTAAGGTTCTTCGCGTTGCTTCGAATTAAACCACATGCTCCACCGCTTGTGCGGGTCCCCGTCAATTCCTTTGAGTTTCATTCTTGCGAACGTACTCCCCAGGTGGAATACTTATTGCGTTAGCGACGGCACCGAGATGCTTTGCACCCCGACACCTAGTATTCATCGTTTACAGCGTGGACTACCAGGGTATCTAATCCTGTTTGATCCCCACGCTTTCGAGCCTCAACGTCAGTTATTGTCCAGTAAGCCGCCTTCGCCTCCGGTGTTCTTCCTGATATCTACGCATTTCACCGCTACACCAGGAATTCCACTTACCTCTCCAACACTCTAGAACAACAGTTTCCAAAGCAGTTCCCAGGTTGAGCCCGGGTATTTCACTTCAGACTTGCCATTCCGTCTACGCTCCCTTTACACCCAGTAAATCCGGATAACGCTTGCCCCCTACGTATTACCGCGGCTGCTGGCACGTAGTTAGCCGGGGCTTCTTAGTCAGGTACTGTCATTATCTTCCCTGCTGATAGAGCTTTACATACCGAAATACTTCTTCACTCACGCGGCGTCGCTGCATCAGGGTTTCCCCCATTGTGCAATATTCCCCACTGCTGCCTCCCGTAGGAGTTTGGGCCGTGTCTCAGTCCCAATGTGGCCGGTCATCCTCTCAGATCGGCTACTGATCGTTGCTTTGGTAGGCTTTTACCCTGCCAACTGGCTAATCAGACGCGGGTCCATCTTATGGCGATAAATCTTTTCACCCTGTACCATGCGGTACTGTGTGCTTATGCGGTATTAGCAGTGATTTCTCTCTGTTATCCCCCTCCATAAGGCAGGTTACCCACGTGTTACTCACCCGTCCGCCACTAGATAACTTATCTTCCGGCCGAAGCTTTCCGATAAGCATCTCGTTCGACTTGCATGTGTTAGGCACGCCGCCAGCGTTCATCCTGAGCCAGGATCGAACTCTCATAAAAAGTGCTTTTCTGCAAAAAGCATTATCCGCTCTTCCGAGCGGTTTAGTTCAGTCCAAGTCAAAACGCGCTTAGCTTGTTTTTCCTTAATTACTGTTAAAGTTTGTTTTCGCTGCACATTTCTGTGCTTCTGAATTTTCTCTGCCGGAATTCCGGCTTTTCGTTCTTCTTAGAAGAACTTCTTTTCAAGAATCTTCAGGGTCTGTGTATTATTCGATCTTTGATTTTCAAGGTTCAGTTTTGCAAAAAGTTTTCTCGGTTCATCTCGGCTGAAGCCTTGATTTTCCTTGCTTTCTTTCTGCTTTTTGCTGTCTTGTTTTTTTGCGACAGCTTGTGTATCTTAACACCCGTTTATGGGACTGTCAAGCAATTTTTTTGCCTTTTTAGATTTTTTTCCATTTTCAGGAAACAACTATATCTTGGTTTAAAAGGCTTCTATATCTTGTTTTTCCTTCTGTTAATTCATAAAAAGATTCTTGTAAACAGATTGCTTTCCTTCAAAATATAGGGAATACTCCCGGTCGGGAAAAGCCTTCCAAAATCGTATCCTTTAGGGGAAGTTAGGGCAGAATACTGAGAAGAATCAAGGCAGAACCAAAGCCAAAACACCCATTCCACCGCTGATAACGCCGCTCCGGAGAGCCGGTTTACGAGTTAAGTCCCGCAATTTAAAGAGATACTCAAAATTTGAAAGCCAATTTTCAAAAAGAATCCGAAGAATAAGATATAAGATTACAAAGAAAATCACGCTATAAACCAGCTGGAAGATTTTTCTCCGAAAGATTGGTCTTCCATTGTTCCAGACCGATAAACTGATAGAACAAATCAATGTTTTCCATAGACTTGTCCGGTGTAGGATTGCTGCCTATTACATCGGAAAGCTGGGCTCCCTCTCTCTGAATCGGAAAGAAAAAGCCTGCAATATTTTGCACCAGCTTCTGCAACTCTTGATTCTTGGCAAGCTCCTGCTGTGCCACCGGCATAAGCAGCTTTGCCATAGCAATGGAGAGAAGCAGGGAGGTCATCGCAAATATTTTTTTAATAATCCCTTCTTGTAGCCATGCCATACCATAGCACTAAGGGAAAGGAGTAGGACTAAGCCTACTCCCATTTCACTCATTCCCATATTTTTACCCCATAAAATGTTCTTCTCGTAAAATCAACTTATCGTCCTTTATTGTACTTTGGACGAAGGAAAGAACTTAACTTCTTGCCAAGGCTTGGTTTCTCCGCCTGGTCTGCGGCTTCCTCCACCAGGTCCTCCGCACTTTGCTTATTCAGAATAATTCCGTCCTCTTCCATAAGCTGAATTCTCTCATAGAGAGCGGTGATTCCCTTTTCCGTGATGGCACAGTCAATGCTGTCGGCATAAGATATCGCATATTCCGCAAACTCGTCTATGCTCATTCCCGCATTTTTCTTTTCTTTTTGACCAAGAGGAGAATGCTTTTCCAACGCATCGGAAATAGCGGATAAGTCTTCTTCCTGTTCCCCTAATTGGAGCTTCTCTTCTCTCTTCTCTTACAGGAGGAGCATCCTCAACAGCTTCCTCTTCTATTTCCTCGTCGTAGTCTTCATTTTCATCATCATAATACTCATCCTCGGGCTCTGCATCTTCAAAGTCCCGAGAATGAGCTTCCTCACGGATTGCCGATGGAGCTTCCTGCTTTTCCTTAGCCTCTTCTTCCTTCCGGGCTTCTTCCTCTAAAACCTCGGTATAGGGACGTGCCGGTCTGTCGAAAATGGACGGCTTATGGGGAACATACTCTTCTTCCACAGTCTCTTCCGGCTCTTCCTTCTCCGGTTCCTCTACGGAAGCCTCAAGATCCACGTCTTCCAGATCGTTATCCTCTTCTTCCTCCAGCTCTTCCTTGTTGGAAACGATGTCGAAGTAGTCGATAAATCTGGGTCTATCCTCAGCCATACGATCAAAATGATCGTACACATCCACCAATATAATAGAAGAAGCGTCCTTTGGATTTTGAATGTATCTTTCGATTTCATCCACAACGGAGTACTTCAGTTTTCCGGCTTCTTCAATAATTAAATCTCTTTCCTTCAGCTTCTCCGCAAATGGAGCGAAGCCCTTTTCATTAAGCTTGTCCGCATTGGTTTTCGCTACCTTAAAGGCAAGATTGTATTCCTGATGGAAATACTTGATTTCCTCTACCGCAATCTTGAAGCCATCTTCCAGAGTATCCGCTTCAATAATCATGTGGTAGGTGGGGATAGATTCTTCTTCTTATCCGTAGCTGCCGGAGTTTCCTCCTGTGCCATATCCTTTCCTTCAGCCTTCTCCTCGGAGCTGTCCTCGGAATATTTTTTTGGATGCTTCTTTGGAATCTTCTGGGGACATATAATCGGAAGTTTGATCAGAGCTCCTACAGTCTCCTCCTTGGAAAAATGCTTCTGTTTCCGATTCCTTTTTCCTGCTCCGTTTTTTTCTTCCAGCCTGACTTAACGCATTGCTCTCCGCCTGCTTTTCTTTTTCCCTTTGGATCTCTTCTCTGCTTACTTCCTTTGGCGCTAATGCTTTGGAAGCTTCTTCCGGAAGCTCTTTAACAGAGGGCTTTGTCCTCATATCACGCCCCCTCCGGAACTCTTCTTCTCTTCGAAAAAGCAGGTTCTTCCTCCGGAAGAGCAAAGCTCTCCTTTCGGAGTGCTCTTCTTGTATCTTCTTCAAAGGGACGATACTGAAGCTTTAAATCCTGAGCCTTATCCACATATTTTCCCATACCGAAAAGAAGAATCATCTTATCGCAAAGGGCGATGCAATCCTCTTCTCTTCCGGCTTCACCATAAAAGCTTTTGCCAACTCATAGAGCCACTTTCTCATCCAGCTCGGTTTCGGTAAACTGCTCCAAGGGTCCCACCAGCTGGGAAGCCATAGCTCCCTTTGCCTTCAAAATCTTATAGCGAAGCAGGTATTTTCTGGGATCCTCCGGACTGACATCCAGGAATTCCTTGTAAAATTCAATAGCCTCTTCGATAGAGCCGGAACGTAAGGACAGCTCTGAAAGCTTATAAAGAAAACGCTTACCCACCGGAGCTCTCTCAAAGGCCATCAGCAGAATATCCTTAGCCTCTTCGTATTCTCCGTTGTACTCATAAATATCCGCTATGGAAGAAAGAAGGTTTGCATTACGCACCCTATTCCAGTCAATGGTATCCGCAATCTGCATAGCAGTCTTGTAATCTCCCTGACTGCTTAACTTTTTAATCTGTTCTGCCTTGATACTAAACTCGTACTTGTCCATAATACCCCTTCCACTTCCTATAAACTGACTCTTCCGTCCAATGCTCTAAGAGTGTTATTTCATCAATATTTTCTATATCTCCCCCTACAGGAACCCCGGAAGCAATACGGCTTAAGGGCACTCCTAAAGGTTTAATCAGCTTTGTGATATAGCTTGCGGTGGTTTCTCCTTCCAAAGAAGAGTTGGTGGCAATAATCACCTCTTCCACCTCTCCCTGCAAACGAACCATCAGCTCCTTCAAACGGATGTCTTCCGGTCCGATGCCGAGCAAAGGGGAAATCGCCCCGTGGAGAACATGATAAACCCCCTGATATTTGCCTACTCGTTCATAGGCGGACATATCCCTCGGGTTTTCCACCACCATAATCTGTTTATGGTTTCTTTCCGCACTACTGCATACCGGGCAAAAGCTCCCCATCCGTTAAGGTACAACAGCATTTGCAGTAGCGAATACTGTCTCTGGCCTTTTTGATGCTGTCGGCCAAAGCGTAGGCCTGTTCTTTCTCTCCGTTAATCAGAAAGTAGGCTAATCTTTGTGCGGACTTCGGACCTATGCCGGGAAGCCTGGAAAGCTCCTGCACCAGACGGTCCATATCCTTGGAAAAATACTCCATTAAAATCCTAACCCCATTCCGCCGGTAAGCTTGCCCATTTCTTGATTGGATTCCTTTTCAATGTCGGAAAGGGCCTGGTTCATTGCCAGAACAATCATTTCTTCCAAAGTTTCCACATCTTCCGGATCTACGGCATCCTTATTCAGGCTGACACTTAAGACCTTTCTCTCCCCGTTCAGCACGACCTTAACGGCACCGCCTCCGGCCTGAGCAAGGTATTCCTTTTTTGCCAGCTCCTCCTGGGTTTCTTCCAGCTTCTTCTGCATCTTCTGATACTGCTTCATCAGATTATTCATATTCATGCCGGGCATTCCCCCGCCAAATCCACCATGCTTTGCCATAGCTCCTCCTTAATTTTAAATTAAGCATAACTTTTACTATTTTACCATGAATCCCAAGAATAAATCTATGAGAAATCTTATAATTCCCTTACAGTGTGAGATTTTTATCCTTTTATTTTAGCAAATCCAACCTTTGATTTATTCCTGATCGCTAATCTCAATGGTCATGGAAATCTTTGTTTAAATCTTCATCGGAAACATATCTGGTACTGCGTTCTTCCGTTTCCACCTTTCCCAAAACAAAATGAAATTCCTTTTGATATTTTGCGGAAATCACCTTTCCGATTTCCAGAAGCTCCATATCCGTAAGTACATTGGAAAGCATTCCCAGGCTCGGGTGCAATCACCATGGACTTCTTATCCTTTGCCGGATAAACTCTGGATTTCGCTAAGGCCTGTTTTCACCGTGGGAGAGTCAAAAGTAGTTTTTGATAATATCCCAGTCCTTCTTTAAAAGCATATAGTCCTCATACTGGGCTTTCGGAAGGACAACTTCCTTTTCCATGGCCTCCGGTACATCTCCATTTTCCTCCTTGGAAAATGTTGTCCTTTCTACAGGAAGAAAAGCTTCCCTTCTCCATCTTCTCTTCCAGCTCTCTTAGCCTCTGTAAAAGGGCATCCGTCTTTCCTTCCATTTCCGGATGAGCCAGTTTCACCAAGGGTGCTTTCCAGTAGAACCCGCTTCTGTCTGGCAAAACGATACTGCTGTAAAAGCTCTGTCAATAAACGGATACCCTCTAAGTATTTCTTCCATGGAAAGGCTTTCTCCGTCGGAAAGAAGCTGTTTTTATTTTCTGCGGATAAATCCATCAAACCGTCAATCTTCTCTACGGTTTTTCGCCAACATGATATTTACGATAATAGTTCAGCAAATCGGAAGTATATTGGCTAAGCTCCTTTCCCTGCTCCAAAACTTCGGAAACTAAGGTCATGGCTTTTGCTATGTCTTTCTCTCGAAGGGAAGCAATCATTTGGGAAAATGCTGCGGTATCCACCGCGCCCAATATTTTCAGGGTATCTTCATAGCTGATTTCTCGCTGAAAAATCATAGCTGGCACACTGGTCCAAAAAGGCTCACCGCATCACGCATGGAGCCATCTCCCATCCGGGCAATATAATGAATAGCCTCCTCTTCAATGGCAATATGCTCTTCTTCCACAATATGTCTCAATCTATCCGCAATGATATCTGCAGGAATCCTTCGAAAATCATAGCGCTGACAGCGGGAAAGGATGGTTATGGGCAGAGCATTTTGGCTCCGTAGTAGCCAGGATGAAAATGGCGTATTCCGGCGGCTCCTCCAGAGTCTTCAGAAAAGCGTTGTGGGCCGACTCTGTCAGCATATGTACCTCGTCGATGATATAGACCTTATAGCGCATACCCACAGGAGGATACTCCACCTGTTCCCGAATCAAACGAATATCATCCACCTTATTGTTGCTGGCCGCATCCATTTCATAAACATTAATGCTGGTGTTGGACAAAATGGCCTTACAGTTTGCACATTCATTGCAGGGATTTCCGTCCTTAGGGTTTAGGCAATTTACAGCCCTTGCCAAGATTTTTCGCCATGGAGGTTTTTACCTGTTCCTCTGGTACCACAAAAAAGGTAAGCATGACCAATACGATCATGACTTACCTGATTCTTAAAGGAACGAGTGATGGCATCCTGTCCCACCAAATCATCGAAATCCCGGGATCTCCATTTTCTGTATAAAGCGGTATATGACAATTCTTCTTATCCCTTCTATATCGTTAAAACAGATAAAATTGACGCCTAAGTTCATCAGCTTCTATTTTTAAACAAGCTCTTTAAATAAGCTCTTTAAATAAGCTCTATAAAAACTTCATCTCCTGCTATTCTTCATCTCCAAAAGAAATACCCAGCATCTTGGCTTCCTTCACAATTCCGGAATCCGGATCCACCGTTTTTAATTTACCGGCAATATCTGCCAAGGGAACCGTTGTGATTTCATTATTCTTTAAAGAAAGCATCACGCCGTATTTTTCCTTCTTAATCATTCTGGCAGCTTCCGCACCGATTCTTGTGGCAAAAACACGGTCATAGGGAACCGGCTGTCCACCTCTTTGGGTGTGTCCGGGAACAGTTACCCTAACCTCTGCACCGGTTTTTTTCCTCTATTTCCTTCGCCAGCTTATAGGCTACGGAAGGATGATTCTTCCTATCCTCCGCCAACTTCTTCTTTAATTCCTTCTTTGTCAGCTTAGATTCATCCTTGAAATAGCGCCCTCTGCTATAGCTACAATAGAGAAACGAGAACCACTGGCATGACGCTCCGCAATTTTTTTACAAACCGCATTGATATCATAGGGAATCTCAGGAACCAAAAATAATGTCGGCGCCACCGGCAAGTCCGGCATAAAGGGTAAGCAGTCCTACCTTATGTCCCATAATCTCTACAATAAATACTCTACCATGGCTGGCAGCTGTAGTATGAATACAGTCAATGGCATTGGTAGCAACTTGAACGGCAGAATAAAAGCCGAAGGTCATATCTGTACCGTACAAATCATTATCAATGGTTTTGGGACAGCCGATAACATTCAACCTTCTTCCGACAAAAAGATTGGCTGTTTTTAGAGAGCCATTACCTCCTAAATACCACAAGACAATCCAGGGCGAAGCTTTCTATATGTATGCTTCATCGCCTCAACCTTGTCCAATCCATTGGCATCCGGTTCACGAATCTGTTTGAAGGGTGTTCTACTGGTTCCCAGAATGGTTCCACCTTCTGTCAAAATTCCGGAGAAATCGGAACGCTCCATCTTACGATATTCATCATAAATCAAACCCTTGTAACCATCCAGAAAAGCCATAGATTTCCACGTCTCCCAATAGGTTATATAGGGTTTTTCCCACACCGCGCATGGTTGCATTTAAAGCCTGACAGTCTCCTCCACTGGTTAATATTCCTACTCATCCTTACCCCCTTTAACTCACTACGGCAGAAATCTTGCTTTTCTACAATAGAACAAAGTATAAGGAAAAAGCAATAAAAGAGACTATTAAAGTCTCTTTCGTTGCGGGAGATGGATTTGAACCAACGACCTTCGGGTTATGAGCCCGACGAGCTACCAGACTGCTCCATCCCGCGATAATCAAATGGGGCCTACAGGGCTCGAACCTGTGACCCTCTGCTTGTAAGGCAGATGCTCTCCCAGCTGAGCTAAGACCCCAGTTGTGTAGATTGCTCTACATAAGACATATTGTCTCAATGGATGGAGGTGGATTCGAACCACCGAAGTCAGTGACAACAGATTTACAGTCTGCCCCCTTTGGCCACTCGGGAATCCATCCATATATAAGCCCTAAGGCTAGCGACCCGGAACGGATTCGAACCGTCGACCTCCGCCGTGACAGGGCGGCGCTCTAACCAACTGAGCCACCGGGCCATATCGTACCTACTTCTAAACAAGAAGCTGGATTTAAATGTATATCAAAAGCCCCTAGGTCACAATTACCTAACAACAATCAATACACAATTAAACAACATATCAAAGATTATTCTAGACTAGACTTTAGACAAAAACCAGACGCATTGGATAAGCCCTCGACCTATTAGTAACTGTCAGCTGAATGTATTACTACACTTACACCTCAGTCCTATCTACCTCGTTCTCTTCAAGGGGTCTTACTCTTGCGATGGGATATCTCATCTTGAGGTTGGCTTCACGCTTAGATGCCTTCAGCGTTTATCCATTCCCAACTTGCCTACCCTGCTATGGGATTGATTCCCAACAGGTACAGCAGAGGTCAGTCCATCCCGGTCCTCTCGTACTAAGGACAGATCCTCTCAAATATCCTACGCCCGCGCCGGATAGGGACCGAACTGTCTCACGACGTTCTGAACCCAGCTCGCGTACCGCTTTAATGGGCGAACAGCCCAACCCTTGGGACCGACTTCAGCCCCAGGATGCGATGAGCCGACATCGAGGTGCCAAACCTCCCCGTCGATGTGAACTCTTGGGGGAGATCAGCCTGTTATCCCCAGGGTAGCTTTTATCCGTTGAGCGATGGCAATCCCACTTTCATACCACCGGATCACTAAGTCCGTATTTCTACTCTGCTCGGACCGTCGCCCTCGCAGTCAAGCTCCCTTATGCCTTTACACTCTTTGGATGGTTTCCAACCATCCTGAGGGAACCTTTGAGCGCCTCCGATACACTTTCGGAGGCGACCGCCCCGAGTCAAACTCCCCACCTGACATTGTCCCTTGACCGGCTTACGGCCCTAAGGTTGAAATCCAATAACATAAGGGTGGTATCCCAACAGCGACTCTGATAAAACCGAAGTACTATCTTCGTCTCCCACCCTATCCTGTGCATACATTACCGAATCCCAGTATCAAGCTGGAGTAAAAGCTCCATGGGGTCTTTCCGTCCTGGCGCGGGTAACCAGCATCTTCACTGGCACTTCAATTTCACCGGGTGCATTGTTGAGACAGCGCTCAAATCATTACGCCTTTTCGTGCGGGTCGGAACTTACCCGACAAGGAATTTCGCTACCTTAGGGACCGTTATAGTTACGGCCGCCGTTTACTGGGGCTTCAATTCAAAGCTTCGATTGCTCTAACCTCTCCTCTTAACCTTCCAGCACCGGGCAGGCGTCAGCCCATATACTTTACCTTACGGTTTCGCATAGACCTGTGTTTTTGCTAAACAGTTGCTTGAGCCTTTTTCTCTGCGGCCCAGTTGCCTGGGCACCCCTTCTCCCGAAGTTACGGGGTCATTTTGCCGAGTTCCTTAACAATGCTTCTCCCGCCGGCCTTAGGATTCTCTCCTCATCTACCTGTGTCGGTTTTGCGGTACGGGCTTACTAAACACTATAGCGGCTTTTCTCGCCACAGAGTCCAAAGAGCTTCTCTACTTCTTTTCGATCCGCATCAGGTCTTCAGATTGCATAGCGGTTTTTCCCTACTATACTCCCTACCTCCCTTGCACCGGTCTTCTCATTCCCGGCTCTCTCTTTCTCCATGTGTCCCCACATTTCTGATTTAGTAAGGTACTGGAATCTACACCAGTTGTCCATCGACTACGCTTCTCAGCCTCGCCCTTAGGCCCCTGACTTACCCAGGGCAGATCAGCTTTTACCCTGGAAAACCTTAGATATTCGGCCTGGAGGATTCTCACCTCCATCTCGCTACTCATTCCGGCATTCTCTTCAAAACTCTCCACGGATCCTTTCGGTACCGCTTCTACGTGTTTTCAATGCTCCTCTACCGATGGTTTTACACCATCCCTAAGCTTCGGTGTCATGTTTTTAGCCCCGTTAATTTTTCGGCGCAGGACCTCTCGACTAGTGAGCTATTACGCACTCTTTTGAATGTGTGGCTGCTTCTAAGCCAACATCCTAGTTGTCTATGAAATCCCACATCCTTTACCACTTAACATGTACTTTGGGACCTTAGCTGTAGATCTGGGCTGTTTCCCTTTTGACTGCAGAATTTATATCCCGCAGTCTGACTCCCATGTATATCTATACGCCATTCGGAGTTTGATATCTATTGGTAGACTTTGACGCCCCCTCAAGAATTCAGTGCTCTACCTGCGTTAGACTCTCCATGAGGCTAGCCCTAAAAGCTATTTCGAGGAGAACCAGCTATCTCCGGGTTCGATTGAATTTCTCCGCTATCCACACCTCATCGCCACCCTTTTCAACGGATGTGCGTTCGGACCTCCACCAAATTTTACTTTAGCTTCATCCTGGACATGGATAGGTCACCCGGTTTCGGGTCTATATCTCACTGACTTTGCGCCCTATTCAGACTCGCTCTCGCTTCGGCTCCGGACCTTAAGTCCTTAACCTTGCCAGTAACTATAACTCGCCGGACCGTTCTACAAAAAGTACGCGGTTCAGCTTGCGCTGTTCCACAGTTTGTAAACACAGGGTTTCAGGTTCTCTTTCACTCCTCCCGGGGTCCTTTTTCACCTTTTCCTTCACAGTACTAATCGCCATCGGTCACTGAGTAGTATTTAGCCTTAGGGGGTGGTCCCCCCGTATTCCTGCCAGGTTCCACGTGTCTGACAGTACTCTGGATTCCGCTCATTCCTTTACGCTTCGTGTAAGGGGCTTTCACCCTCTATGGCAACGCTTTCCATCGTCTTCCACTCACTTACGGAACTAAATGCGGTCCGAACCCCAAGGTGCACGCACCTTGGTTTGGGCTCTTCCGATTTCGCTCGCCACTACTTTCGGAATCACTGTTGTTTTCTCTTCCTCCGCCTACTTAGATGTTTCAGTTCAGCGGGTTCCCTCTGTACAGTTATGTATTGGCTGTACAGTACTAGAGCTTTTCTCTAGTGGGTTTCCCCATTCAGATATCTGCGGATCAAATCGTATTTGCCAATCCCCGCAGCTTTTCGCAGCTTATCACGTCTTTCTTCGGCTCTCAGTGCCTAGGCATTCACCCTATGCTCTTATTGCTTAACCAATTCTCCACTTGATCGCTCAAGTGTTCGAGATACTAGCGTGTATCTCTTTTTCTGATTTGCAAGTAAACCTTTCGGTTATCTTGCCTCGTTTTGTACAAGTTTTACCTTGTACCCTCGGATGTCTTACTCTATTTACTAGAATAATCATTTCTTGATATGTAGTTTTCAAGGTACGAATAGTAGCATTACTGCTACCGTGGAGATAAGGGGATTCGAACCCCTGACCCCCTGCTTGCAAGGCAGGTGCTCTCCCAACTGAGCTATATCCCCAAAAATCTGGCATCCACCTATCTTCCCGTGCCGTTACCAGCAAAGTATTTTCGGCCGCTTAAGTCTTAACCGTCGTGTTCGGGATGGAAACGGGTGTTTCCCCTAAGCGCATCAACACCAGAAGTGGAACCAAGTGGACTCGAACCACCGACCTCACGCTTATCAGGCGTGCGCTCTAACCAGCTGAGCTATGGTTCCCTGGATATTCCATATTAAATTCTTTCAGAAATCTTCTCAACAGTATCCTTTAAAAAGAATCTTTTACTGTTTAGAATCTACTTCTAAAAGTTTGCGACTTCCGTCGCCCCTCTATTCATCAAAAATCGAATAACACACAAACCCCTACTTTATCCTTAGAAAGGAGGTGATCCAGCCGCACCTTCCGATACGGCTACCTTGTTACGACTTCACCCCAGTCATCAGTCCTGCCTTCGGCAGCTTCCTCTTTTGGAACACTGACTTCGGGCATTACCAACTCCCATGGTGTGACGGGCGGTGTGTACAAGACCCGGGAACGTATTCACCGCAGCATGCTGATCTGCGATTACTAGCGATTCCAGCTTCGTGTAGTCGGGTTGCAGACTACAGTCCGAACTGAGACGTTATTTTTGAGATTTGCTTAAGGTCACCCTCTCGCTTCCCTTTGTTTACGCCATTGTAGCACGTGTGTAGCCCAAGTCATAAGGGGCATGATGATTTGACGTCATCCCGCCTTCCTCCAGGGTTATCCCTGGCAGTCTAGTTAGAGTGCCCATCTTACTGCTGGCTACTAACTATAGGGGTTGCGCTCGTTGCGGGACTTAACCCAACATCTCACGACACGAGCTGACGACAACCATGCACCACCTGTCACCATTGCCCCGAAGGGAAAGTACATTACATACTCTGTCAATGGGATCTCAAGACTTGGTAAGGTTCTTCGCGTTGCTTCGAATTAAACCACATGCTCCACCGCTTGTGCGGGTCCCCGTCAATTCCTTTGAGTTTCATTCTTGCGAACGTACTCCCAGGTGGAATACTTATTGCGTTAGCGACGGCACCGAGATGCTTTGCACCCCGACACCTAGTATTCATCGTTTACAGCGTGGACTACCAGGGGTATCTAATCCTGTTTGATCCCCACGCTTTCGAGCCTCAACGTCAGTTATTGTCCAGTAAGCCGCCTTCGCCTCCGGTGTTCTTCCTGATATCTACGCATTTCACCGCTACACCAGGAATTCCACTTACCTCTCCAACACTCTAGAACAACAGTTTCCAAAAGCAGTTCCCTAGGTTGAGCCCGGGTATTTCACTTCAGACTTGCCATTCCGTCTACGCTCCCTTTTACACCCAGTAAATCCGGATAACGCTTGCCCCTACGTATTACCGCGGCTGCTGGCACGTAGTTAGCCGGGGCTTCTAGTCAGGTACTGTCATTATCTTCCCTGCTGATAGAGCTTTACATACCGAAATACTTCTTCACTCACGCGGCGTCGCTGCATCAGGGTTTCCCCATTGTGCAATATTCCCCCACTGCTGCCTCCCGTAGGAGTTTTGGGCCGTGTCTCAGTCCCAATGTGGCCGGTCATCCTCTCAGATCGGCTACTGATCGTTGCTTTGGTAGGCTTTTTACCCTGCCAACTGGCTAATCAGACGCGGGTCCATCTTATGGCGATAAATCTTTTCACCCTGTACCATGCGGTACTGTGTGCTTATGCGGTATTAGCAGTGATTTCTCTCTGTTATCCCCCTCCATAAGGCAGGTTACCCACGTGTTACTCACCCGTCCGCCACTAGATAACTTATCTTCCGGCCGAAGCTTTCCGATAAGCATCTCGTTCGACTTGCATGTGTTAGGGCACGCCGCCAGCGTTCATCCTGAGCCAGGATCGAACTCTCATAAAAAGTGCTTTCTCTTTACAAAAAGCATTATCCGCTCTTCCGAGCGGTTTAAGTTCAGTCCAAGTCAAAACGCGCTTAGCTTGTTTTTTTCCTTTTTTTACTGTTAAAGTTTGTTTTCGCTGCACATTTCTGTGCTTCTGAATTTTCTCTGCCGGAACTCCGGCTTTTCGTTCTTCTTAGAAGAACTTCTTTTCAAGAATCTTCAGGGTCTGTGTATTATTCGATCTTTGATTTTCAAGGTTCAGTTTTTTTCTGTCGAGTCAATAAAACATTTAATCGTTTCCTCTTAATTTTTTTATTTTCTCTTCAGACTTTACTGTTCTCTTTCGAGACAGCCATGCTATTATAACAAAGTGATTAACTTTGTCAAGCACTTTTCCGAAAAATATTCGGAAAAACGGAGTAAGAGGATTTGAACCCTCGCGCCGGTTGCCCGACCTACACCCTTAGCAGGGGCGCCTCTTCGGCCTCTTGAGTATTACTCCTCGTTTATCCCTGCCAAAAAGGGATTCACCTATACTTTTGAATTTCTTCTTTCGTACCGAACATTTGGTTCTTAGGTGCCTAATTAGAGTAGCAAATTCCCCATTTACTGTCAAGAAAAAAATTTATAATTTTTAGCCCTATAGGACTTATAGTTTTATTTCTGTGATTTTTCTGAATGGATTTTCTTATTAGCTTTTTGATTTATTTGTTTATTTCTTTTTTCAGACCTTTACTTCCTTTTATTCATTTTCGCTCTTTTTAATTCTATTTTACCTTTTTGTTCTTCCTATTCTAGTTTATTTTTCCATATTAAAAATCCACTCGTGATTTCTCTCGGAATGGATTTTCTTTTACTATGAATATCTTTTTTGGAATCGGCTTATTTATTTCCTGCGATTTCTGCATCCGCATCTCTCCCGGCTCCGCTTTCTGAATCTTCTTCTCCATCGTTTTCACTTTCTCTTACCTTGGCAACGGAAGCTATGGTGGTATCTCCATCCTTATCGATAGGTTCATCAGTTTTAACGCCCTGAGGCATTTCTTCCGATGATACTGATATTTTCCAGACTCATCCGAATCATAATACCCTCTGTAGTAATCAGAAGAATTTCTCTATCCCGGTCACAAAGCTTGAAAGCCTACCAGATCTCCGGTTTTTCTCCGTAATCTTGTAGCAACGCATTCCCTTTCCGCCACGGTTTTGTGCCTTAAAGGCGGATTTCTCCGTAAGCTTGCCGTAGCCCCTTTTCAGAAAACTACCAGCATATTTTCTCCCTGAGAAGATTTCTGCATGCCGATTACTTCATCTCCATCATTCAGTCGGATACCGATTACACCCATGGAGGAACGTCCGGTTCTACGCACATCCTTCTCATTGAACTGAATAGCCATTCCCTTCTTGGTCACCAGAATAATATTTTTCATCCTTGGAAAGAAGCTTGGCTTCTATTAACTGGTCGTCTTCCTTCAGGCTAATGGCAATTAAGCCGTTCTTTCGTACATTTGGCATATTCGGAAAGGGCGGTCTTTTTTCACCATTCCGGACTTTAGTGGTGAGGATTAAGTCCTGCTCATCCTTAGGATCTCTCAGGCAGAGGCTGGCATTTGACCTTTTCTCCCTCCTGCAAGGGAAGAAGATTTCACTAAAGCCGTACCTCTTGCGGTTCTGCTGGCTTCCGGAATCTCATAGCCCTTAATACGGAAAACTCTTCCCATATTGGTAAAGAACATAATGTAATGATGGTTTGTGGTCATAAAGAGGTCTTCAATATAGTCCTTCTCTATGGTCTGCATTCCCTTAATACCCTTTCCGCCACGGTTTTGTTGACGGGAAATTTTCCGGAGACATTCTCTTGATATAACCAAGGCTGGTGGAAGTAATCACCACATCATCGTCGGCAATTAAATCCTCCGCATCCGGGATATCATCATAGCTGAAGCTCGTTTTTCTATCCTCTCCGTACTTGTCTGCAATAACATCCAGCTCTTCCTTGATTACCGCAAGAAGCTTTCTTTCATCTCCAAGAATTTCCTTATAGTAGGCAATCTTTGCCAGCAAATCCTGGTACTCGTTTTCCAGACGTTCTCTTTCCAAACCGGTGAGAGCACGCAAACGCATATCCACGATAGCCTGGGCCTGCACCTCGGTAAAGACAAAACGGGCAATCAAGTTCTGTTTGGCTTCTTCTACATTTTTCGCTGCACGGATAATGGCAACAATCTCATCAATATGGTCAAGAGCCTTTAACAATCCCTCTAAGATATGGGCTCTGTCCTCACATTTTTGCAGGTCGTACTGAGTTCTTCTGGTAACTACCTGAATCTGATGTGCCAAAAATTCTTCCAGTATTTCCAGAAGATTTAAAATCTTCGGTTCCCCTCGAACAATACAAAGCATAATCACACCGAAGGTTTCCTGTAACTGGGTGTGCTTGTACAGCTGATTCAAAATCACATGAGGATTTACGTCTTTTCTGCACTCAATGGCAATCTTTGCCTTGGAATTCTTTCCTGCTGCATCGTGGATATAGGTGATACCGTCAATTCTTTTATCCTTTACAAGCTCTGCAATCTTTTCAATAACGCGGGAACGGTATACAAGATAGGGAAGTTCCTTCACCAAAATGCGATTTTTGCCGTTGTGCATGGGCTCTATCTCGCAAATCGCCCGCATCTTAATCTTTCCTCTACCGGTTCTGTAGGCTTCTTCGATTCCTCTTTTTCCTAAAATGGTGGCACCTGTAGGAAAATCCGGTCCCTGAATAATGGGAAGCAGTTCCTCTATTTCCGTCTTTCTTCCCTCAATTTTATTGTCGATAATGCAATCCACACCCTTAATCACTTCTCTTAGGTTATGGGGAGGGATGTTGGTGGACATACCTACTGCAATACCTGTGGCACCGTTTACCAAAAGATTGGGAAAACGGGAAGGAAGAACCACCGGCTCCTCATATTCATTGGAGAAGTTCGGCATGAAATCCACGGTATTCTTATTGATTCCCGCCAGCATTTCTCCGGCTAATCTGGACATCTTAGCCTCGGTATAACGCATTGCCGCAGGGCTGTCTCCGTCCTCGGAACCGAAGTTTCCCTGCTTGTCAATCAGGACGTGCCGCATAGACCAGGGCTGTCCCATATAAACCAAAGAGCCGTAAATGGAGGAGTCACCGTGGGGGTGATATTTACCCATGGTTTCTCCAACGATCGTGGCACATTTTTTGGTTTTCTTATCCGGAGTAACGCCCAGACTTTGCAAAGCATAAAGCACTCTTCTTTGTACAGGCTTAAGACCATCCCGGACATCGGGAATCGCTCTGGACACAATAACACTCATGGCGTAGTCGATATACGCATTTTTCCATGGTCTTTTTTTAAGTCCACATCCTGCACTTTATCAAAAAAATATTTGGCTCCAAAATTGGCCTCCTTTAACTTGCAATTCTTTTTTTGGAAAAGTCTTTAAATATCCAAATTTGTAACATAGCGGGCATTTTGCTCGATAAATTCTCTTCTGGGCTCTACCTGATCTCCCATTAAGGTGGTAAAGGTAATATCCAGCTCCGCCTTATCCTCGTCACTCATATTTACACGAAGCAGAGTTCTGGTTTCCGGATCCAGGGTAGTTTCCTGCAGCTCCTCCGTATTCATCTCTCCAAGACCCTTGAATCGGGATACGTCTGCTCCATCAGATCCGATTTCCTTTAAAATTCTCTGATATTCCTCATCGGAGTAAGCATAGTAATGCTTTTTATTCTTCTGAATGGTAAAAAGTGGCGGCTGAGCCAGATAAACATGTCCCTTTCGGATAAGCTCCGGCATAAAATTATAAATAAAGGTCAGCATCAGGGTGGAAATGTGGGCGCCGTCCACATCCGCATCCGTCATAATAATGATTTTTGTGATAACGTAATTTGCTTAAATCAAAATCTTCGTGAATACCGGTACCGAAGGCGGTAATCATTCCTTTGATTTCTTCATTGGCATAGATTCTGTCCAATCTGGCCTTCTGTACATTTAAAACCTTTCCTCTAAGAGGCAGTACAGCCTGAGTTTCCGGATTTCTTCCTTCCTTGGCAGGTCCCAATGCGGAATCTCCCTCTACGATAAAGATTTCACATCTTTCCGGATCCTTGCTGCTGCAATCCGCAAGCTTACCGGGAAGTCCCACACCGTCCAAAGCGGACTTTCTTCTGGTTAAATCTCTGGCCTTTCTGGCTGCGGCTCTTGCTCTTTGCGCCAGAAATAGACTTTTTCGCAAATCACCTTGGCAACCGTCAGGATTTTGCTCTAAGAAATAAGTCAACTGCTCGGAAACAATACCCTGCACCGCAACTTGGGCCTCGGAGGTTCCCAGCTTCTGCTTGGTCTGTCCCTCAAACTGGGGATCCTCAATCTTTACGGAGATAATGCAGGTTAAGCCCTCACGGATATCCTCTCCGGAAAGATTGGCTTCACTGTCCTTTAAAAGCTTATTCTGTCTTGCATAGTCATTAAAGGTTTTGGTTAAAGCATTTTTAAAACCGGTCAGGTGGGTTCCCCCCTCCGGGGTATTAATGTTGTTTACAAAGGTATAGATATTTTCCGTGTAGGAGTCGTTATGCTGCATAGCCACTTCCACCAGAATCTTTTTCTTTCTCACCCTCGCAGTAAATCACATCCGGATAAAGGGCTTCCTTTCCCTTGTTTAAGAAGCTGACAAACTCCTGAATTCCTCCCTCATAGTGGAATTCCTTTTCCTGCTCCATTCCTTCCCGTTCATCTACAAGGCGAATCTTCAGATTCTTGGTTAAGAAGGCGGTTTCCGAAGACGAATCTTCAAGGTTTCAAACTCATAAACGCTTTCTTCGAAAATGCTTGCATCCGGAAGGAAGTGTACCTCGGTTCCCTGCTCCTCTTCGCTGCAAGTTCCGATACACTCGATAGGCTTTGTTACCTTTCCCTTGGCAAAGGACATGGTATAAATCTTGCCCTCTTTATAAACCTTAACATCCAACCACTCGGAAAGTGCATTTACCACGCTGGCTCCTACACCGTGAAGACCGCCGGAAACCTTATATCCGGCTCCTCCGAACTTTCCTCCTGCATGAAGGACGGTGAAAACAACTTCCAAGGCGGACTTTCCGGCCTTTTTCTGTATATCTACAGGAATTCCTCGTCCATTATCCCTTACGGTAATGGAGTTATCCTGATGAATTTTTAACGGTAATAGTATTACAAAAATCCGGCCAGAGCCTCGTCTACGGAGTTATCCACGATTTCATAAACCAAATGATGCAAACCGCGAACGGAAGTACTTCCGATATACATTCCCGGTCTTTTCCGAACCGCTTCCAGTCCCTCTAAAATCTGAATCTGATCTGCACCGTATTCCTTAGAACCATGAAGAAATTCTGCTTCATTTCCTTCAAATTCTTCCATCTCTATCGACATAGTTCCTCCTCTTTACTGACACTGCACCTGTCCATTTTCCACATAAAACACATGGTCTATGGGGAATCGATGCTTTTACCAATTCTTCTAAGCCTGTACAAGTAATCAGACTTTGTAAATTTCCTAACTGCTCTAGTAAAAAAATTCTGTCTTTTTTTGATCCAGCTCCGAAAACACATCATCCAACAATAAAATGGGATTATCCTGAATTCTTTCTCTCACCAAATCAATTTCCGCTAATTTCAGGGACAAGGCAGCGGTTCTTTGCTGTCCCTGGGAACCGAAATGTCGAATATCCTGACCGTTTATCTGAAAGGACAGGTCATCCCGTGAGGGACCGGAGAGGGTAGTCTGTTGCTTTTTTTCTCCGCTTCCCTGTTTTTCCAGCTGCAAGGAGAAATTTTTCCTCGGAAACATTTTCCTCATAACTTAGAAGAAGCTCTTCCCGCTTTCCGCTGATTTTTTTCCGTGGATGTTTTCCACCTTTTTCCGTAAGTTTTTCCACAAAAATCTCTGCGGAGAGAAATCACCATCTTTCCATGCTTTACCAGTTCCTCATCCCAGGCAAAGAGGGTTTCCTCCAGCTTTGGTCGAAAATACAGTTCCTTTAAAAGCTTATTTCTTTGCTGTAAAACTTTATTATACATGGATAAGTGGTAGAGATAAATCTTATCCAGCTGACAAAGCTCCAAATCGATGAATCTTCTTCTTTCCCTTGGCCCGTTCTTAATCAAGGACAGGTCCTCCGGGGAAAAGATAATGATATTTCCCAGACCGAAAAGCTCGGAGCTTTTCTTCACAGGAAATCCGTCTATAGCCACTCCCTTACTTTTTATTTTTTTCTTTAGGTGAATGTCTATCCGGTGGGAAATTCCCTTTTTCTTCAGGATCATCTTCAAATGGGCTTCCTCCGCCCCTGAAATGAATCAGTTCCTTGTCCTTACAAAAGCGAAAGGACTTTCCAGTGCTGCCAAAGAAGATGGCCTCCAAAAGATTGGTCTTCCCCTGGGCATTGTCTCCGTAAAGGATGTTGTTCTTCTCTCCCAGAGGAAGCTTCAATTTTTCTATATTTCTATAATTTTGTAATTCTATGGATTCGATAATCATCCTACGGCTTCCGCATTAAAGTTAACCGGTAAAATCATGTAATTGTAGCTTTCCTCCTGATCCCGAATAAAGACGGGAGAGCGGGAAATGGTAAAGTACAAATCCACCTCTTCCTCTTCAATATTCTGAAGAGCATCCATCAGGTAAGTAGGGTTAAAGCCGATGAGAAGATCCTTTCCTTCCTGCTGTACCGGCATCTCCGCATCCATCCTTCCGATATCGGAAACAATTTTCAAAGATAGACTCTGGTCTTCGATTTTTAAAAATCAAAGGCTGCTTATCATTGTCTCTGGCCAGATTCTGGCTCTGTCGATATTTTCCAAAAAAACTGCTTACGGTTTAAGCGAATCTTGGTTTCGTAATCGGTGGACAACATCTGGCGAACATGGAAATATTCTCCCTCCACCAGCTGGGTTACCACGATGGTGTCTTCAAAGGAAAATTGCAGATACTGCTTGGAAAAGCAAATCTCCACCTTATCCTCCAAGCCTCCGCTGATAATCTTGGAAAGCTCTGAAAGAACTTCCTTGGGAACGATGGCGGAACAGTTGTCATAGGACTCGAAAGCTCGGTCTTTCGAATGGCAATTCTATGTCCGTCCAGGGCGGTAATGGAGAATTGATTGTCTGTAATTTCGAAAATATTCTCCCGTCATCTTCTTATTGTTCTCTCCGGAAGCGGTGGAAAAAATAGTCTGATTAATCATGTTTCTGAGACTCAACTGAGAAATCTCCACAATCTCCTGCTTCTCTACGGAAGGAAGGGAGGTAAACTCCTCAGGATTTCTGCCCATGATTTTAAAGACGGACTTTTCACACTGAATGGTACAATTTCCGTTTTCCTCTGTACTGAGAAGAATATTCTTTCCCTCCGTCTGGGGTAAACGCTTGATAATCTCTTGGAAAAGTCTTGCCTCCAGGGCAATCTTTCCAGGCTCCAGTATGTCTCCCGGACAAATGCTTTCTATTCCAAAATCATTTTTGTTTCCTGTTAAACGAATCTGCCCTTCAGTGGCATCCACCAGGATGCACTCCATAATGCTTAGGGTGGTTTTGGAAGCAACAGCCTTCCCTACCACTTGCAGGGTGGAAAGCAAATCATTTTTTTGAAAAAGATAATTTCATAGGAGTCCTTTCTTTTTTTATTCTGTAGAAGCTTTTTGAAAAAGCCGCTAAATTTTTATTCTTAACAAGTATCGCTTTTGAGCCTCGCAATATTTTATTTTTTTCTTTCTTTTTTTCTCTAGTAGTGTTATTAGGGGCTGTGGAAATGTGTAATTGCCAAAAATCTCTTTGATTTTTCAGTCTTCCAGCCTTCTTTTTTCTGTGGAAAGGGAAAGGATGAATTGGGGATTAGGGAGAGATTTTTTTCCGTAAAACCTCTATTGTGGATTGTAATTGTTCATTTGTGGACAATTCCTTGGATATCTTGTCGCAACCGTGAATGATGGTGGAATGGTCTCTGCCTCCCAGCAGTTCTCCCACAGTATTTAAGGGGATACTGGTCATTTCCCGGCAAAGATACATGGCAATCTGTCGGGGAATAACGATTTCCTTGTTCTTTCTTTTTGGAAACAAGGTCGGAAAGACTCAGGCCGTGATGCTCCGCCACCACCTCGATAATCCATTTTCGGGGTAAGTTCCTTTTTCTCCGCCGGAGTAATATTGTCCTTTAAAAGCTCTTCGGCAAGACTTAGGGTAACGGGCTGTTTAATCAGGCGGGACTTTGCCACCACCTTGGTTAAGGCTCCCTCCAGTTCCCGGACATTGGACTTAATATTGTCTGCAATGTATTTGATGACTTCGTTGTCAATGTTGTAGCCTTCCAGTTCTTCCTTTTTCCGAAGAATCGCCATCCTGGTTTCCACATCCGGAAGCTGGATATCCACGGTGAGTCCCACTTCGAAGCGGGAGAGAAGTCGCTCTTCAATATTGTCAATCTTCTTCGGCGGCTTATCGGAGGCGATGATAATCTGTTTTCTATTATCATAGAGGGCATTGAAGGTATGGAAGAATTCTTCCTGGGTTCCTTCCTTACCGATAAGGAATTGAATATCGTCTATGAGCAGAACATCCAGTTCTCTATACTTTCTTCTGAATTCCGCCGGGGAAATGTTATTTTTATTACGGATACTGTCGACAAATTCGTTAATAAAGGTTTCGGAGGTAACATAGCGAATCTTGGCATTTTTGTTTTGCTGTAAAATGTAATGGGCCACAGATTGCATCAGGTGGGTTTTTCCCAAACCTGCTCCTCCGTAGATATAAAGAGGATTGTACTGTTCTCCCGGCATCTCCGCTGCCGCCACACAGGCTGCATGGGCTAAGGCGTTGGAGGAACCTACCACAAAGCTGTCGAAGGTATAGCGGGAATTCAGGTTGGCATTTTTTAAGGCCTCCTCCAGTCCCAGCTGTTCTTCTTGATTTTTCTTGGGATAGAGTTCTTTCAAACCTTCCTCATCGGTGATGAGAATCTCAGTATAAATGCCGGTGATTTCCATAATGGAAATCTTCAAGGTTTCGGCATAGCGTTTCCGAATCATACTGATGAATTGCTTCATCTCTACCAGTATAATCAGTTGATCCCCGATAGAATCGTATAATTTTAAAGGGGCAATCCAAATATTATAGGCTACATCCGGCATTTCATTTATTTCTCTGGTATGTAGGAGGATTTCTTCCCATTTTTCTTTTATGAGGTTAAAGTCTTTTGCCATTCCCAGACTCCTTAAAAATCAACGACAAGGGGTTTCTCGCTATTTTTCCAAAAAAGTACCCTTTTTCTGAAAAAGACAGTTCCTTTTATTTTACAGCAAGAGAGCCTCTTTTCGCAAGTTCACATCCTTTTGAGAAAAAGGAATAATTCAACAGGGAAAAGAGTATAGATAGAGTATAAAAAAATAAGAGATATCCACAGAATAAAGCTAAAAGAAGCCTTTTTCTATGAGAAAAAAAGGAAAAATTATACACTTATCCACAGTTTATAAACAGTTTGTGGATAAGGTGAACAGATGTTTTTGTGGATAGGATTTGTGGATAAGTGCATAATTTTGTGGATAAACCCTGTTTTTACAGGATTTTTCCGGCTTTTTAGGGGATAAAGAGGGTAAGATATACACATTTCTTCCGGAAAAATAAGTTTTTCAAAGGGTATTGACGATTTATAGCCCTTTCTATATAATAATCTGCGATGTTTACCCAAAATTAGGAGTTTATTCGGGACCTTTCGGATAAGGACGAATAATTCCCGGAGAAACGATCGGTGGCTTCAGGCCATACACTAAAAAAAGGGAGGTGTCCGTATGCATAAGGGAAAAATGACTTATCAGCCAAAGACAAGACAGAGAGCAAAAGTGCATGGATTTAGAAAGAGAATGTCCACAGCCAACGGTAGAAAGGTTTTGTCTGCTAGAAGAGCTAAAGGTAGAGCAAGATTATCTGCATAATGCAGAAACATAAAGGAAGCTTTCTTGAAAAGCTTAAGGGGAGTAATTCCCCTGTAGAATACAGAAATGAGGCCGCTGGAAAGCGGTCTTTCTTCAACCTTGGAGATATTTTATGAAACGTTTTCCTTCCATGAAGTCAAATGAAGAGTTTCAGCATTGTTATAAAAAAAGGAAAAAATCCTATGCCAATGCTTATTTTGTGATGTTGATAGTGGAAAACGGTTTTAGACTATTCCCGACTGGGAATATCCTGTTCCAAGAAGGTGGGAAATTCTGTAGTTCGCCATGGAATCAGTAGAAAGCTTCGAGAGATATTTCGATTACACAAAAGAAATCAAAGAGGGGTTAGACATCGTTTTAGTCGTAAGACAGAAGGTAGCTTTTGCAAGCTATTCGGAATTGGAGATTGCTTATCTCGATTTATGTAGCAGGCATCATATACTTAGTAATGGAGAGAAGTTCTGAAATTCTGATTTTTTTCCAAAGGGAAAATAAAAGCCCTATTATAATAGGAAGAAACTCGGATGAAAAAAATACGTTTTATAAGGATATAAGCTTTTTCAAAAATTGTGAAAAAGCTTATTCCGAAGGAGAGCTTTGATGAAAAAATGATGTTAAAAGATGATTCGTTTTTTTATCAAAAAAATTTTTATCTCCTATGAAGGGACATTCTCATTGTAAATACACACCCACATGTTCTCAATACGCCTATGAGGCCATACAAAAGCACGGGTGTGTGAAAGGACTATTGTTGGCAATCTGGCGATTACTGCGTTGTAATCCCTTTGCTAAAGGCGGATATGATCCTGTTCCCTAGAGATGAAGGGAGAAAAACTTGATTCAAAATCTGATTATTTTAACCAAAAACACATCCAATATGCCTTTATTCGGACCAATCTGGAACCTGATTGTAAGTGCTTTAGGGCTGGATTATGAACTGGATTTACCTTTTTCTTGGATGGAATCGGTATTCCAAACATTGGACTAGCCATCATTCTGTTTACCTTGGTAACTCGTATTTTGCTGTTCCCGACTTCTTTAAAACAGCAAAAATCCTCCAGAATGATGCAGATTATGCAACCGGAAATTCGTGCAGTACAGGAAAAGTATAAGAACAAAACGGATAATGCTTCCATGATGGCGCAGCAAACCGAGATGAAAGCCATTTATGAAAAGTACGGCACTTCTATGACTGCAGGGTGTTTGCCTTTATTTTTACAAATGCCGATTATTTTCGCCCTGTATCGTATTATTATGAACATTCCTGCCTATGTTCCTTCCGTAAAGGCGGTTTATGAAAGTGTTTCCACCGCTATCGGAGGTTCTTCTGCGGCTCAAAGTCTTCTGGACTTCGGAAAAGCCAACGGCATGGAATCTATTTTAAAGACCTTACATAACTTAGGTCTGGATGACCCCGCTAAGTATAATGCAGACGCGGTTCATAACTTTGTCATTGACTTTTTGTATAAGTTAAATCCTGCGCAGTGGGCAAAGCTTCCGGAGATTTTCCCCTCTGCTACCCAGGTAATTCAGCAGGCTGCGGCAAAGTCTACGGAGATTAACAGCTTTTTAGGCTTAAATCTTTCCACTGCTCCCTCTGCTTATGGCTTTACCCCAAATATTTACTGGTTAATTCCTATTTTGGCAGGCTTAAGCCAGTGGGCTTCCACCCTGCTGATGCAGAAGCAGACCATGCCTACCGCAACAGAGGAAGGAGATCAGTCCCAGCAGATGATGAAGAGCATGAATGTTATGATGCCTCTGATGTCTGTGTGGTTCTGCTTCAGCTTTGCTTCCGGAATCGGTTTATACTGGATTGCTTCTTCCGTATTTATGCTCTTACAGCAGTTGATTTTAAACTGGTACTTCGGAAAGAAGACCAATGAAGAGCTTTTACAGGATGCTATGGCTAAGGCCAATGAAAAAAGAGCAAAAAAAGGCTTACCTCCCATTGATGAAAAGACCGTGGAAAACAGATTAAAGCTTATGCAGGCTAAGGAAGATTCTGAAGAAAAGAATCGTATGGAAAAAGATTGCAAAGCAAAAATCTGAAGACAAAAAGAATCTACAGACTATTACAATCAAAATGCGAAAGAGGGATCATTAGCCAGCAAGGCAAACATGGTACAGCTTTACAATGAAAAGCATGAGAAAAAAGAGAAAAAGTAAAAAGCTTAGGGAGAAAAGCTATGGACAAGTTTAGAGTTTCTGCAAAAGACGGTAGAAGAAGCGATTACGAAGGCAACCATCTCTTTAGGTTGTACATCAGACAGAATTTCCTACAATGTAATCGTACAGGAAGCAACGGCTTATTTGGTATCGGGGCAAAGCCCTGGATTATTGAAGCCTGGGAAAAAGATGAAGCGGAAATCGCAAAAGAAAAAGCTGCAGCGGAAAAGCCGGTGGCAGTAGAGAAATCGACATTTGAAAAGAAGGAAGCGGAAGGAAAGAGGGAAAGCTCTTCTGTAGAGGAAAAAATGCAGTCTTCCGAGAAAAAGAAGAAAAAAGCTTTACGAGGAAAAATAAAACATTTTTCCCATAATTCTTCTCAGGAAAAAAGAGAAGAAGTTTGAAAAGAAGGAAGGCTTTAAGGGCTTTAGCAGAGGAGGCTACGATCCTATCCCTGCGCCTATGTCTTCCGCTCCCGTAAAGAGAGAGGAAAAGTCCTTTGAAGGAAGAAGTTCTGAGAAGAGAGAACTTACGCCCCTTTCCGAAGAGGAGATTGCAGCGGTAACTAAGGCTGCTTTAGATTTCTTAAACTCTGTATTTCAGGGTATGGAAATGGAAGTGGAGCTTCAGACAGAGTTTAGAAACAGCAGCAATGAGCTTTACATCAACCTGGTAGGACCGGATATGGGCATCCTCATCGGAAAAAGAGGACAAACCCTGGATTCCTTACAGTATCTTTTGTTCTTTAGTAGTGAATAAAAACCACGGAGATGAGTATCTTCGGGTAAAGCTGGATACGGAGGATTACCGTAAGAGAAGAGAGCAGACTTTGAGAAGTCTGGCTAAAAACATTGCCTACAAGGTAAAGAAAAAAATCGGAAATCTGTTCATTTGGAGCCAATGAATCCTTACGAGAGAAAGAATTATCCATGCCGCACTGCAAAGTGACAGTCAGGTTTCCACAAAATCCGAGGGAGAAGATCCCTTCCGTCATGTGGTGATTTTCTGCAAAAATGGAGGAAAGTTCCAAAAGGATTTCCGTCATAAGGGAAACCGGATGAGAAGAGAGGACAGGAAAGAAGAAAAGAGAGAAGAGAAGGGCGAAGAATAAGACTTTCTTGCACTCCATGGAAGAAATAAGAAGAATAATTAGTAAGAAAATTCATTCGGTAAGAGGAACATATTCAGTAAGAAGAAGTCGTCAAAAAGAAAAGTCATAAAACGTAAATTAAAGAATTGTGTGATATTGATCAGTAGAGGTCTGAAATAGGGAGAGTTAGTTCTACCCTTATTTCAGGGCCTTTATTGTTTATCGAGTATATAAAGCTATTTAGCTTTATTTATCATTTCCTTCCTAGGCTTTTCATTGCATTGTAGTGCAAATCTTAGTAAAATACAGAATTGCTGAGGAGGTGAGGATTTGGAAAATACCATTAGCGGAATTGCCACTGCATTAGTAGAAAGCGGAATCGGCATTATTCGGATTAGCGGAAATCAGGCTGTGGAAATTGCCGGAAAAAAATTTTAAGAACTAAGGGTGGAAGACCTTTAGATATCAGGGAAAAGCCACCGGATTCGCTATGGCTTTGTTTTTGACGGCGAAAAGGAAATTGATGAGGTTTTGGTTTCCACTTTTTTAGCACCCAAATCCTTTACCGGAGAAGATACGGTGGAAATTAACTGTCACGGCGGAATCCTTTTGATGCAAAAGGTTTTTCAGGCCACTCTTAAGGCCGGAGCAAGACCTGCGGAGCCGGGAGAGTTCAGTAAACGGGCCTTTTTAAACGGGCGTATCGATCTTTCTCAGGCGGAGGCAGTGGCGGATTTAATTTCTGCTAAAAGCGAGGATAGCATTCGCTCCTCCCTTTCCCTCCTACAGGGTTCACTGAAGGAGAAAAATCAAGGGAATGCGGAGCAGAATTCTGGAGGATACTGCCTTTATTGAAGCGGCTTTGGATGATCCGGAGCATATTTCTTTGGAGGGCTTTTTCCGAGCAGTGTCAAGGCCATGTGGAAGGGATTCTCTCTGAAATTTCAGAGCTTTTGAAGCACCAAAGGGAAGGAAAACTCTTTAAAGGAGGGAATTCAAACCGTTATTGTGGGAAAGCCCAATGCGGGAAAGTCCTCTCTTTTAAATTGTCTGGTTAAGGCGGATAAGGCCATTGTAAGCAATATTCCGGGAACCACCAGAGATACGGTGGAGGAGGATATTCGCATCGGCTCCCTTTCCCTTCATTTGATGGATACCGCAGGAATCCGGGAAACGGAAGATATTGTAGAAGAAATTGGCGTGAATCGGGCAAAGGAAGGGATTGAAAAGGCGGACTGCGTTCTTTTGGTTTTGGATGGAAGCCTTCCTTTAGAGGAGGAGGACCGAAAGATTTTAGCCCTTTTAGAGGGGAAAAAGGTCCTGGTGCTTCTCAATAAAATGGATAAGGAAAGCATTTTACAAAAAGAAGAGCTGGAAAAGGCTACCGGTTTTCCCGTGCTTCCTATTTCCGCCAAGGAGGGAAGGGGCATTGAGGAGCTTGGCCAGAAGCTGGAAGAGCTTTTCTATACCGGAAGTCTTTCCTTTTCCACGGAAACTTATATTCATAGTGAACGACAGATTGCAGCATTGGAAGAGGCAAAGTCCGCTTTGGAATTGGTCTTGGAGGGAATCCGTCTGGAATTGTCCGAGGATTTCTTAAGCATAGATTTAATGGGGGCATACAATGCCTTAGGAAGAATTCTGGGAGAGGATGTTTCCGAGGATTTGATTAATGAGATTTTTCGCAAAGTTTTGCATGGGAAAATAGTAAAGAGGGAATATGGCATTTTTAGAAGAACAGGTGGATATTGTAGTGGTGGGAGCAGGGCATGCTGGAGTGGAAGCGGCCCTGGTTTCCGCTAGGCGGGGGCATAAAACTCTTCTTTTTACCCTGAGCCCGGACAGCATTTCCATGATGGCTTGTAACCCCAATATCGGGGGAAGCTCCAAGGGGCATCTGGTAAGGGAATTGGATGCCCTGGGGGGAATGATGGGAAAGGTCTGCGACCAATCCTTTCTCCAGTCCAGGATGTTAAATAAGTCCAAGGGTCCGGCGGTTCATTCCTTAAGAGCCCAGGCGGATAAGCAGGTCTATTCCCAAAATATGCGTCATCTTGTGGAAAATCAGGAGAATCTTCATATTCGTCAGGGAGAAATTGTTTCCCTGCTGTGCAATGAGGAAAAGACGGAAATTCGCGGGGTTGTGAGCAGTACCGGAGCCAGATACTATGCTAAGGCAGTGCTGATTTGCACCGGTGTGTACTTGAACGCCCGCTGCATTTACGGAGAGGTGTCCGAGGAAACCGGGCCAAACGGTCTTCGTAGAGCCACAAAGCTGAGTCAGGCTCTTTTTGGATTTAGGATTTAGGCTTCAGCGTTTTAAAACCGGAACTCCCTGCCAGAGTGGATAGAAGATCCTGGATTTTAGCAAGATGGAGGTACAGAAGGGAGATGTGCCGGTGGTTCCTTTCTCCTTTTTCCACGGATCCGGCTACGGTGCAGATTTCCCAAGAGGATTGCTATCTGACCTATACCTGTGAAGAAGGTCATGAGATTATTCGGGAAAATATTGACCGTTCCCCATGTATAACGGTGTGATTCAGGGAACCGGCCCCAGATACTGCCCTTCCATCGAAGATAAGGTCATGAAGTTTCCGGAGAAAAAATCGACACCAGATTTTTGTGGAGCCGGAGGGAAGATACACCAACGAAATGTATCTTTCCGGTCTTTCCTCTTCTCTCCCGGAAGATGTACAGATGAGAATTCTTCGTACTATGCCGGGCTTTGAAAAAGGCGGAAATGGTACGGTGCGGCTATGCCATTGAATACGACTGCCTAAATTCCCGGAATTGGAAAAATACCTTGAAACAAAGAAGATTTCCGGCCTGTATTTTTGCAGGACAAATGAACAGCTCCTCCGGCTATGAGGAGGCGGCGGTACAGGGATTTATGGCGGGAATCAACGCGGTACAAAAGATTGAGGGAAAGAGCCCTTTGTATTGGATCGTTCCGAGGCCTATATCGGCGTTTTGATTGATGACCTGGTGACAAAGGAAAACAAAGAGCCCTATAGAATGATGACCAGCAGGGCGGAGTATCGTCTTCTGCTTCGACAGGACAATGCAGACCTTCGCCTTCGGGAAAAGGGCTATGCTCTGGGGATGGTTTCGAGGAGGAAATCAAGGCCAGCAGGGAAAAAGCAGGAAGCCATTCAAAAAGAGCTTCGTCGTATGGAAAATACCTATATCGGAGCAAATGCGGAAAAATAACAGGATTTTTGGAAAGTATTCCTCTTCTCCTATTCAGTCCGGCATCTCTCTGAGAGAACTTTGTAAGAGACCGGAGTGTAATTATCAAAACATTGCTCCTTTGGATCCGGAAAGACCTTCCCTTTCTCCTTTTATACAGGAAGAAGTGGAAATCGAAATTAAATATGAGGGCTATATCAAAAGACAGATTCAACAGGTAGAAGCCTTTAAGAAGATGGAGCGGAAAAAAAGCTGCCAAAGGATATCTGCTATCAGGATATTCATAATCTCCGTTTGGAAGCCAGACAGAAGTTGGATATGATTCGTCCGGAAAAACATGGGCATGGCCTCCCGTATAAGCGGTGTCAGCCCTGCGGATTTATCGGTGCTTTTTGGTTTATCTGGAGAAGGAAAAAGGAAAGAAGAAAGGAAGAGAAATGACCGAGTTTTTTTCGAGAGAAGCTTTTCCCATTTAGCAGAGAGCTTAGGACTTTCTTTAACAGAACAACAGCTTTTACAGTTTTATCAATATTATCAGATTCTGGTGGAAAAAAATAAGGTGATGAATCTTACCGCCATTACGGAAGAGGAAGAGGTCATTGTTAAGCACTTTGTGGATTGTCTGGCGATTTGTCAAATGAATGTTTCACGTGAAACATTTTCAGAATGGATAGAGGGAAAGTCGGTGATGGATGTGGGAACAGGAGCAGGATTTCCCGGACTTGTTCTAAAAATTGCCTTTCCAAGTATTCAGCTTTCTTTGAGTGACTCTTTTGCAAAAGCGGATTCGTTTTTGGAAGAGCTGGTGGAAAAGCCTTGGCTTAGATGGGGTGAAATTTTACCATGGTCGGGCTGAAGACCTGGGACATGATAAAAAAATTTTGCAGGGAACAGTACGACTCGGTAGTTTCAGGGGCAGTGGCAAATCTTGCCACCCTCAGTGAGTATGACCTTCCCTTTGTGAAGCCGGGAGGCTATTTTCTGGCCTTAAAGGGCAGAGAAGTGGAAGAAGAATTGGAGCAGGGAAGAAAGCCATTTTTCCTTTTTAGGAGGAAAAATGTGTGGAGAAGAAGATCTATACCCTGCCGGAAACCGATATGGGAAGGGCTATGCTTTTGATTCAAAAAGTAGAGCCCTGCGGAAAAAAATATCCTAGAAAGGCGGGAACTCCGGCTAAGTCGCCTCTTAGTTAGAGAAGTATTATCAAGTGGAAAAGTTAAATGAAATAGAGAAAGAAAGCATTTTCCCAAAAGGAGAGGAAAAGCTTTTGACCGAAAAAGCATCCCTATAGGGAGAGAAATAAGGGAATTATTGCTCTTTTAATTACGACTGTGATTTGGAGTTTGGCCTTTATTGCCCAAAGTACCGCAATGGAACAGATTGGTCCTTTTGCCTTTGTGTTTTATCGCCACCTTTTATCCGGACTATGTTTACTCCCCTTCGCTTTTTTAAAGCCTTGTTCTTCAGAGGAAAAAAGAGCGGGAATCAAAGGAGGGAGCCATTACCGGTATCGTACTGGGTTTTGCCAGTGTGATTCAGCAATTTGGCGTTAAGGAAACCACTGTTGGAAAGGCGGCCTTTTTAACGGTACTGTATATTATCCTGATTCCTATTTTTGGCTTTAATCATCGGAAAAAAAGCCGGAAAAGAAAAATCTGGTTTTGTGCAATTCTGGCTTTGGTCGGGGTTTATTTTATCGCGATTAAGGCAGGAACAAAATTCACCATTGGTAGGGGAGATATGTACATCATTCTTTGCTCAGTGCTCTATGCCATTCAGATTATGCAGGTGGGACACTATGTGAAGAAGGTCAATATCAGCTGGTATATGTCCATACAGTTTTTAGCAGGCTCTATGGTGGGATTACTGGGATTTCTCTTCTTTGAAAAAAATTCTCCTTCATGAGTTTGAAGGCAGCCTTCCTCCCCATTGCTTACGCCGGAATTATGTCCGGAGCAGTGGCCTTTACCATGCAAAGCTATGCTCAAAAGAGACTGGAAGATACTCTTGCTTCTCTTCTCATGTCCACCACTGCCATTTATGCGGCGATTTGGGGTTGGCTGTTTTTGGGAGAGTCTTTGGGAATTCAGGGAAATATTCGGCTGTATTATTATGACCATTGCGGTGGTCTATGCCCAGATGCCGGAAAAAGCAGAAGAAAAAGAAGCTAGAATTTTTGTTTTTTTAGAAGAAGGATAGCAATAGAATAGCTGCTAAAAGAGATAGCTTAGCAATGAAATAGATAGAAAAAGTGCAGGAAGATAAATTGACAGCAATATAGAGCTGGGCTAAAATGTTTCACGTGAAACAAAAAGCGGAAATGGAATACAATTCATAGCAGGCAAGGATATAAATATTCTATACGAAATCTTATATGAATATCCTATACAAATATCCTATACAAATATCCTATACAAATAGCTTGTTATGGAATAGATTAAGGCAGAAAAAAAGAAAGGCTAAGGGGTCTTATGGCGAAGATTATTACAATTGCAAACCAAAAAGGGGGTGTGGGAAAAACCACCACCGCTGTCAATTTGGCGGCTTCCTTAGCGGAAGCAAAACAGAAAGTTTTGCTTTTTGGACTTTGATCCCGGGAAATGCGGGAAGCGGAATCGGTATTCGGGAGGAAGAAATCAGCATTTACCGAATTCTTAGCGGAGAGTTTCCCATAGAAAAAGGGCATTGTTCAGGGAGGCTTTGGAAAATCTGGATTTTATTGCCGCAGACAGGAATCTTTCCGCCATGGATGCAGAGCTTGCAGAGGAGGAAAATAAAAACTTCTTATTAAAGGAAGCTCTGGAGAATATCCAAAAGGACTATGATTATATCTTTATTGATTGTCCTCCCAGCCTTGGTACCCTTACGGTAAATGCTTTAACGGCTTCTCACTCCGTCCTGATTCCCATTCAGTGCGAATACTATGCATTGGAAGGACTTAGCCAAATGACGGATACCATTTCCATGGTAAAGGACGCCTTGAATCCGGATTTAACAATCGAGGGAATTTTATTTACTATGTATGACAGCAGAAATCTTCTGTCTCAGGAGGTGGTAAAAGCGGTGCAGGAGCATTTTTCGGATCCTATTTTTAAGACGATTATTCCCAGAAATGTTCGTCTGGCGGAGGCTCCCAGCCACGGTCTTCCTATCTCCCTTTACGACAACAGCTCTACAGGGGCGGAGGCCTACAGAAAGCTTGCAGCGGAGATTCTGGAAAAGGACATAGCGTATTAAAAGCATGCTGCGGGGATTTTGGAAAAGGATGTAGCTGACTAAAAAGCTTATAGTTGAGATTTTCGCAAAGAATATCATTTACTAAAAATTTAGAAAAAAATCGGAAAAAGCAGGAAAGAACAGGAATCAGGAAAGAACATAAGCTTAAACATAGATTTCAGCCGGATAGAGAAAGGAAGGGAAGAACATGGCAAAGCACGGTTTGGGAAGAGGGGTGGATACCCTTTTTGCCGGAAAGAAGGATGGACGGGAGAAGAAAGAGGAGCAGGCAATGGTGAAGCTTTCTTTGATTCAGGCCAATCCAAAGCAGCCCAGAAAACAATTTTTCCCAGGAAGAGTTGGAGGAACTTTCTCAGAGCATTAAGCAATTCGGTGTTTTACAACCCTTACTGGTAAAAAGGAAGGGCCCTCTCTATGAAATCATTGCCGGAGAAAGAAGATTTCGGGCGGCAAAGATGGCCGGTCTTACGGAAATTCCCGTCTTGATTCGGGACTATGATGAAAAGCTCAGCAAGGAAGTAGCCATCATTGAAAATATCCAAAGAGAAGACTTAAATGCGGTGGAGGAAGCCATGGCTTACCAAAGCCTGCTGACGGAATATCATTTGAGTCAAGAGGAACTGGCGGAAAGGGTGGCAAAGAAGCGTTCCACCATTGCCAACAGTCTTCGACTTTTAAAGCTTGAGGAAGAGATTTTAGAATATCTCCGTCAGAATCTTTTGTCCGAGGGACATGCCAGAGCCCTGCTTTCCGTGGAAAAATACAGAGAAAAAGACTTTCTCTTGCCAAGGAATGTGAGAAAAAAATGGAGTGTCCGGGAAATGGAAAGACGGGCCAAGGAAGCAAAAAGCTCCGATGGAAAAGCAGGAAAAGTCCAAGAAATTAAGTTCTCAGTGGAAAACCATTGTTCACGGCTTGGAAGAGAAGATGAAGGAGCATTTGGGAACAAAGGTGAAAATTACCGCCAAGAACGAGGATAAGGGTAAGGTGGAAATCGAATATTACTCCAAGGAAGACTTGGATAGAATCACCCGGATTTTAGAGGGAAGGGGAGAAGAATAAATGGAAGTATTGCTACAACATGGTAAATTGGTTTTCGTACTGGTTTCCACATTGATTTCGCTCATTTCTCTCTTTTTCGCTCTGAAGGCAGAGGCCAAGTATAAAAAGCTTTATCGCCAGTATGATTATTTCATGCGGGGGAAGGATGCGGAAACTCTGGAGGATTATTTTATCGAGCTGCAGAGGCATGTGGAAAAGCTGGAGGATCTGGAAGAAGAACAGCGGAAATGCTTAAGATTTTGCATAAGAATATCAGACGTTCCTTCCAAAAAAATGGGGTATCATTCGCTATAATGCTTATGGCGGCATGGGAGGAAACCTCTCCTTTGCCTTGGCAATTTTGAATTATGATAACAGTGGCTTTATCTTTAACTCCGTTCATGCCAAAGAAGGAGGCTTCCTCTATATCAAAGAGGTGGAGGAAGGCAGCACTTCCGTTGAACTTGGAGCCGAGGAAAAGCTGGCCTTGGAAGAGGCCTTAGGCTATAGGAAGAAGCCCCAGACTTAGGAAAAGAGCTAAATCAGGAAGAAGGTTTAAACTTTGTTAAATAGACTAGGAGAAAGTAAGCAGAAGTTTTGGAATAAAAGAAGAAGTAGGGCTTTGGTATTGGGCGGCATTTTTTTTGTCGCTCTGCTTTTTTATTTTTTCCATTCTTATCGTTCCATGGACCAAAACAATAGAATTTATGCCAATATGGGGAAAAGCAAATTGCCGGTGCTTCATGTATTTTTCCTCCGGAAAAGAAATCAATCCTCTCTACGGCTATTTGCAGGAAATGGATGATGCCTTTGTGCGGGACAGCTTAACCTTGCTTCCGGAAAATCGCCAGTGTGAATTGATTTTGGAAGAGGGAAAGTCTGCCCCAAAATCTGTGCATTATGATATTCGCTCCCTGGATGGGGCAGAACTTTTGGAAAAGGACCAAGAGGGAACCTTGCAGGAGGAAGGGGAAGGGTTCACATTATCCTTCCTATCCAAAACCTGATGAAGGAGGGAAAGGAGTATCTTCTTCGTCTTCAACTGGATCTGGGAGAAAGCAGCGTCTATTACTATACCCGTGTTTTACTGGGGAAGGAGGACATGGGACAGGAAGTTCTGAGCCTTGCGGAGGATTTTTAGCAGAAAGAGCTTTTTCCAAGTCGGAGGCAAAGAGCCTTAGCACTTATCTGGAAAGTGACGATACCATGGATAACAGTTCTCTTGCCCATGTGAATCTGCATTCCTCCTTTCAGCAGATTACCCGGGGAGACAGCGGTATGGAAATGGACGGGGAGCCGGAGATTCGTTTGAAGGAGCTGGACGGTACCATGGCATTGGTACAAATCCAGTACGCTTCAAGAGCTACGGATCAGGACGGCAACGTGCATCGCTTCTTCAATGAAGATAACTATGTAATGCGATATGATCCTCAAAGAATTTTTCCTGATGGACTTTGACCGAAGAACCAAGGAGCTTTTTGACGGACAGAATTATCGTTACAAGGATAAGAAGATTTTACTGGGTGTGGGGGAAAAGAGTGATATTGAGGCCCTTCAATCCGCTACCAAAAAAATTTTCTATGCCTTTACCGATAAGAATACCCTTTACCGTGCCGACGGAGAAGGAAAGGGCAATATGAATCGAATTTTCTCCTATTCAGAGGGGGAGAAGTCGGTGGAGAAGGAGAGTTTTACCCACGGTATTCATATTTTTGAGTGTGGACACCAACGGGGATGTGGATTTTTCTGGTATATGGCTATATTCGAAGGGGTCGACACGAGGGTTATACCGGCATTGTCTTTTTATACCTATGACAATTCGGAAAAATACGGTGGTGGAGAATTTCTTCCTGCCCTTAAAGGCCAGCAAGGAAAAACTGGAGGAAAACATTCAAAAATCTTTCCTACTATGCGGACAACCGGATGTTCTACATTTTCTTTGCCGGCAGTATCTATGGGGTGGATACCAACAGTTTCGAGGTTATTACGCTGTCTACCGGTCTTTCGGAAAATGATTTTGCTTCCAGCAGCAGTAAGCAATTTATTGCTTACGGAGAAAAGAACAATGACGGAGAATTGCACAGGGAAATTTCCTTTAGAAATCTCCACGGAGATAAGAATTTGAGCATTTCCGAAGATGGAAAACGACTGAAGGTAATCGGCTTTCTGGGGAGGATTTCCTCTACGGCTTACAGGACAGCGACAAGGATCAGATTTGGAATCCTCAGGGAGAAGTACCGGTATCGGAGATTCGTATTGTAGGGGAAGACATGAAGACCAAGCTTTCCTACAAAAAAGATGGCCTGTATTTTGCAAATTTCAGTCTGGAAGGAAATCAGCTTCGATTTGATGAATACCAGCTGCAGGACGGGGAATATCAGTATGTGGGGAAGGATAGCCTGCTTTCCAACAAAGAAATCAAAGATGAAAGAAAGATTGCCCTGGAATCCAAAGTTCTGGGAAATATTGGAAAAACTGCAGTACCTTCCCATGGTAGGAAAGGCGGTTAGCCAGTTTAGCCTGCATTACCCGGAAAAGTTCTCTATTGAAAAGGCAGGCTCTATCGAGCTTCCGGGAGATACCAAGGAAGAGAATATACTTTTCTCCGCCTATAGCCTTGGGCATTATCAGGGAGAGTTTTCCACTATGGAGGCGGCCTATAAGAAGATTTATGACCAGTTCGGTTATGTGGTGGATCAGAAGGAGCGGATTGTTTGGAACAGAACGGATCGCCCCTAATACTGCTAACCTGAAAATTCAGGAAGAAGATATCAGCAATTTCGTTTCCCAGATTCCGGAGCTTCGAAGGGCTATGGACTATGACAATGGCGTGCTTCTGAACCTTTATGGTATGGATCTGCACGCGGCCCTCTACTATGTGGGTAAGGGCTATCCTCTAATGATTCGTATGGAGGATCAGTGGGGAGTTAATCAGTGGCTACAACAACAGCTTTATCACCGTATACACCCTTGGGGAAGTAGCATACCCAGAAATATCAGCAGAGAAGAAGCCATCGCCAGATATGAAAAGGTGCATAATGCCTTTTTATGGGTTTTTGAAGAAGTAGATATAAAAGGGGTGTAAAAGCAAAAAGATTTTTCTAAGCAATATAGGTCTGAATTGGGGCACGCTCTCGCTAGCCTCGCCCTGCGTAGTGAAGGACTGCACTCGCTATAAGAAGACGCTCTGATACGGTGTGGGCTATAATTAGGGGCACGCTCGCTAACCTCGCCTTCGCAGCGGTACTAACTTCAAGCTTCGCTTTAGCTCGCTTTCAGTAAGTACCGGCGGGCTCAGATTGCCCTTATTATAGCCTCACACTGCATCATTCGCTTCAATTATTGATTTTACAGTCCTTCACTTCGCCGGTCTTTCACAAGTATCAGGCTACCCTATATTCAGACCTATATTGCCGAAAATCTCCTTACTATTTTGATTTTTACAGCTCCTTTTTTATCGAGATGGTTTTGCGCTAAGAGATATAAAAGGGCTTTTAAAATAGAAGAACAGCGTATATGCATAATAGGTCTGAAACCGGGGTAATCTGAGCCCGCCGGTACATGTAGCAAGCCTTCGAAAAGAAGAACTGTAGAAATTCAAAGCCAAAGCGACGGAAGCTGTATGGATATGAAAGAGGGTAATCTGAGCCCGTCGGTACTTGCGAAAGACACAGGTACTGTGTTTTTCGCTTAGTATCCGCTACGTGGCGAGGTTAGCGGAGCGTGCCCGATTTCATATCCATACAGCTTCGAAGCGTAACCTTTATCATTCTACAGTCCTGTACTGCGAAGGCGAGGCTAGCGAGCGTGCCCCAATTCAGACCTATATTGCTAGAAAATTTTTGATTTCTTAGCTCCTTCTTACTTACTCACAAAACCTGCAAAAATACGGATTTTTGCTGTTCCCTCCACTCCGGATCCAGGTTATCACTGATTTCTGCAAACTCATTCAAGCTAAGGGTCTCTCCTCTTACATTTTCCGGATAGGAAAGGGCGGAAAGGACGCTTTTAATCACTTCCTTATCTAAGGAAAGACCGGCGGACAGGGCGTTCACCAAGGTCTTTCTTCTTTGCATAAAGGAAGCCTTAATGGTCTTAAAGAGATACTCCGGATTCTCACATTCGACAGGGGATTCCTTGTAAATGGAGAGGTGAATCACCATAGAGCTTACCTTTGGACGGGGAATAAAGCAGTGGGGGGGAACTTCCTGCACAATCTCCGGCTTACTGTAGTACTGCACCGCAAGGGATAAAGCACCGTAGTCCTTGGTACCGGGGCCGGCCTGCATTCTCTCCGCAACCTCCTTTTGTACCATTACGGTGATGGAGCTAAGAGGAAGCTTCTTTTTCCAGTAAGGAGAGTAAAATGGGGGTGGTAATATAGTAGGGAAGATTCGCTACTACCTTTACGGAATGAAAGTCAGGGTATTCCTTTAGAAAGCTCCGTAAAGTCCACCTTCAAAACATCCTGATGCAGGAGGTGGAAATTTTCTTTTCCTGCAAGGTTCTCCTCTAAAATAGGAATCAGCTTATCATCAATTTCAATGGCAATCACCTGTCCTGCATGCTCACAAAGAGCTTCTGTTAAGGTTCCGATTCGGGACCGATCTCAATCACCAAATCCTCTTTCTGAATCTTGGCATAGAAATAATATGATCCAATACGGATGCATCAATTAAAAAAATTTCTGACCGAATTGCTTTTTGAACTGGAAGTTCGTCCTTTGCAATACTGCAATGGTCTCTTTGGAATCTACAAGCTTTGCCATCTTTATCCCCCCTAATTTTTCTGTGTAAAATCTTGCCATATTTTCTTATAGAAAGCAAGAAGAGGAAATTGACGCATTATCCAATATATAATACAATGTATTACACATGAAAGGAGAAATGAGATGACGATTTCTTTAAGGTTAAATGATGCAGACTCTATGCTTTTCAAAAAATATGCGGAAATGAATGGAATTAGTGTTTCGGAATTGCTTAGACGCTCAGTTCTTGAACATATTGAAGAGGAATATGATTTACAGGCTTATAAAGAGGCCATAGCGGAATATAGAGAAAATCCTATTACCTATACTCTTGATGAGGTGGAGAAAGAGCTGGGCTTAGGATGAGTTTTAGGGTTGTGTTTTCCGATAAGGCATTAAAGCAGATGAAAAAGCTGGACAAGTACACAGCTTCTCTTATCGTTGCCTGGCTTAGAAAGAACTTAGAAGGCTGTGAAGATCCCAGGAAGTATGGAAAGGGATTAACAGCCAATAGAAGCGGACAATGGAGATATAGGGTAGGGGATTATAGAATTATTGCGGAAATTCAGGAGGATAAAGTAATTGTTCTGGTATTGGGAATAGGGCATAGGAGGGATATTTATCAAAATGATATCTAAGGAAAGTAAATTGAGCCTAAGGCTACAGGATAGGGAATTTCCCTTTGCATATATCGACCATGACAGAGAGATTGCCCGGGGGTATCGTCTTTGATGAGGAGAAGAATTTCTATTTTGTGAGAATTCATAGAGATGATTCTTTCGGAAAAGCCACCTTGATTGAAACTGCCGGCGGTGGAGTGGAAAAGGGAGAAAGCTTGGAGACGGCTATCAAAAGAGAGCTAAAGGAAGAGCTGGGAGCTGAGGTGGAAATCCTCCAAGAAATTGGGATAGTCAGTGATTATTACAACCATGTTCATCGGCACAACATTAACCATTATTTTTTGTGTAAAGTCCGCTCCTTTGGGGAAAAGAATTTGATGCCCTATGAAATCCGAGATTTTCATATGGAAACCTTAAAGCTAAGCTATGAAGAAGCCATAAAGGAATATGAAAAAAATGCAGTAATACAAAAACTAGGGAGGCTGATTGCGCAAAGGGAAGTTCCGGTTTTTGGAAGAGGTAAAGAAAATGCTTTTCAATACATTAGCTATTTAAAATTATAAAACATTTGCCAAATAGAAAATATTCAATATAATAGAAAGTAGGGATTTCCCTACTTTCTATTATATTGAAAGAAGAATTAAGTATAAAAAAAGTATATTTAGATTTAGAACTATATTTATGAAATAATGGGGGTGCTTTTGGATGATGAATCAAACTTTTATTGATAATGCAAAGGTTATGGCAAAAAGGACAAGTAACAATTCCAAAGGATATTAGAGAAATTTTAGGGGTTTCTTGCGGTGATAGAATTACATTTGTTGTGGAAAATGGAAGCGTAAGACTTATTAATTCTGCAGTTTATGCTATGCAGATACTCCAGGGCTCAAATGGAAGGAGAAGCTGAAAATACTGATTTATCTACAGATGAAGCTATTATGGATCTTGTAAAAAGATGTTCGTGCAGAAAGTGTAGAATAATGAAAATTCTTATTGATACAAATATATTGATATCTGCTGCGTTAAGTAGCAAGGAGTTCCCTATCAAGCATTTGTAAAAAGCGGTTAGTTATCCAAATCATGGACTCCTTTGTGAACAAAAACATTGACGAAATGCGTCGTATTTTTAATAGAAAATTTCCTCATAAAATCCAGGGCGTTAGAGGGTTTCCTATCTCTAGCATTATTAACGTTGGAGGTGGTATCCATTCCTATTGAGGAAAAGTGAGATGGAAGCTCAAATTCGGGATGTCAATGACCGACCAATACTTAGAGCGGCTATTCATGCCGGAGTAGATATACTATTGACAGGTGATAAAGACTTTTTGGAGTCCGGGATTTTAAATCCTAAGATTATAACGGCGGCAGAATTTGTAAAAAGAATTTTTAGTGTATAGAGAAGAAATGGGAAAAAGTATAGCTTTGTTTGCCCAATAAAAAGAAAAAAATAGTGAGATAGAAACTTCAATAATATTAAAAATATCTCCCTTAGACTACTTTCCCTTTCTTTTTCAATCCGTTATACTATAAAAAGATATATTGTGGCTATTTATGGAGGAATTTATGTTTTCCTTGATTTCAAAATGATATCGGAATCGACTTGGGAACATCCAGTATTCTGATTTATATAAAGGGTAGAGGGGTCGTGCTGAAAGAGCCCTCTGTTATTGCGGTAAATAAAGAAAATGATGAAGTGGTAGCCTTTGGTGAGGATGCCCGTCTTATGCTGGGAAGAACTCCGGACAATATTTCCGCTGTCCGTCCTCTTCGCCAGGGCGTGATTTCCAATTACACCAGAACCGAGCAGATGCTGAAGTACTTTATCAATAAGGCGGTAGGAAGAAGAACTCTGAGAAAGCCCTAGAATCTGCGTTTGTATTCCCAGCGGAGCAACAGAGGTGGAGAAGAAGGCGGTGCAGGATGCAGCCAGCCATGCAGGAGCCAGAGAGGTAAGCATTATCGAGGAGCCTGTGGCAGCAGCAATCGGTGCAGGCATCGACATTTACAAGCCTCAGGGAAATATGATTATCGATATTGGCGGAGGAACCTCCGACATTGCAGTAATTGCCTTGGGAGGCCCTGTGGTTTCCGAGTCCATCAAGGTGGCCGGAGATGATTTTGATGAAGCTATTCTCCGCTATATGAGAAAGAAACATAACCTGCTTATCGGAGAAAGAACTGCAGAGGAAATGAAGGTCAATATCGGCTGTGCCAGCAAGAGACCGGAAAAATGTGACCATGGAGGTTCGTGGACGAAATCTGGTTACCGCTCTGCCAAAGACGGTAGTAGTAAGCTCTGATGAGCTTTTGGATGCCCTCCTGGAGCCGGCTACTATGATTGTCAATGCGGTACATCATGTACTGGAAAGAACACCGCCGGAGCTTGCGGCGGATATCTATGAGCGCGGAATCGTGATGACCGGAGGGGGAGCCCTTCTTTACGGTTTAGACAAGCTGATGCAGGAAAAGACCGGAATCACCACCATGCTGGCGGAGGACCCTCTTACAGCGGTGGCAATCGGAACAGGAAAGTCCATTGATTTAAGCAACGATGATGATGACTTCTAGTCTGGAAGAAATAGAAGGAAATGTATCCCATATCGTTTTTTTCGCAGCGAGGAAACAGGGATACACCGTGTGCAGCATTACGGATAAGGGAGAAGAGTTCACTTTGGTGGGAAGCTTCTCCCATATTTCTGTGTCGGAAAAAATTAAGGCCAAGGGACGCTGGAAGGAACACCCGGTATACGGAAAGCAGTTCAGTGTGGAGGAATATCAGCTGGAGGTTCCGGACAGTCTTTTTGGCATTGAACAATATTTGGCTTCGGGAGCCATTAAGGGAATCGGGAAGGCCATTGCCGCCCGAATCGTAAAAAAATTTAAAGAAGACAGCCTACGGATTATGGAGGAGGAACCGGAGCGTCTTGCGGAAATTCATGGCATTTCCATGCAGAAGGCCATGGATATTGCCACGAACCTTTCCGGCCAGCGGGAGCAGCAGGACATTTTCCTCCTCTTTACAGGGCTATGGCATCAGCCTGAATCTCTCCTATAAAGATTTACCAGCATTTTCAAGGGGAAACCCTGCAGGTTTTACAGGAAAATCCCTACCGTATTGCGGAGGAACTGGAGGGAGTAGGCTTTAAGAAATGTGATGAGCTGGCCAAAAGGGTGGGGGTGGAGAAAGAATCCCCCTTCCGTATGCGGGCCGGCATCAACTATACCCTCTTACAGGGAGAGTGGCATGGACATTGCTACCTTCCTTTTTCGATTTTAAAAAGAGAGGCGGAGCGGATTTTGGAGATGCCTCTGGAGGACTTGGAAGAGCAGCTTTTGGAGCTGCAGCTGCAAGGAAAGGTGAAGGTCAAGGGGAAAAATGTTTACCGGGCCAGTACCTATTATCGGGAAATGCAGGGTGGCCTCTCGACTATTACAGTTAAATGTGGAAGAGGAAGAGGCCCATGTGGATTCCTGGGAAAAGGCCATTGACAAGCTTTTTGGACAGGGAAAAATCACTTTGGATCCTCTCCAAAGAAAGGCGGTAAGTCTTGCGGCCTCCTCCGGGGTTTTGGTGATTACCGGAGGGCCGGGAACGGGAAAAACCACTACTATTAAAACGATTTTGCAGCTCTTTACCGGACAGGGCAAGAGCATTGCTTTGGCTGCTCCCACCGGAAGAGCGGCGAAACGAATGGGAGAAGCCACGGACTATCCGGCAAAAACCCTGCACCGGCTTTTGGAATACATGGGCCGGGAGGATCAGGAGCAGGAGGATCGGGATTTTTCCCTGTTCCAAAGAAACGAAGAAAAATCCGCTGGAATATGATGTGCTGATTGTGGATGAAATGAGTATGGTGGATCTGTACTTAATGGATGCCCTGCTTCGTGCCGTTCCTGTGGGCTGTCGTTTGATTTTGGTGGGGGACAGCGAGCAGCTTCCCTCCGTAGGAGCGGGAAATGTGCTGAAGGACATTATTGCTTCTCAGTGCATGAAAACCATTTCCCTAAAGAAAATTTTTAGGCAGGCCATGGAGTCGGATATTGTAGTTAATGCCCATAAAATAAACCAGGGCATTGAACCGGATCTTGGGAAGAAATCCAAGGATTTTTTCTTTATTCGGGGGCAGGAGCCGAAGCAGATTCTGGAAAAATATCGCCATTTTGATGAAGGAGAAGCTGCCCAAATATCTTTCCACCGAGCCTCTTTCCATTCAGGTGATGTCCCCACAGAAAAAGGGACTTTTGGGGGTGGAAAATCTGAACCGCTTTTTGCAGGAACGCTTGAACCCTCCCGGAAAGAACAAGCCGGAATATGAGGGAAGCGGCAACATTTTCCGACTGGGAGACAAGGTCATGCAGATTAAAAATGACTACCAGCTGGCTTGGGAAATTCCCGGAAACTTCAACCTGCCCATAGAAAGCGGAGAAGGGGTTTTTAACGGGGATATCGGAAAGATAACGGAAATCAATGCCTACCAAAAAGACGGTAACGGTGTTCTTTGAGGAAAGAAAGGTAGTCTATAGCTTCAGGATTTGGAAAATCTGGAGCTGGCTTATGCCATTACCATTCATAAATCCCAGGGCTCGGAGTATCCGGCGGTACTGCTTCCCATGTATCCGGGACCGAAAATGCTGATGACCAGAAATATTCTGTACACCGCCATTACCAGAGCCAAGTCCTGTGTCTGCCTTTTGGGGCATCCCAAAGTCTTTCTGGAAATGCTTCACAACGAGCAGGAGCTAAAACGCTACTCCGGTTTGGCAAAGCAATTACAGGATATCGGGGAAAGTTTTTCCGCCCCATTTTCTATGGAGGGGGAAATCCATTTTTCAGAGGAATAGGAGGAAATTCTACTTTTGAGAGCTGTGATTTCTCTTTCCTATGGGATACTATCACATCATAGGAAAGGGGGACTGTATGGATATTGCTAAAATCGGAAAGTATATTGCGGGAAAAAGAAAGAATCTCGGGCTGACGCAAAAGCAGCTTGCCGAGAAATTAGGCATGAGTGATAAGTCCGTCTCCAAGTGGGAGCGAGGCATTTGCCTTCCGGACGTATCGCTTTATTTTGACCTTTGCTCGCATTTAGGTATTAGTATTAACGAGTTTTTAGCCGGCGAAGATATTGTCCATGAGAATATCGAAAAGAAGTCGGAAGAAAATATCATCAGTGTTGTTACAGACAGTAAGCGCAAACAAAAAAGCTTGAAGTATATCATTTGTGCATTGCTGATTCTTTCCATACTTACAACTGCGGTAATTGCTACTTCCCTATATCGTGGCTACAGACCGATGAACTTTATTACACCGATGGACGAGAATAGTGTAGAAATGCAGACGGTGAATCTGATTGCCGGGCCGGATGGAGCAAATGCTTATCAATTTACGACAACGGATCGGTATTCCGGAATCAAGATTTATTATGCAGAATATCATCAGGGAAAACTGCTAAACAAAGAACCGATAGAGATTGGCTTTGAGGGTATGGATTCCCCGAAAAATGGAGGCATTATCATCGTTCCGGATTATGACCATGCAGTAGTAAAGCTGGTTGTTTGGACAGATGAGGAAGCTAAGGCTTCTATAGACTTGCCTCTTATGGAAGGGGTAGAGGGAAGAGAATATTACAGCAGATCACAAATTCGAATAGAGGGAAAAACCAGAAATCCTTTATGATATGGAAGACGTATTTCTGGCATGGGTATATGATAAGGATGAGATAAAGATTCCGAATCTTCATGACTTGCTCTTAGGAAAAACCGATGCCTTCTCTGAGAATGAGTATATCTATCTTTTCTCTTATGAATTTTATAAAAAAATAAGCAATTTGCATATATTGAAGATGAAATGTATTGGCATCAGTCCGAAAGTATAGGGAATAAGTCCGAGAGGATTGTCATTAGCTCGAAAGTATAGGAATAAGTCCGGAAGAATTGTTATGAGTTTAGAAGATAGAGGATAGGAGGAGCTATGGGAAAAAAGGAAGACTGGAAAGAAGCAATCATCAATGCCCTCTTTCCTCCTCGCTGCATCCTTTGTGATGAGTTGACGGAAAGCGGAAAAGAAGAAATCTGCCCTGCCTGCAAAGCGTACGAGAAAAATCATGGAGGAGCCGGTCTGTAAAAAAATGTGGAAGAGGGAATTCTTTTTAGATACGGAGGAATACTGCGGAAACTGTAAAAGACACCGTTTTTCCTTTTCTACCGGTATGATGCTGTATGAATTAACAGAGGAAGTAGAGGATGCTTTAGTGCTTCTAAAGTATAAAGGCAGAAAAGATAAAGGTGTCTTTTTCGGAAAGAAAGCCGGAGAGGTTTTTGGGGAAAAGATAGAAGAACTGGGGATTCAGGCCATTATTCCTGTGCCGGTTCATCCCAACAGAAGAAGGGAAAGGGGCTATAACCAGGCAGAGGTCATTGGAGAAAAGTCTGGCAAAGGTCTGCGGCATCCCTTGGTTTCAGAGTACTTACAGAGAGTCAAGAAAACCAAAGCTTTAAAGGACTGTAGCTCGGAGGAACGTTTATTAAATCTCTTTGGAAGCCATTCACTGTGAAGCATTACCCTTCGACCTAAAACGGGTGCTTTTGGTGGACGATATCTTTACCACAGGAGCCACCATGGAAGCCTGTAGCAGAAAACTCCTAGAAGCCGGAGCGGAGGAAGTACATATACTTTCCATAGCAGGAAGGGTAGAGCGATAAACAAAGGGGCTATAAAAATCAAAAAGATTTTCTAAGCAATATTGGCGCTCCTTTTTAGTGAATAAGCAATGATAAAAAAGGAGCAATAAAAATCAGAAGAATAGATGAAGCTTATGCAGTATAGAGCTAAAATGAGGGTGAATTGAGCTTATCAGTACTTGCTAAAATCTGCGAAGCGAAGGATTGTAGAAGTCAACAAGCTGAAGCGGCAGATGCAGAATAGGTATGAAAGAGAGCAGTCTGAGCCCGATACTTGCGAAAACCTGCGAAGCGAAGGACTGTAGAAATCAATAAGCTGAAGCGACAGATGCAGTATAGGCATGAAAGAGGGCAATCTGAGCCCGCCGGTACTTGCGAAAAACAAGGGTACCGAAGTTTTTCGCTTAGTATCCGCTGCGAAGGCGAAGTTAGCGAGAGCGTGCCCGATTTCATGCCTATACTGCATTGAGCGAATATCTTCGGTGAATACAGTCCTTCCCTTCGTAGAGGCGAGGTTAGCAGGGCGTGCTCGATTTCATACCTATACTGCATCTGAGCTTACTTCTTTAATAGTTACAGTTCTTCGCTGCGAAGGCGAGGCTAGCGGGAGCGTGCCCCGTTTCAGACCTATATGGCATAGGGCTTCATCGATACTTCTGAATTTTACATCCTCTTTTAGAAGGATTCTTCGGAGAAGGAAGCCCAATATTCCTCCGCTAAGGAAATCAGCTCTACCAGCGCCTTTGTTAAGGGGCTTATCTTTCCGATACACTGCCACCGCATTCATTTTCGGATGTGTCTTACAGGGAATCAGGCGGATACTGTCCGGCACATGGGCGCGGTTATTACTGCTGATAAAGGAGCAGTAATCCGAAGATTCCACCAGAGCCATCTGGTAATGGATTCCTTCCACATCCATAGGCACATAGGGGTCAATGCCTGCATCTTCGAAGGCCATTTCCGCAACGGATCGTTCTGTAGAATCTTTGGGTGCCAGCACAAAGGGAAGCTCGGAAAAGCTTAGCCAAATCAATTTCAGTAATTTCGCCTCTTCTTCTAAAACAGCCAGTAGGGGATGATTTTTGGCAATGGCTAAAAAGCAGTTCGACTTTTTCCCAGTAGCTTATACTCCATGCGGTAGCTTTGCTTGTCTCCCATGAGTACAATGCCTAAATCTATGGTGCCGTTTTTTTCACCAATTCCTGTGCTTTTAAGCCCTTCATAGAGGTAAATTGTAATTTTACATTGGGATGGTATTCATGGAATTTCTGGAAAAATGTAGCACATCATATAGTCTCCCTGAAGCCCCGAGGCTCCAATGGCGATTTCTTCGTTATGAAGCTGGCTTAGCTCTGCAATCTTGGCATAGCAGTCCTTCTTCATATTCATCATTTTTCCGGGCGGTTTCCACATAGATTCTACCCGCCTCCGTGACACTACATTCATTTCCCTTACGGACAAAAGAGCTTTGTGCCCAGCTCTCGCTCCAGATTTAAAAGCTGTAAATTCAAAGCCGGCTGGGAGATAAAAAGTCGTTCTGCCGCCCTGCTGATATTTTTTTCCTCTGCAATTCTTAGGATATGTTCTATTTTCTTTAAGTCCATGCTGTCTGTATTACTCCTTTGTTTTAGAAGGGATTTTCCTCAAAAATTCCTTTGAGAAGCTTTTTCCACTTTACACTTTTTTTGAAAAATCCCTATGCAGTCTTGTAAAGGTATATCGGCGAAAAAGAAAAAGCCTATCAATAGTGAGCCTATCAATCTCATTTTATTTGACAGATTCCATAGTTCCATGTAAAGTGAAAAAAATTTAAATGCAATTTTGTTTTTGTTACAGGGGAAACTAGCAGAGAAAAACAAACTCAGCTTTTTTTAGATATATACTGTATAATAACGCCGAAATAAAAATAGAGCATTTATTACTGCAAAAGCATTAAGTCCTTTGAAAGGAGAAAAAAATAAATGAAAAAAACAGAGAAGCAGGGGTATTACTTCCCTTTATTTTCCTTACCGGGAGAAGAGGGAATCGGAACCATGGGAAAGGAAGCCAGAGCATTTGTAGACTTTTTGGCGGAGACGGGAAACCGGGTTTGGCAGATTCTTCCCATGGGGCCTACAGGTTACGGGGACTCCCCCTACCAGTCCTTTTCCGCCTTTGCGGGAAATCCGTACTTTATTGATTTGGAAATGCTGAAAGAGGAAGGTCTGTTGGAAGAGGCAGATCTGGAAAAGGAACGCTTTAAGGAATCCAAAGAGAAGATTTCCTATGGATTATTATATGAGCTAAAAGCACAAAATCCTCCGAAAGGCCTATGAAAACTGGCTTTCCAGGGGGGAAATCTTTCTGAGCTTTTGGCGGGAAGAACTAAGGAAAATTTTGATTACTGCCTTTTTATGGCTTTAAAGGACTTTTTTAACGGCATCCCCTGGCTTTCCTTTGAGAAGCCCTATCGAGATAAGGATCAGGCTACCATTGAGAAGTTTTTGGAGGAGCATAAGCAGGAGGTAGGCTATTATGCCTTTTTACAAATGCAGTATGACAAGCAGTGGCAGGCTCTTTTAGCCTATGCTCATGAGAAGGATGTCTTGATTTTCGGAGATATTCCCTATTTACTGCGCCATGGACAGTGCGGATGCTTGGGGAAATCGAGCTTTGTTCCAGTTTGATGAAACAGGATACCCCTCCTCCGTGGCAGGAGTACCGCCTGATGCCTTTTCCGAGACCGGACAGCTTTGGGGAAATCCTTTGTATGACTGGGAGAAGCACAAGGCGGAAGGCTATGCCTGGTGGTGTAAGCGGATGGAATATTGTCTGAATCAATTTGACCTGCTGCGGGTGGACCATTTCCGTGGCTTCGAGTCCTATTATGCGGTGGAGTACGGTGCGGAAACCGCCATGGTAGGGAGAGTGGCGTGAGGGACCGGGATTCGGTCTATTTCAGGCGATTCAGAAACATTTTCAGAAGGAAGAACTGCCGATTATTGCAGAAGACCTGGGGATTATCACCAAGGAAGTGGAAGAGTTGATTGCGAAAACCGGCTTCCCCGGTATGAAGATTTTGCAGTTCGCATTTTCCGACTTTGAAAATGTTTATCTACCCCACATGCTACAGGATACTAATTCCGTATATTACACCGGAACCCATGATAATGATACTTTAGAAACTGGTTTGAAACTCTGTCAGATTGGGAGAGGGGCAATGTATACCATTACCTTTCCCGCTCCCAAAATGACTGGAATGCAATGACAGAGCTTTTTGATTAAGACTGCCCTTTCCAGCATTTCCTATTTATGCATCATCCCTGCAGGAGACTATCTGAAATGCGGGGCAGAGGGAAGAATCAATGCGCCGGGAACTGCGGAAGGAAACTGGCAGTGGCGTCTTCCGGAAAATGCCTTTAGCGAAGAAAAGAAGGCTCTAATTTCGGACTTGCTTAGGACTTATGGGCGTTTCCATAGTCCCGCGCCCCAAAAAAATAAAAGGGAGCCGATACGCACCATGGTAGCTCCTTCTTCGATGGCTACTTCATAATCTCCGCTCATCCCCATGGAAAGCTCCTTAAGGGGAAGGGCGGGGAATTTTTTTTGCAATTCCGTTAAGAGACTTTTTAATGCTCGAAAATGTACCCGGTTCTCCTCCGGATTCTCCGTAAAGGGAGCAACGGTCATCAAAACCGCAGAGCTTGACATGGGGGAGGGCTTTACATTCCTCCAAAAGCTTGTTCCACCTCTTCTAAAGAAGAAGCCGGACTTACTTTCCTCCTTGGCCACATTGACTTCCAATAAAACGGAGGCAATTTCCTCTTTCTTGGCGTATTCCTTTTCCACCTCTAAAGCCAAAGGAAGGGAGTCAATGGAATGAATCATCTTTACCTTCCCGGGAAGATATTTTACCTTGTTCTTTTGGAGAGAACCAATCATATGAAAGAAGGGTTTCCTTTTTGTAAAAGGGCGTCCTCCTGCAAGAGAGCAAACTTTATCCCGAATTTCCTGTACCTTGTTCTCTCCAAAGTCCCGAATACCATAGCTATAGGCTTCCTGCACAGCAGCGTAGGGGTTTTGTTTTGGAAACCCCTATGAGCAGTATCTCCTCCGGCTTTCTTCCGGACCTTTCACATGCCTTACGAATATTTTTCCCGAACAATCTGAATCTCTTTTTTTCCATAGGAGCTTCCTTTCTATTAAAGACATATATACAGATAGCTCTATTATAAAAGCTTTTTAGAGAAAGGACTATAGAAAAAGAGAAGTTAAGCTGTGACTCATAACTCTATGAAAGCAAAGTTGAGCTGCGATTCGTAACTCTAGCACAAGCAAAGTTGAGTTGCGACTCGTAACTCCAGTGCAAGCAAAGTGCAGCGCTTTCAAGTCTGAGGGATTTAGAACAAGCGGTAAGTTCCCACTACGAAAATATTCCTCCGGAACCTTCCACTCAGGCTTCTTCTCTACGGTACCTACGGTCCAGCTATCCGGCTTATGGAAGTGGGCGGTAAGAACGGTATGGAAGTAAAACATAACGATACCGTCATTTAAATACCGGTCTTCCTTGGTGATATGCTTAACCTCCCGATCCAGAAGATAGAGCATATTGTCTTCTATTAAGAAACGATAGGTCTGGCGATTCAATGCAGCCGGTGCAAGACTTGAGGCATAAAAGGCCTTTTCCCAGTTCGGATCCATGGCATCCTCGGCAAAATCACAGCTCTGTCCGAAAACAGATTGGGAAACCAGTTCATCCATGGCTATCTTAGGTGCAATATGTCCTTTGATTTTCTCCATGCGTACATCGGATCTGGACTTAATATCGATACGATTGCTGTCCTTCTCCGGATTCCCGTGTCCAAAGCTGATGCAGGTGGTAACCGTAAGGGGAGAACTAATATTTAAAAGCGGTTTTACCGCCTTTGCTTCGTTAATCGTTAAAAAAAGCAGGGTATTTAATTTCAGTTCTGTAAGCTTTAACTCTAACTGTGCAGCCAGATAACCTGCATGGATGTAGCCTTCTTCGCTGTCCTCTCCCAAAAAGCAGAATATAGTTGGGAGCAAAAAAGCGTTGCCCATATAACCTACAATTCCTTCCAAACGAGGACCTGCTTCCTTTCCCAGTAGAAGAATCTCTGTCTTCTGCTCCGGAATGAGTGGGGACAGCTCCTTCATATACTGCTGTACCTGCTCCAGCAACTTTTCATCTACCTTCTTATCCTTATAGCTACGGATGGAACTCCGTTCCTTAATGAGCTCTCTCCACTTCATAATCTGTCTCTCTTTCTCCTGAATCAGTGATTTTTCCAGACTCTTCCTATAAAAAATAGGAGAGTTTTTTTCTAAATAGACCAAAAGCTATTTTATCATAAGTACGGGAAAAAGCTCTAAGAGAACTTTGCATTTCTATATTTTTCATTGTAGAAAGTCCTGATGGATATTTGTAGAAAACGGAGACGAAAAGAAGAATGATTTACTTTTTTTGTGGAAAGCGGCGCAAGAGGGAAGTCATTTATGATATTTGTGAGAAGGGAGTGAAGAAGAAGCCTTATGCATCTCCGCTTCAGCGCCGAAATATGGAGTGTAGATTTCCTACTCTTTTTAAAAATTCTCGAAAGAGTATTGCAGTAGCATGGGGGAAAAGAGTATAGTAATAACGTTTCTTAATTTTTAAATAGATAGAAAGGGAACAGATGGATTTAAAGAAAGAACATCTTGAATTTATTCAGCGGTTTAAAGAAATTACGGAAAATAAGGAATATTGTAAGTTAAAGACGGTGCCTCGGCATGGAAGTACCAATACCTTCGACCATAGTGTTCGAGTAGCTTATATGGCGTATCATTTGGCAAAAAGCTGGGGCATGGATGCGGACAGCGCTGCCAGAATCGGTTTCCTTCATGATTTTTGTATGATTGACTATCATAAGGATGACGGTACCACCCATAACGGACGTTGGTATTGCTTTTATCATCCGGAGGATGCGGTGGAGAACTCCGAGGCACAGAATTTTGCTTTAACGGAGACAGAGAAGAGCGATTTTAACCCATATGTTCCCTCTTTCTACCCGTATTCCCAACAGCAAGATAGCCTATTTGATTGACCTTATCCGACAAGACCGTAGCCCTGCAGGAGTCTTGGCAAAATGCGGTGGATGCCTTTGCCAGATTCAGAGAGATCTTGCATCTTTCTCCCAAGAAGGCACCGGTTTATGTACGGAACAGAGAAGATGAAGAATAAAATTTTTCGGAGATTTTTCTCCTAATAAAAAAATGGAGCGACTTTCGGTTTTTGAGGTCGTTCTATTTTTATTTTCTCTAATGGGTCCATATTTTCGAATTTTTTATAGCTCCATATTCAAATTTTTCCCGATGACTCTCTTTTTGATTCGCAGCTTTATGCTATACCCTTGTGCTAAAGAGGGAAAAGTTGTATTTTTATTTCTGGACAAAAAGCTTTTTATACGCATAGAGGAATATTATATTGTCGGATAACAATTCTATCGTCAAAAGAATACTATACAGCAAGAAGATTGTTTGCTTCCTGCGTGAGAAGGTGAATATTTCATGGAACAAAATAAGGACAACAAAAAATCAATAGGGAAAAATGCTCCTTCCCTATCTTTTTATTTTTTTCTGCTGGGATTATGCTGCCTGTTTCGCTTGTCCTATCTTTTTGGTCAGCAACTGGGAAGAGCTTACGGTAGATGAGATTCTCTTTCATATTTTTCGCCCCCTATGGGGGAGCCAACGGACATCTGGTACAGCTTTTTTATTACCACAGCCTTGGCCCCTGCCATTCTTTTTATGGCTATCCCTCTCTGTATTTTTATTATTTTTTTCTACCAAAAAGCAAAAAGAAACCTATAGCGACTAAAGAGGAGGCAATTACTCCGTCTACAGGGGAAAATATTGCTCCTCCTACGAGGAAATCAAGGAAGCTTCCAAAGAAAAGTTGCGTTTTCCAAGCTCAAAAAGGCTATTGCACCAAGATTAAGGAGCTTCCTTCCCTAAAATTAAGAAGGCCTTCCTGCCTCTATGCGGTTTTTCAGCATTTTCCTTGTGGCAGTGACCATTGCAGAAGCTTGGGACAGGGATATCTCTTGGTTCCTTTTTAAGCTCTCAGTTTCAATCCTCCAAGTTTATTGAGGAGCATTATGTGGATCCGAAGAATGTGGACTTGAAATTTCCGGAGAAGAAAAAGAAATCTTATCTATATTTATATGGAGTCCACGGAGCTTACCTTTATGGACAAGGAACACGGCGGAGATTTTTCCGGAAAATCTTCTGCCCGAGCTGATGGCTTTGGGGGAAGAGGGAGAGGACTTTTGCCGGAGAAGGAGAAAAAGGAATGGGGGCATTGCCCTTCCCGAGCCACTTGGACAATGGGGGCGATTTTTCGGAGAGAGCACCGGTCTTCCTCTGAAAATATCCATTGAGCAAAATTCTATGGATAGCCAGAAGCATTTTTTTCCCTTCTGTTACCGCCTAGGGCGATATTTTGGAAGAGGAAGGTTATAATCAAAAAAATTCCTCTTAGGCTCCGTAGGTTATTTTGGCGGAAGAGAGCTTTTTCATGGAGGATCACGGAAATGTAGCCGTGGAGGATTTTTTTCCTATTGGAAAAGAAAGGGAAAAATTTCCCAGAAACTATTGGGTAAACTGGGGCTTTGAGGACGAGAAGCTTTTTCTGTACGCGAAGGAAGAATTGGAAAAATCTGGGAAAGGCGGAACAACCCTTTAATTTAACTCTGCTTACAGTGGATACTCATTTTCCGGATGGTTATGTGTGCAGACTTTGTAAAAGAAAAACACCCGAAAAAAATCAGTATGCGGATGTGTACCAATGTACCTCCCGACAGGTATCCGACTTTGTTAATTGGATACAGCAGCAGCCTTTTTATGAAAATACGACCATAGTTATTTCCGGGGATCACCCCACAATGGATCATGATTTTTGTAATGATGTGGAAAAAAGCTATCAAAGAAAGGTTTTCACCACCTATCTAAATGCCGTTCCCACCGTGGAAGATATCGGGAATACAGTACCTTTGACGACTTCCCTACCACTTTGGCAGCCATGGGGGTAGAAATTCCGGGAGATAAGCTGGGACTGGGCAGAAATTTATTTTCCAAAACCCCAACTCTTATAGAAGAGTATGGTCTGAAGCACGTGAAAAAAGAACTGGAAAAACGTTCCGACTTTATGATTTCTCTGGGACAGATTGACAAAGAATCCGCCTTTATTCAGAAAGAAGAAAAGAAGAAAGAAAAAGAGGAGAAGAAAAAGAAGGAGGTGGAGGAGCAAAGCAAAAATAAAAAGAAACGCAGAGGAAGTGATAAAACAATGCAATGGCATAGTCGCTTTCGAGGCAGTATAGCTTGTAGCAGGGGCACGCTCCCGCTAACCTCGCCTAGCAGGGGTTCTAAGCTTTTAAAAAACAAAAGCCAAGAACCCGCGGGCTCAGATTGCCCCTTATTACAAGCTATACTGCTCGAAAGCTGACGGATACTCGCCTTGCTAACATCACTTCTCTGTGTTTCTTTCTAAAATTTATGCTTAGCGTGTAGGGTGAGAGCTAAGAGTGTTCCTCTTACTACAAGCTATATTGTTCGAAAGCTAATGGATACTCGCCTTGCTAACATCACTTCCTCTGTGTTTCTTTTAAAATTTATGCTTAGCGTGTAGGTGAGAGCTAAGAGTGTTCCTCTTAATACAAGCTATACTGTTCGAAAGCTGATGGATAATCGTCTTGCTATCATCATTCTTTGCGTTTCTTTTTAAATTTATACTTTGTGTTGGGGGCAAGTGTGTCTCCCTTAATACAAGCTATACTGCTCGAAAGCTGATGGATACTCGCCTTGCTAACATCACTTCTTTTGTGTTTCGTTGTATTTTAAGATGTAGTCCACCGCCTGAGGCAAGCCGCCTTCCAGAATAGGGGCGGTGATGTAGTTTGCTACAGCCTTACATTCTTCTTTGGCGTTGCCCATGGCGATACCCATTCCCACATGGGAGAGCATTTCCACATCATTCCAGCCGTCTCCGATGGCGGCACATTCTTCTTTTGAATTCCTAAGGTCTTACAAATGGCTTCAATACCGGAAACCTTGGAAATATTTCTTTTGGTCACATCAAAGGACAGGCCATCGGACCAGCGAACCAGGTGACAGTCCGGAATTCTTTTTTCCAGCTCTTCAATTTGGGACTTCTTCAGTACCGGAATCAGCATAAAAAGAGGATTCTTCCTGGCTTCTGACAAAGGAAGGATGGGAGGAAGACCGGACTTGATTTCCGAAAGGCAACGGAGCAGGGCATCATTTACAAAGTTTGCATAAAGTCTTCGCTCTTCTAAAAACAGGATGGGAAAGGGATCTTCTTCTGCCATTGCCAAAACCTTATCCACCATTTCCGGAGCAATAGATTCCCCTAAAAAGCAGTTCTCCGTTTTAGGATCGAAGTAGGGAAGGGCAGGCCTGCCTTATCAATTGAAGTGGTAGTCCTTCGGCTTTTTGCCCCTGCTTTTTGGAAAAACAGGCCTTGCCTTTTCCGGATGCAGAATATAGTCATAGGCTCCGTCAAGGGTGACAAAGGCGTTAAAGTACATATCCTCCACAAGGCCTTCATTGTAAATCTCCACCCAGTGCCTGCCGGTGGCAATGGCGCAAAAGCACACCGGCATCTTGGGCTTTTTGATGGCAGCCTTGCTGTCCTCCGGAATCACTCCGGTTTCAAAGGGACGCAAAGTGCCGTCAATATCAAAGAAGATAATTTTTATCATACTTCCTCATTTTCGTTTTCCGGAACAGAGGAAAGGGAAGAGCAGGAGGGAGAACTGAGGCTTTCCTTCAGTCCGTTTAACAAGCCTGCCATGTTCTGAATGTCGGAAGGAATAATAATCTTGGTAGCTTTTCCTTCAGATACCTTGGCAAAGGTTTCTAAGCTACGGATGCGAAGTACCGCATCATCCGCGCCGGCTTCCTTCAAAAGACGAATACCTTCCGCCTCCGCTCTTTGCACATCCAAAATCGCCTGGGCACGACCCTCCGCCTCACGGATTTCCTTTTCCTTCTGAGCTTCTGCGGCAAGGATGGTTTTCTGTTTGTCCGCTTCTGCATTTAAGATGGCAGCCTGCTTATTACCTTCTGCGGTAAGGACAGCGGACTGCTTCTTAGCCTCTGCCAGAGTGATGGACTCTCTCTTCTCACGCTCCGCCTTCATCTGCTTCTCCATGGCCTCACGGATAGCATCAGGAGGAAGAATGTTCTTTAACTCTACACGGTTAACCTTGATTCCCCAAGGATCGGTAGCCACATCCAAAAGAGAACGCATCTGGGTGTTGATTTCATCACGGGAAGTTAAAGTGGTATCCAAGTCCATGGAACCGATGATATTACGAAGAGTAGTAGCGGTTAAGTTTTCAATCGCTGCGATGGGGTTCTCCACACCATAGGCATAAAGCTTAGGATCGGTGATGACGAAGAAGACAACGGAGTCGATTCGCATGGTAACATTATCCTTGGTAATAACCGGCTGGGGCGGGAAGTCCGCTACCTGCTCCTTTAAGTTAATTCTCTTGGCGATACGATCCGCAAAGGGAATCAGGAAGTGAATACCCGGGCGCCATACAGTATGAAAGCGTCCAAGACGCTCTACAACCATGGCACAGGCCTCCGGTACGATACGAATCGTGGTGCTGATTAGAAAAAATTACAATGACTAAAAAATAATAAATGGCATAATCTCTATCCTTTCTTCTTATTGTAGGAAAATGTCGGTTTTGGCGGAATTGTTTTCTTCATAACCGTATCCACCATTTGAGACTGACTGGGATTGTGTGCTTGTTTTAGGGGATTTACTTTGGGAGAAATCACCGAGGAGCCTTTAGTGATCCACTTTGTTTAATAAGGTGACTTTTTCGCCCATTTCCATGATATTCACAGAAATCATCCGGAAGAGAATGGGAACGATTAATAAATATCCGGTCATCCAAAACCCGAGGATTCTTCACGATCTTTTTGCAAACCGGGCAAAAGCGATTCACTAAGGTAGAATCACATATCGGACAAATCAGCATAAACCCTCCTCGTATTATTAAGTTGTAGCTTTTCTTTACCTGTTCTTGGTAATCAGCTACTATTGTTATCTGATGCTGTGGATTGGTTTCTAACTCCTACCGCACGACGGTTTTCGAAAGGCTCCAACCACAGCCTCTTTGTTACATTGTTGATCAGTTAGATACCGCATGACGGTTTATGTAGAACGAGGATACAATCAGCAAAGAGCCCTGTGGGTCGATAACAGCATCAAATACTTATTACAGGAGGATTTACTAAATGATTTACGTTGGAATTGATGTTGCTAAGGATAAGCATGACTGTTGTATCCTTGGGCCAGATACCGAAGAACTTTTCCAAGTCTTTACGATACGGAACAATAGCGATGGCTATGGAGAATTATTCCACAAGATTGAGTCAGTCTCCAAGGACAAATCTCAGATAAAAATAGGACTCGAGGCTACCGGTCACTATTCCTACAACATTCTGGGATCACTTCTTGACCATGGCTACCATACCTTTGTCATCAATCCGTTACATACAAATCTTTACAGAAAAGGTCAAAGCCTTAGAAAGACAAAAACGGATAAAGTCGATGCCCGCTCCATTGCTGAAATGCTTGTGACTGATAAGACACTCAAGCCCTATACAGGTACATCCTACCACAGCGAGGAGCTAAAGTCATTAACTCGTTATCGTTTTGAGCTTGTCAAAGAACGTGCAAAAATGAAAACTTCAGTATCCAGGCTTGTAAACATCCTGTTCCCGGAACTTGAGTCTCTTGTTCCGACTCTGCACATGAACTCGGTATACCGTCTTCTTCAGGAACTGCCGGGAGCATATTTTATCGCAAGTTCCAATCTCACCCACCTGAAAGCTCTACTTGCTGATGCTTCAAAAGGGCGCTATGGTCGTGAAAAGGCCATCGAAATCAGAGAGACTGCAAAATCTTCTATCGGATCACTTATGCCTGCTAAATCAATGGAACTCAGGCAGACAATCCATCGAATTGACACACTGACTTCCGATATTAAAGAAGTCGAGCAGTCCATTCAGAAAATCATGGATGAGTGTGGTTCTCCAATTACAACTATTCCCGGCATCAAGTATCGTATGGGTGCAATGATTCTAGCAGAGATTGGAGACTTTACACGCTTTAGCAATGCAGATCAGGTTCTTGCTTATGCAGGACTATCTCCGTCTACGTACCAGTCCGGAAAACTAATATCTTCTTATGCTCGCATGGAAAAACGTGGCTCTAAGTATCTGCGTTACGCACTTTTCAATGCTGCTATATATGTTTCTGGATGGGACGAGCGATTCAGGCTCTATCTGTCAAAAAAGCGGGCAGAGGGCAAGCACTACTATGTCGCAATAAGCCATGTGATTAAAAAGCTTGTCAGAACCATCTTTCGGATGGAAATAACCCATACGTCATATCAGCCTTTATAAGTTAAATTAGCTCATAATCTTTTCTGAGAGCATCATCGCTGATGCTCTATTCATCATACAGTTTTTCAATGTACTAATCTATCTAAAAATACGTTTCCGTATTTTATTCTAAAAAAATCTTAATCTTATGCTTGACTATTAATAGTTAGTCTTTCATTAGTCTTAAAAAAATATAACAAATGCAACCTTTTAAATATATCATAAAGGAAGAAAAAAAGAACAGGGAGAAGAGGAAATGGAAGAAAAGGGGCTGTAATAAAATCGGATTTTTGGTGCAAGTTTTGGTGGCATAGGTCTAAAAGGGGGTAATCTGAGGCCCCTCAGTACTTACTGAAAGCGAGCAAGGCGATGCTTGAAGTTAGTACTGCTAGGGAGGCGAGGTTAGCGAGCGTGCCCCCGACTAGACCTGTACTGCAAAAACTTATTTATCCTTTTTTATTTTATTACAGCCCCTTTCTTCCTTAGAAAAAAATTATAAAAATTGTAAAGAGATAAGAAGCTCTTTTCTTGTATCTCCTGCGGAAAGCATGATATTATGGGGATATTGAAAATCCTGATAGAAGGTTTTCGTGAAGGTCGATAGGAAGCTTTTGGGAAGGCCGATAGAAAGCAAAAGGAGAAGGATGGAAAGAAGAGAGTGGAAAAAGGGAAGCCAGCAACGGGCTTGGGAAAATTTATAATGTTCTGTGTCAGGAGGAAAGTCTTGAAAAGAAGGGGATTCTTTTTGTCCTCCACGGGATGCAGGGGCATATTGGAAAAATATCGTTATCTTTTTGAGTATATGGCGAAGCAGGGCTATGTAGTTTGCGGTATGGATATTCAGGGACATGGAAAAAAAGTGCCAATATCCTCGCTACTTTGGAGATAATTCCGGTTGGGAAAAGTATGATTCATGACATTCACAGAAGCCTCTTGCAGATCAAGAAATGGTTTCCGAATCTGCCGGTTTTCTCTTCGGCCATTCCATGGGTTCCTTCCCCGGCAAGAGACTATGCGGCACGTTATGGGGAAGACTTAAAGGGCTTACTGCTTTCCGGTACGGCAGGGGGAAGTCCTGTACTGCTTCCGGTGCAGGGCTACATTGCTGTCCAAAAGAAGCTTCGGGGAGCTAAGGATGATGCGCTCAAGGAAAGCATTCTCCTGGCGAAGTATTTCAACAGACATATCCGAAATCCCAAGAGCCTATCTGCTTGGATTTGCACTAAGGAAGAGGTGAGTCAGGCAAATGCCCGGGATCCTTTGGCAGTGGGCTTTACCCTGGGGGCTTATGCCGACCTACTGGCGGCCTTGGAAAGGGTTAATGAATATGCGGAAATCAAAAAGCTGAAGGATATTCCCTGCTTTATTTTTTCCGGCGGTGCGGATCCGGTGGGAGAATACGGCAAGGGTCCGGCAAGTCTTTATGCTATGCTAAAGCAACTGGGAAATCCCAAGCTTAAGCTTCACATTTTCCCCAAATTACGGCATGAAGTCTTGAATGAAGAGGTACGCCCGATTCTTTTACAGGAAATTACGGCGTTTATGGAAGAGGTAAGACAAGAACGTAACTAGGATAGAAGACAAGATTTTTTTACTAATTAAAAATAAAAGCGAATGAAATTACCGGGAAGGAGAGGAAATGGAGAAAAAATACTCTATATCCATCGAAAAAGATGTCGATAAAAGTAAATAAGGTCGGGGTGTGGCCATCATCCGAAAGATTCGGCTGCTGTCTGCACCGGAAGAGAAATACTGAGTCTGCCGGAGGATGCGGAGCTTTTGAAATTCATCGGATTTTCCCCAAGGAGGTGGGAGAATTTTTGACGGATTTAAAGAAGCTGGGAATCCGGGTGGATTTAAAATGTATGGAAACGGAACATAATAGGGATTGGAGTCTTTTGCAGCTGTATAAGGAGCTGGAGGAAGAGCACCGGTATATGACCGCAAGAAGACAAGAGCAGCAGAACGAGGAAAAGTCTTCTTAAATACAAGAGAACTATTCTTGAATAAGAAAAAGGGAGAAGCTATGCAGGAAGAGCAGGATAAGAAAAAGAGCAGTCGGAAGAAGCCCCAAAGCTTTTTGGGAGAGCTTTTTGAGTGGGTGAAGATTCTTTTGGTGGCGGGAATTGCCGCATTTATATTGAACAACTATGTGATTGCCAATTCCACCATTCCTACAGGATCCATGGAAAATACCATTATGGCGGGAAGCCGTGTTTTCGGTTCCCGGCTTCATTACCGTTTCGGACAGGTGGAAAGAGCGATGTGGCCATCTTTTTGTATGGCTACCAATGTCGAAACGACCATCAGATTTACCGGGAAAATGATAAGGGAGTCTGCCCCTATGACGGCCGGGAGGATAAGAGAAACCAGGTTATTTACTATGTAAAGAGAGTCATCGGCATGCCCGGAGACCATGTGGAAGTAAAGAAGACCGGAGAGGTGGATGCCAACATGATTAAGAAGCTTGCGGTGCAGTCTTCCTCCGGAAAAGTGCCGGTGGGTACCGTATACATTAACGGAAAAGCCATTACGGAAAGCTATTTGCCGGAGCCCATGATTGTGGACGGCAACCAATTCCCCGAGGTGGACGTGACCGTGCCGGAGGGCTGCTATTTTTATGATGGGAGACAACCGAAACAATTCTGCGGATGCCCGTTTCTGGGGAGAAAACCAGTTTGTAAAGCGGGAGAAAATGTTGGCAAAGGTATACATTTGCTATTGGCCTTTAAACCGTGCAGGATTAATCCATTAAGTCGGAACGGACAGTAGAGTAAAAAGCGGTGAAACTCCGCTTTTTCACATTTTCAACACAGGAACACAGTAGAATCTTAAAAAAACGCATTGAAGGAGGTGTCTTTATGGGAAAGACAGAGGGACAGAAGTTAGAAGAGAAGTTGTGTTTTAAGCCTCAGCATATCGCGAAGGAAAGACCGGAGGATTTGCAGAAGGCTATGGACTTTGCAGAGGGCTACAAGACCTTCTTAGACCATTCCAAGATTGAAAGAGAATGCGTAAAGTACAGCGAGGAGCTGGCGAAGAAGGCGGGTTACAAGGAATTTGCAAGAGGTGTGAAGTATAAGACAGGAGATAAGCTGTACTTTTATCAATAGAGGCAAGAACATTTTCACGGTAACCATGGGAAAGAAGCCCCACTGGATCAGGGAATTCACTTTAACATTGCCCACATTGATTCTCCGAGAATCGACTTAAAGCCCAATCCGCTTTATGAGCAGGAGGAGCTTTCCTATTTTAAGACACACTACTATGGAGGAATTAAGAAGTACCAGTGGAGTACCATTCCTCTGGCTCTTCACGGAAGAGTGATGTTCCGGGATGGAAAGCATGTGGATTTTGACCTTGGAGAGAAAGAGGGAGATCCAATCCTGGTGATTACCGACCTGCTTCCCCACCTTTCCAAGAAGCAGGACGACCGTAAGCTTAGCGACGGTATCCGGGGAGAGGAGTTAAATATCCTTTTGGGCTCTACCCCCATTGATGACAAGGAAGTAAAGGAAGCTTTTAAGCTGAAGATTCTTTCTATTCTTCATGAGCAGTACGGCATGGTGGAGCAGGACTTTATGCGGGCTGAGCTTACCTTGGTTCCTGCACAGAAGGCTTGCGATGTGGGACTGGATCGTTCCATGGTAGGTGCTTACGGACAGGATGACAAGGTTTGTGCCTATACCGCTTTGATGGCGGAGCTGGAGTGCAAGACTCCGGAATTTACTTCCCTTACCGCATTGGTAGATAAGGAAGAAATCGGTTCCACCGGAAATACCGGAATGCAGTCCGATGCGCTTCTCCACTTTGTAGAGGATTTGGCGGAGTGCGAGGGAGAGAGAGTACGGGATATCCTGAGAAATTCCATCTGTCTTTCCTCCGATGTAAATGCAGCCTATGACCCGACCTGGGCGGATGTTTATGAGAAGCAGAACTCCTGTTTCTTTAACCACGGTCCGGTACTTACCAAGTACACCGGTTCCAGAGGAAAGGGCTATTCCAATGATGCTTCCGCAGAAACCATGCAGAAGGTTATCGGCTATATGGAAGATGCCAAGGTTTGCTGGCAGGTGGGAGAGCTTGGTAAGGTAGATGAAGGCGGCGGAGGAACCATTGCCATGTATATGGGCAATATGAATGTGGATACCGTGGATTTAGGGGTAGCGGTTCTTTCCATGCATGCGCCATTTGAATTGACAGCTAAGCTGGATGTTTATTATACTTACAAGGCATTTTTAGCTTTCAATAGAGAGTAAACTCTTTGGTAGCAAAAAAATATCGAAAAACCATGGAAAGATTTTTTTCCAATACACTAAGGAGTATTATGAGAAAAGAAAAATTATTTGCATCAGCAGCCATTCTGGCTATGGCGATTATGGCAGCAGCCTGCGGCAAGAAGACAGAGACCAAGGAGTCCGAGAAGGCTTCCGGAAGTGAAGTAAGTTCCTCCACCTTAACCGAGGACAGTCCTGAGATTAAGGAGCTGGAGGCTTTGAAGGTTCCTGCTGAGCCCAAGCTTTCCGAGATGGGAAGCATCACCCTTCCGGATTTAAAGAGCATTACCGTTACGGTAGCGCCATTGGAGAATGTAACCCGGAAGAAGTGGACAATGCTATCCAGCAGACCACGGATCAGAATCCTACAGTGGTAGATGATGCTGCCAAGGAAGGGGATACCGTAAATATCGACTACAGCGGATCCATTGACGGAAAGAAGTTTGACGGCGGTACAGCGGAGAAGCAGGATCTGAAGCTTGGCTCCGGACAGTTCATCCCCGGATTTGAGGATCAGCTGATTGGTAAGAAGGCCGGAGAAGACGTTACCGTTAAGGTTACCTTCCCGGAGAACTATGGCAATGAAGAGCTTGCCGGTAAGGCTGCGGAATTTGCGGTAAAGATTCATGAAGTAAAGCGTCCCGCTACCTTAACGGATGAATGGGTAAAGAATTATGACGGCACCACTGCGGAAACTGTAGAGAGCTACCGTGATCAGGTTCGTGAGCAGCTTCAGGCCAGAAAGGATTTTAACTACCATTCCAACATTCAGGATCAGGCACTTCAGGCGATTATTGAAAAAACTACCGTTAAGCCCTCCGAGAAGCTTATGGAATACGCAAAGGCTTACCTTTTAGATGCAACTCTTAAACAGATGAAGAGCTACGGCTTGTCCGTTGCGGATATCATCAACATGTCCGGAAAGACCGTTGCAGAGTATAAAGAGGATGCCTATGCCAAAGCGGAGGATTATGCAAAGCAGCTTTTCTTAATGCGAAAGCTGGCGGATGATCAGGGCATTAAGGTAACGGATGCTTTATTGGATGAGCTGGCTGAGGCGGAGTCTTCCTTAACCGGAGAAAAGACCAACCGTGTGAAGCTGATTGAGCAGTACGGTAAGGAGCTGGTAGAAGAAGCGGCTATCCGTAATAAAGTGATGGAACACGTTGAGTCTCAGGTTACCGTAAAGAATGAAGAGCCTTCCGTAATCATGGGAGCAGGACAGCGACAAGGGCAAGGAGAGCAAGGCAAGCGAAGCCGAGACAGAGGCTGCAAAGGAGCAGGAGTCTTCTGCAAGCAAAGAATCCTCCAAGGCTAAGGAGGATTCCAAGAAGAAGGAAGAGACCATCGCTTCCACAGAGGAAAGCTCTGTAATGGCTACCATCGAAACCAAGGCAAAAGAGTAATAGACATCGGCGAAAATTTATTTCGCCTTATGGAAAAAGGTCTGAAAAAGGGAAATTCTCCCCGATTTCAGGCCTTTTTGCTTTCAGGAAAAAAATTCTTGACAAAAAATACTTTAGCATAGTAACGTATTAGCATGCTAACAAAACAAAGCGAAAAGTAACAGGAAAAAAAGCAACAGCGAAAAGAAAACAGGGAAGGAAAAGGGAGATAAGATGAAAAAAATTTTTGGAAGAAATCTTTTATGGATGGCAACTGCAGGAGTTTTGGCATTGGGATTGATGGCTTGCGGAGGAAAGAATACAAGCGGTAGTGAAGCGGGAACAAAGGGAAGGCGGAAGCACGCAGGCAGGCAGTGAGCAGGCCGGTACCGAGAAGGCGGAGGCAAAGCTCGAAGGAAGTAAGGGAAGCTTTACAGTAGGCTTTGACCAGAATTTCCCCTATGGGCTTTGTAGGGAGAGGACGGAAACTACACCGGCTACGACCCTGGAGCTGGCGGAGGAAGTGGCAAAGAGATTGGATTTGACCTTTGTGCCCAAGCCAATTAACTGGGATGCCAAGGATTTGGAATTAAATTCCGGAAACATTGATTGTATCTGGAACGGCTTCGGTATGGAAGGTCGTGAGGACAGCTATACCTTTGTGGGACCTTACTTAGCCAATAAGCAGGTCTTTGTGGTCAGAGAGGACAGCGACATCAGCAGTCTTTCCGATTTAAAGGGAAAGGCGGTAGAGGTACAGAAGGACTCCACCGGACTTACCGCATTAAACCGGGAGGAAAATAAGAGCTTAAAGGATAGCTTCGGCAGTCTCACCGAGGTGGGAGACTACCAGAATGCCATGATGGATTTGGAATCCGGTGCCTGTGATGCCATTTGTATGGATTCCGTAGTGGCGGAATACCAGATTAAGACTTTTTAAAAGAAGGCCAAGGTTCTTTCCGAAAGTCTTACAGAGGAGCAGTACGGTATCGGTTTTAAGAAAGGAAATACCGAGCTTGCGGATAAAGTGAAGAAAAACTCTTTTGGAAATGCAGGAAGAAGGCGTAATTGATAAAATCAATGAAAAAAATGGTTTGGCACAACGGAAGGTTTTATCTTACAATAGGAAAAAAACAAAATTTTGAAACGGTAAATAAAGGCGTTTTTGCAGAGAGTAGTACGGAACATTCACAAACACAATAGAGTGAATGGATTAAGAGAGAAAGACGAAATCAATAGAATAAGACGAAATCAATAGAGTAGTATAGAAAAAACTAATAAAAAAACGAAAAGGGAGAAAAAATGGAGTGGACTGTGGTGCTGTGGAAGCTGGGAGAAGGATTGCTGGTGAGTCTGGGAATCTTCGCCATAACCCTTCTTTTTCTTTTGCCTTTAGGTCTTTTGGTGGCTTTTTGGGAGAATGCATAAAAACCCCTTGATATCGGGAATCATCAAAATCTACATTTCCTTTATGCGGGAACCCCTTAATGCTCCAGCTTTTTATGGTGTATTACGGCCCCTATTACATTTTCAAAGTCAGTCTCCATCCGGGTTACCGCATGACGGCGGTATATATCGGCTTTATCCTGAATTATGCGGCATATTTTGCGGAAATCTATCGTTCCGGAATTCAATCCATGGACCGGGGGCAGTATGAGGCGGCGGAAATTCTCGGCTACAGCAAAATGCAGTGCTTCTTCCGCATTATTCTTCCCCAGGTTTGGAAGAAGATTCTTCCATCCATTACCAACGAGGTGATTTCTCTGGTAAAGGATACTTCTTTAGCCTTTTTCCATTTCCGTTATGGAAATGTTTACCCGAGCAAAGGCGCTGTCCTCCTCCCAAAGCTCCATGTTCCCCTTGATTATGGCAGGGGTGCTATACTACATTTTCAATTTTGTGGTAGCCTTTATTATGGAACAGATGGAAAAGAAGATGGCCTATTATCAATAAGAGCGGACGGAATAGAAGGTAGGGCATTATCAATAGGAGCGGACGGAAAAGAAGAGAAGCTATTATCAATAAAAGCAATCTATAGGAGAAGGGCATGGCAATTTTAGAAATGAAAAATATACGAAAGGCATTTTCCGGGGAGGAAATACTGAAAGGGATTTCTCTGTCCTGTAAGGAGGGAGAGGTGCTCAGTATTATCGGCCCTCCGGCTCCGGAAAGTCCACATTGCTTCGCATTGCCACCCTCCCCGGAAAAGGCGGAGGGAGGAGAGCTTTTCTATGACGGAAAAAGCGATTTTTTCTTTGACGGAAGGGCAAAAAAAGCAGGCTACGAAGGAAGAAAAAGGAAGAGGCCAAGAAGCTTTTTCGGCCTGGTATTTCAGAATTTCAATCTATTTCCCCATTGGACAGTTTTGAAAAATGTGATGGATCCCCTGATTCACGTGCAGAGGAAAAGCAGGGAAGAAGCGGAAGAAAAAGCCAAAGCGGTGCTTTCCCAAATGGGGCTTTTGGAAAAGGCGGAGCAGTATCCTATTCCCTTTCCGGCGGTCAAAAGCAAAGAGTGGCCATTGCCAGAGCCCCGCCTTAGAGCCGAAGATTTTGTTTTTGATGAGCCGACCTCTGCACTTGATCCGGAGCTTACCGGAGAAGTGCTTTCTGTGATTCGATCCCTAAAGGGACAGAAGATGGCGATGGTGATTGTTACCCATGAAATGACCTTTGCCAGAGATATTTCAGACCGCATTCTTTTTATGGCGGATGGAGAAGTGATCTGCGAAGGAAGTCCGAGGAGGTCTTTTCTTCGGAGCAGGAAAAGAATGAAAAGCTTCTGGGAAATTATCAGAATCTTCTTTCTTAAAGACTGCTCTTAAAAGAAATGGAATGGGGAAAGTAAGAATATCGTAACTTTTTCGCTATTTTTGAATTTATCGAAAAGCAAAAAAGGCAGAAAAAAATAGCTTGGCAATGTGTAAAAGTGTAATTTTTGTGGATAAGTCCTCTTAAAATCCCATTTTTGGGAAAAATGTACAAAGGACTTATCCACATTTTTTTGTCGAAATGGATGAAATGCTGTTTCGAAAGCAAAAGGAATGAAAAACTTGCTTCTTAATCTTCTGTTCCCTGTTCCTTTGAGCGGAAAAATTGCGTCAAGGGAAGAAAGGGGAAATCCGGGATTAAACGGTTGGAGAGGAAGCTCTTTCCAAGACAAGGGAACTAGGGCTACAATATGGGACAGAAGTTTTAGGAAAAAGAGCGGAAGAAGGGATTTACGGTGTAATGGGGAAGAAAAAGGAAAAAAGCCGGAAGGGAAGCAGCATTTGCTAAGAAAGAAAAAGCTTAGCAAAAAGCGGAAAAAGAAGGCGGAGAAAAAAAGCGGCAAAGGCAGGAAAGAGAGCAGGCGCTGGAAGCAAGGATTGCGGCTTTGGAAAAGGCTTTACAGGAAGAGCAGGAGAGAAAAGAGAACAGAACTTAGAGGAACAGAGCGTAAAAAGAAGGAGATAAGACGCCGTTAGAAGCTTCGGAAGAGTATGCAGAACAAGAGCAGGAAGCTTTAGAACAGGAGAAACAGAGGAATTCGGAAGAGGAAGCTGTAGAACAGGAGAATTTGAGCATTTCGGAAGAGGCGGAAGCGGTAGTTATTGAAGAAGCTTCCGAAAGAAGAGATTCCGGTCTTTGTGGAGGCTCGCTCCTCCTTCTTTTCTCCCGCACTTCCTTCCTCCGGAGTAATCAAGGGGTTTTTGCAGGCACCGAAGATTCTACAGGGAGAAATCCGAGAATATTTAGCGGATCCGGAGGAAGCCATGCTGAAGGAAAAGGAAAAGACAGGGCATAAAAAGTACCTCTCTGATTTTTACCATCAGCTTGCTTCTGATGTTCTTTATCAGTTTATATCTTTCCAACGGAAATCCGGCAGCCTCTCTTCAGTTTTTCCCTGCTCTATGCCTTAAGCTTTCTGCTCTTACCCTTCTTTCTCCTTTTATTCTTTTTGCAGAAGGAAGGAGCTTTTTCCTCCCTGTTTTACCTCTTCACCAGAGGAAGACTGGCGCTCTACCTTTTAGCAAGTCTTTCCTTTTTTTCCTTGCTCTTAGGCTTTCCCTGTTTTTCCCTCTTTCTGTTCCTCTTGGGAATACCCTTGGGGCATTGTACTGGACTATACAGCCCTGAAAATGAGAGTACGGCCAAAGCGGAAAGGTTCTGAAAATCTGCTTTTTATACAGCATTTTCGCCTTAAGCCTCTTCCTCTTTTTCGGCTTCTGCTTTGTGGGCTTCAGTCTGCTAAATTATATTCTGGGGCGTTTATGGGAAGGGAATCTGAACCTGAAAGGCTTTTTAGAGTTTTTGCTTTCTCATTTTTCCGGAATAGGCTTTTTGTTCATCTTCTCTATTTTTCAAGCAAAAATAAACAAAGGAACTGACTTGTCACTGTATTCTTTCTTTTCTATAATGGGAGGGTACATGTGACAAGTCTTTTGTTATTTGCTGGGAGGTCGGATGAAAACGGCGGATGGAAAAGACTTCATCTAAGGAGGACGAGAAATGAAGAAAAGAATCTTTGCGGCATTCCTGGCTTTGACCATGGCATTAAGCTTAGCGGCTTGCGGTGCTTCTGGCGGAGAGAAGAAGGAAAGTGCCAAGGCTAGCGAGCAGGGTTCGGAGAAGGGCACGGAGGCCGGTTCCGAGAAGGCAGAGGAGAGCAAGGCGGAAAAGAAGGATGCATCTTCCGGAAAGGGTCTGAAGGTTGGTATTGTTACCGACGTAGGAGGAGTAAATGACGGTTCCTTCAACCAGTCTGCTTGGGAAGGCTTACAGAGAGCACAGAAGGAGCTTGGTGTCGAGGCAAAGTATCTGGAGTCCAAGACCGATGCGGACTACAAGCCAAACATCGAGACCTTTGTGGATGAGGATTATGATTTAATCATTTGTATCGGCTATGCCTTGGCAGATGCTTTAAAGGCAGAGTCCGCTTCCAACCCGGATGTAAAGTTTGCCATCGTGGATGATGCTTCTTTAGCGGATGTTCCCAATGTTACTTCTCTTATGTTTGAGCAGGCACAGGTTTCTTACCTTGCAGGATATGTAGCAGGAAAGACCACCAAGAAGAATACCGTAGGTATCGTTTTGGGCATGGCTACCGACATGATGAACCAGTTCGGATACGGCTACACTGCCGGTGTTTTGGATGCCAATGCAAATGCCAAGGTTTTACAGGCAAATGCCAACTCCTTTGCAGATACTGCAGCAGGAAAGACCGCAGCAAACAACATGGTAACCAATGGGGCTGACGTTATTTTCCAGGTAGCCGGCGGAACCGGACTGGGCGTAATCGATGCTTGTAAGGAAGCTAAGATCTGGGCTATCGGTGTAGACAGTGACCAGAGCTCCATCGCTCCCGAGACCATTTTGACCTCCGCTATGAAGAGAGTGGACAATGCGGTATTTGATGTAAGCAAGGAATTGGTGGAAGGAAACATCAAGGGGCGGCGTAAAGACCTACACATTGGCTGATGAAGGTGTAGACCTTGCTCCCGCACAGAGAACATTGATCCTGCAGTGGTTAAAGAAGTTGAAGAAATAAAGAAGAAGATTGTTTCCGGTGAGTTGAAGGTGCCAAACAATAAGGCAGACTTTGAAGCAAAGTACGGTGATGTTTACGAGTTAGATAACTAATTTGCTGAATTAGGGACAGAGAAAAAATATAAAGAATCTAACACAAGAAATTAATACAAAAAAAGCTAATACAGAGAAGAGAATACAGGGATGTGGAATTTTCTGAAGGAGTAAGACAGGGGAATAGAAAGGACAGAAAATGAAAGAAATATCCATGGAAAAAGTTGAAGCAGCTCGGCAGGCTATGCTGGAAACAGTAAAGTCGAAGAGCCTGACCCACGAACAGAAGGTAGCCACGATGGCCAATCATGCGGACGCCCTTCTCTCTGTTCTGGATCTTCCCGAAGGACTTTTGGAAGTTTTACGTTGTGAGCCGGAGAAGCAGTGCATTTGCGACCTTTTCGAAGGAAATGCCCCTATGCGTCCCCGCTATATCATCCCGGATTATGAGAAATTCTTTCGGGAGGGCTCCGCTTTCTTACAGGTAGAGACCTCCCAAGGATTTGTATGAAGCCATTAACGCTCTGCAAATCTTTTATAAGCATGTTCCTTCCGTAACCAATTATCCGGTTTATGTGGGACAGCTGGACACCCTGCTGGATCCTTTGTGCAGGATATGGACGAAGAGCTTGCCTTTAAGATGATTAAGCTTTTCTGTATTCAGATGGACAGAACGATTCTGGATTCCTTTGCCCATGCCAACATTGGCCCCAAGGCTACAAAGGCGGGAAGACTTCTGCTTCGGGCCATGGCGGAAACCAAGGATGCGGTACCGAATCTTACCTTGAAATATGATGAGGAGCTTACCGAGGATGACTTTGCCATTGAAGCTATTCGTTGCGCTATGGCTGAGTGCCAAGCCCAGCTTTTGCAACCACAAGATGTATTCAAGGATTTTTCCGGAAATTATGTGATTGCCTCCTGCTACAACGGATTGGCATACGGAGGCGGAGCCTATACCCTTGTCCGCCTGATCTTAAGCAATATTGCCAAGAGAGCCAAGGATAGAAAGGATTTTCTGGAGAAAGAGCTTCCCTACATCATGGAGCTCTGTGTGCGCTATATGGATGAGCGTATTCGTTTTATCGTGGAAGAGTCCGGCTTTTTCGAGAATAATTTCCGGCAAAAAGAAGGCTTTATCCATAGAGACCGTTTTTCCGCCATGTTCGGCTTGGTAGGTCTGGCTGAGGCGGTTAACATTCTTCTGGAAAAAGGAAGGAAAGGGAGATTGTCGCTTCGGTCACAGCAAGGAGGCAACGGAGCTTGGGGTAGAGATTATGGACTGCATCTCCGCCTTTTAATGAAGCCCACAAGAATCCTTATTGTGAGGTCAGCAACGGACATTTCCTCCTCCATGCCCAGGTAGGTATCTCCACAGATGTGGAAATCAGCCCGGGAACCAGAATCCCCATCGGAGAGGAGCCGGAGAATCTGGCAGACCAAATGGAAGTTCTGTCTCATTTTCCACCATTACTTCCCCTCCGGAACCGGAGATCTTTTTCCCGATTGATAGAACCATTCACCAAAACCCGGAGTATGTTTTGGATATCATGAAGGGGGCTTTCCAAAAGAACCTTCGCTACCTTTCCTTCTATTCCAACGATTCCGACGTGATTCGTATTACCGGATATCTGGTGAAGAAATCCGAGATGGATAAGCTGAAGCAGGGGAAGAGTGTTTTGCAGGACACCGTGGCATTAGGCCTGGGTGCTGCCGAAAACGGAAAGATTCTGGAGCGAAAGGTTCGCTAATAGTATTCAAGGATTGTATTATGTTTTTACGAAAGAGGAGGCGTATTCAAGCTTCCTCTTTTTCGTTATACTGGGAGAAGAAATTTTCGGCTTTGCCGGAAAGAGTAGGATTAGGGAGCATTGCATCCCCCAGAGGGAAGTGGAATGAAGGAGCTTGTGCCTCGCAGAGATAGTAGAATTGAGGAATTTCGTACCATGCAAGAATTAGCAGTAAAGAAAGAGAAGCAAGAAAATATAGAAAAGCAAGAAAATATAGAAAAGACGGAAAGCAGAGCTGACCGGGGACAGGCAGAAATCAAAGTCCCTGTGAATAAGATTATCCCTTCAGCTCTGTGGACGGTCCGGAAATCGAACTGCAATATTTTTACAGGCCTGCAATCTGGACTGTAAATATTGCCATAATCCGAAAACCAGAGCCCTATGCATCCATTGCGGTGATTGCATCCCGGGCTGTCCCTACAAAGGCCATTTATTGGGAGGAGGGAAGGGTGGCCTTCTCCGGAAAAATGCATCGGCTGCGACCAATGTATTCATGTCTGCACACACAATGCCAGCCCCAGAATCCGTCGGATGAGCGCGGAGGAGGTGTTTTCGGAAGCTTCAAGAACCTTCCCTTTTATCCGGGGCATCACCGTGTCCGGGGGAGAGTGTACCCTTTATCCGGAATTCTTACGAGAATTGGGGATGCTCTGTAAAAAGAAGGGTATAGGATTTTTATTGGACTCCAACGGCTATTATGATTTTTCCAAGGATGAAAAGGATCTGCTTCCCTATATTGACGGGGTGATGCTGGATATTAAGGCCTATGATGGGGAAGAGCATAAGAGGGTTACCGGTTTTTCCAATGGGGAAATTCTAAAAAATATGCGAATTTTGGCAGAATATGATAAACTCTTTGAGGTAAGGACGGTAGTGGTGCCGGGACTTTTTTCCGGAAAGGATACGGTGGAGAAGGTATCTAAAGAGCTGTCTCCCTATGTAAGGAGGGGACAGAAAATTCGCTACAAAATCATTGCCTACCGGGAGTTTGGGGTACGGGAGCAATATAGGCAGTTTGAGAGTCCCGGTGAGGAAGAATTAAAGGCTTTGAAGGAGCTGGCCGAACAGGAAGGGATGCAGGACATACTCTTGATTTAATTAGGAACTTAAGGGAAATCGAGGAAGGAGAGCATTTGGAAGATGGGAAGAGATGAAGGGCAGGAACCGGTTATTGAGATGGGACATTGTGAAGCGCTTTGAGATTTCGTGCTAATGACCATGTGCAGCTAAAGCTTCATAAGGGAGAAGTCCTTGCGATTTTAGGAGAAAACGGAGCGGGAAAGTCCACTCTGATGAACATCCTCTACGGTATGCTTCGCCCAAGCTCCGGAGAAATTCTGGTGCGTGGACAAAAGGTGGAAATGGACAGCCCGGAAAAAGCTATTTCCCTGGGCATCGGTATGGTGCATCAGCACTTTATGCTGATTCCTCCCTTTACCGTTGCGGAAAATATTATTCTGGGAGCAGAGCCCATGCAGGGGCTTACCGTGGACTTAAACGGAGCGAAGAAAAAGATTCGAGAGCTTTCCGAACAGTATCATTTGATGGTGGATGTGGATGCCAAGGTGGAAGACATCAGCGTGGGCATGCAGCAAAGAGTGGAGATTCTGAAGGTTTTGTACAGGGGTGCGGACATTTTGATTCTGGACGAGCCCACCGCCTCCCTTACTCCTCAGGAAATTGATGAGTTAATGGAGATTATTTCCCATTTGACCAAGGCCGGAAAGTCCATCCTGATTATTACCCACAAGTTAAAAGAAATCAAAAGCATTGCTCATAAATGTATGATTATCCGGCAGGGAAAATACATTGATACTCGTGGATGTATGCTCCTGCTCGGAGGATGATTTGGCAGCCATGATGGTGGGAAGAAAAGTGAACCGCAACGTGGAGAAGAAGGCTCAGGAGCGGGAGAAGTGGTGCTTTCCGTGAAAAAAATCTCCATGCCAAGGATTATAGAGGGGTGGAAATCCTAAAGGGACTAAATCTGGAGGTTCGGGCGGGAGAAACTCGGGACTCTGCCGGCATTGACGGAAACGGCCAGTCGGAGCTGGTAGAAATCTTAACCGGATTAGCCCATGCTACGGAGGGAGAAATTCAGCTTTTAGGAAAGGACATTTCCGCAAAAAGCCCCAGAGAAATCTTTTGATGCAGGCCTTTCCAGTATTCCGGAGGATCGGCAGAAGCACGGTTTGGTACTGGACTTCTCCGTAGCGGAGAATCTGATTTTTGCAAAATTACGGAGAAGCACCCTACTCCAAGGGGGAATCTTACAGAAAAAGGCCATCGAAGAGCATGCCTCCAAGATGATTGAGAAATTTGACATTCGTCCAAAGGGCTGCGAAAGCCGTGCAGCAGGACAGCTTTCCGGCGGAAACCAGCAGAAGGTTATCATTGCCAGAGAGGTGGAAAATGACAAGTCTCTCCTGATCGCCTTTAACCCCACCAGAGGTTTGGACGTGGGAGCTATTGAATTTGTACATAAATATCTGGTGGAGCAAAGAAATAAGGGACGGGGAATTCTCTTGATTTCCTTTTGAGTTGGAAGAGGTAATGGGCTTATCCGACCGCATCGGCGTTATTTTCTCCGGAAATATTCAGAAGAGCTTTGCCGGAAATGAGGCGGATGAGTATACCTTGGGACTATATATGGCAGGAGGAAAGGAGTAAGTATGAAAGAGAAAATATTGAAAAGTTCCTTGCTGTACACCCTTCTTTCCATCGCCATCGGCTTTTTGGTAGGGGCTGTTTTATTGCAGGCCATCGGGGTTTCCCCTGTGAAGGCCTATGGAAAATTGTATCAGGGTGTTTTCGGAAAACCGAAGTTTATGTTTTACAGCATCATTTACGGAGCACCCTGATTTTTACGGGCTTGTCCGTTGCCTTTTCCTTCCGTACCGGAATTTTTAATATCGGTGCAGAGGGACAGTTTGTTATGGGCAGTCTGGCAGCGGTTGTAGTGGGCATTTTATTTCCTTTGCCCGCACCTCTCCATGTGCTTCTCTGTCTTGTGGTAGCGGCTCTTGCCGGCGCTTTATGGGGCTTTCTGGTAGGCCTCCTCAAGGTAAAAAAAGGAATCAATGAGGTACTGTCCTATATTATGCTCAACTGGATTGCCTTCTATTTTTCCAACTATGTGGTGAATTTAAAGACAATTCATACCGACCAGGGAGCGGAGGCCAGTAAGAATATTTTAGCTTCCGCCTCCATGAAGATTCCCCAGTCCTTCATTCCCTTTGCAGGAGGAGCGGAGCTTCATGCCGGCGTACCCTTGGCTTTGCTTTTTGCCTTTTTGATTTGGTTTATTCTGAGCAAAACCACCTTTGGCTATCAGCTTCGGGCGGTGGGCTATTCCCGCAGCGCTGCGGAGTATGGAGGAATCAATTCCAAGAGAGTTTTCCTGCTTTCCATGTCTTTATCCGGTGTTCTGGCAGGTCTTGGAGGAGCAGTACAGATCCTGGGAATGTCTCGAACGTGTGTCCATGTTTGCCGCCCAGAGGGCTAGTGGCTTCCGTGGCATTACGGTGGCGCTGATTGGAGGAACCCACCCTCTTGGTTGCATTTTTCTCCGGTCTTTTATGGCGCCATCGAAGTATGGCGGAAACAAATTAACCACGGTGGATGTTCCTGCGGAAGTCGTCAGCATCATCATGGGGAACCATCATCATTTTCATCGCCATTACACCGGTGATTAAAAATCTGGTACAGAGAGGATTCCAAAAGAAGGGAGAAAGCCATGCTAAATAATCTGGGATTACTGTTAAATGCGGTATTGATTTCTACGCCACCCCTCCTTTTGGCAGGGCTTGGCTCTTGTTGCTCCGAGCGTTCCGGCGTAATCAATATCGGAATCGAGGGCATGATGACTCTAGGTGCCTTTGTGGGTGCCTGTGTGGCCTACTTTACCGGAAACGGCTGGCTGGGATTTTTCGCGGAGGCTGTGCGGAGCCCTTCTTGGCTTGATTCATGCGGTGGTTTGCGTATCCCTTCATGCGGATCAAACCATTGCGGGAACGGCCATTAACTTTATCGGACCGAGCTTTGCGGTTTTCCTCTGTAAGGCAATTTTTGACAATTCTTCGGACTCACCCGCATTGGACTTGTCCGCAAAGCTTCCCAAGATGTTTGAAGGAAAATTTGCCTCCGGCTCCTTCCTGTACAATGTGGTAAGCACCTATTCCGTGGCTTATCTTAGCTTTTTGCTGGTACTTGTACTTTGGTTTGTTTTTCTTTAAAACCCGTTACGGCATGCGACTTCGGGCAGCGGGAGAGCATCCCGGGCCTGTGAAACTCTGGGAATCAATGTCTATAAGGTTCGCTACATTGCGGTGATTCTTTCCGGCTTTTTGTCCGGACTTGGAGGAGCCTTTGTACCTTGGCTACCGTATCCCAGTTCCGCCCCTCCGTTATCGTAGGACAGGGCTTTATCGCTATTGCGGCGGTGATTTTTCGAAAGTTTACTCCCCGTGGAACCTTCCCCGGGCTGTCTGATTTTCGGACTTTGCACCGGACTACGTGCACTTCTGGTTCCGGCAATATGGTGTCTCCCCACCTGCTTTCCATGATTCCCTATGTGGTAACGATTCTGACCTTGGTATTCTTTTGTAGGGGCGGGACACGTACCAAAGGCAAACGGTAGAATTTTTGTTCGGACAAGATAAGGAAACAGAATAGCCGGAACAAAGCCGGCGGTTCAAGTAAAAAGCGTAGTTAAGGCGATGAGAGTAGAGAATAGAGAATAGGGAAGTATAGAAATGAATTGGAAAGATTTATGGAATAAAAATACCTGATGATTTCGGTGTATGTACTGCTGACGGCTCTCCTGTATCATCTTGGGAGTCGGGTAGTGGATCATTTGGAAGGTCTCCCTTTTTATGGACAGCGCATTTTTCCCTGGGTTATCTCAGGTCACCTCTCCTCTGCTCTTAGGCTTTGCACTGGCCTATTTGCTCAGTCCCTTATGTTCCATGCTGGAAAGATTTCTGAGGGAAAATTCCGCTTTTTCAAACAAAAAGAAAAGCTTCGAAAAACCCCGGGCATCCTGCTTTGCTACCTTTTTGATTTTACTTTTTAGTCTTTTTAGGTTCCTTGCTGGTATCCGTTTTTACCAAGAATATCCATCTGGTTCAGGGGGAAGATTTTGCAAAGGGGTTGGAGAGTGTGCTTCTTCTCTTGAAAAGTTTTTATGAGGATTTAAACCAAAGAGTTTCAGAGATTCCTATTGCGGGAAATGATTTGCAAGAGGGAATACGGACTTTTTAGCAAAGCTTTTGGGCTTTGCACAAAACTTGGGCAGTAATTTCCTCTCCTCTGTGGGAAATATGGGAAGCCTGATTGGAACTTTACTCTTTGGCATTATTTTTTCCATTTATTTTCTGGCGGATGGGGTAAAAGATTGCCCTGTACTGGGAGAGAATTCTTCGCCTGCTGATTGGCGAGAAGAGAGTTTTAGCTTTTTCGAGGCTTTTTAAAGGATGCGGATCGAGCTTTTTCCGGTTATATCCGTGGACAGATGATTGACGGCATCATTATGGCTATTTTGGTCAGTGTCAGCCTAAGTATTATAGGGGTACGCTATGCCCCGCCATAGGGATTCTCACCGGAATTGGAAATCTGATTCCCTATGTGGGCCCTTTTGTGGCCTACGGAACCACCATTTTAGTGTGTACCCTTTACGGGGATTTTTCTAAATTATTACCGGCTATCTTAGCCCTGTTTGCGATTCAGACCGTTGATGGAAATGTGATTAACCCAAGACTCCTTTCCAACAGTATAGACATTCATCCTCTGCTGGTGATTATCTCCTTGATTATCGGAGGCGCAGTGGGGGAGTCTTAGGAATCTTCTTGGCAGCCCCCATTGCCAGCTTGATTAAGTTACAGGTGGATCGGATGATAGAAAGAGGGAAGCAAAGAAGGCGAATTCATAAATTTTACGGTTTTCTAATCAGGATAGGGATGAAATTCGTGGCACGCTTTTCACTAGCTTAATCCAATGTATTGAAGAACTGTATTTATCATAAGGATGCGCTCAAATGCAGTATGGGTCTATAACCGGGGCACGCTCCCGCTAACCTCGCCTTCGCAGTGGTACTAACTTCAAGCTTCGCTTTGCTCGCTTTCAGTAAGTACCAGCGGGCTCAGATTACCCCTATTATAGACACATACTGCATTATTCGCTTCACATATTGATTTTTACAGTTCTTCACTTCATCGGATTTCCGCAAGTATCGGGCTCAGATTACCACTCATTTCATCCCTATCCTATAGAAAAACCCGGCTGAATTTAATGCTTCACCTTTTAATGCTACTGGAGAAACAGTAGTCTAAATGCATTCAGGGTGTTGTACCCCTTTCTTCAGCTGGGCGGCCTTTTCAGCGCCTTCCAGTCTTTCCACCAGTGCTAAGGCGAAGTCTAAAGGCGACACCCATTCCTCTTCCGGTGATGATCTGTTTTCCCACTTCCACGGCTTTTCCGCTCCATTTTGCGCCGTCTACACCGGAGATGCCTTCTTCGAAGCCGGGTAGCAGGTGAAGTCTTGCTCTTTCAAAAATCCCAGACGGCCGAAAAATGCTTTGGGGCTGCACAGATTGCGGCCAGATCCTTTCCTGATTGGAACTGCTTTTTCTAAAGCTTCCAGCAGGCTTTTATTTTCCTCTAAGTGGGGAACTCCGGGAATTCCACCGGGTAAGAAAAGTAAACCGCGGAGGAAAAATCATTTTCCGTAAGCTCGGAAATATTCTTATCACAGAGCACGGTAATCTGATGGGAGCCTTTCACGAGATTTTCCGGAGCAACGGCGATAAGCTCCACCGAAACGCCGGCTCTTCGTAAAATATCCACCACCATTAAACATTCAATTTCTTCCGTGCCCTCCGCAAAAATGCCAGTACCTTTTTCATAGAAACTCCTTTCAACGCTTTTTGTATTTCATTACTTTTTATTACTGCCGGTGTTTTCCTTTCTTGAACTACGATACATATCTTACTCCATTTTTGAAAAAGAAATAGAGTGAGAAGAACTGTGAGCAGAAGAGCAGGAAAATGTTTGAAAAATCTTTGGAAAAATTTTTTCTTGCAGTATTTTGAATAAAATATTAAAAAGTAGTATAAAATTGTAATAATTTCACTAATCATATCAGTAAAAATACGGACTTTCTTTGGCGGAAATGTCGTAAATGTGGAGTGTAAGGGTGATTGGTTGAAAAGAAGGGAGAGTCTATGGGAGAGAGCAAAGAGACAGTAGAGACAGCGGGACTATGCCGCAGAGTAGAGCAGACTTAGGGAGAGAAGGCGGCTCGAAACAGAACCCGCAAAAAAGGGAGGGCTTGGAGCCTATCAGGAACCGCTGCTTCTCCTGCTTTGTGTAACAATAGGCGCTATTTTTGGGATTGGTATTTCAGGGAAAAGGTAGCCTTTTTAAAGCCCGTGGGACAGATTTTTAAATCTTTTATTTACCCTGCTGGTGCCTTTTGATTTTCTTTTTCCATTTCCGGCTCCATTGCCAATGTATCGGATACCAATAAGGTAGGAAAATTGCTTTTTACCTGATTCTGATTTTTGTCAGTACGGCGGCGATAGCGGCGGTTTTTGATGTTTACCGTAGTGCACTTCGTGGGGGCTGGATACCCGGTTGAACTTAGTGGCGGAAGCCGTGGAGGATGTGAAGAAAACGGATATGGCCAGCCAGATCGTAGATATGTTTACGGTTTCCGATTTTCCCCTGGTCATCAGTCGTGCCCATATCCTGCCTCTGATTATCTTTTTCCATCTTTACCGGAATGGCAGTATCTCCTAATGGGAAAAGAGGGAGAGTATGTAGCCAATTTTTCTGAACCAGTGGTCCAAGGTCTTTTTATAAGATGGTTTCTCTTTTAATGAAGCTGGCTCCCATTGGAATCGGAGCGTATTTTGCAGATTTAACCGGAACCTACGGCATTGACTTGATTAAAACCTATGGAAGAGCCTTACTTACATTTTACCCCACGGTTATCGTATATTTCTTCCTTTTCCTTGGCTTCTATGCGTTTTTGGCAGCAGGCCCCGGGAGTGAAAAATTTCTTCCGGGTAATTTTCCTTCCGGCATTAACGGCCCTGGGAACCAGAAGCTCTGCAGCAGCCATTCCCTCACAGCTGGAATCCTGCGATGATTTGGGGGTACCCAGAGAAATTTCTTCTGTAGTCATTCCTACCGGAGCCACCTGCCATATGGATGGCGCATGTCTTGCAACAGTGTATGAGATTTTTATTGGTTTCCGCTCTTTTTGGCCATTCCTTCCACGGCATAGGAGATTACCTCTATGCGATAGTGGTGTCCGTAGTGAGCCAGCGTGGCGGTTTCCTCCGTCCCCGGCGGTGGAGCAGCCATGGAAACTATGATTCTTGCCGCCTTCGGATTTCCTCCACAGGCTTTGCCTATGATGCTGATGCTGACTCAGCTTTTTGACGCCGGATGTACCCTGTTGAACTCCTGCGGCGATACGGTGGCCTCCATGCTGATTAGTAGAATCATGCTGGGAAAAGGATTGGTATAAGAAGAAGGAAAACGGAAAGCTTTCCCCTGAAAATGCCTAAAAAGGAGGTAAAGGCTGGCTAATTCTCCTTCTGAAAATGCCTAAGGGGCAGATGAAAAAAACCAGCTAAACCAGCTTCTGAAAATGAGCCGGCAAGTAACGAAAAATATACCCTTTTAAAGCGAAAAAGGACGGTATACTTCATTTATATCTATGCATAAAAGGGATTTATGCAAAAAGCTCAAATTGATAATTATTTTTAATAAAAGAAAAACAGGATAAAATGCCCAAATAGGATTGAAAAAAAGAATTGACAAGCCGGGAGAAATGGGGTAGAATTGCCTTACTCGAATCGATAAGGATTCGACCTAAAAATTGGCGAACAGGTTTAATCGACCCTTACTACTCTATACAGCAGAGGACCCGACGGAGACGCTGGGTTTTTGCTATCTATAAGGAAATACAAGGATTTTCCCAAAAGGAGTCAGAAAGAAAAAGAAAAAGCTCCTGTGCATAAGGAAGGAGATTTTATGCAATTTCCTTAAAAGATTAATTATAGTAAAAACACATAAAAAGAGAGTTTTATAAGAATTCAAAAATTAGACTTTGCCCCTTCCTTAGATAAAATAGATGCGGTCGGAGAAGAATACACATCATTGTCTTTCCTCAAAATCACTTTTCCGAGAAACAGAAGTGAGCGTAAAAACATTTTCCTTTTCATAGACCGGAAAGAGCCTGTCCGAAGGGGGAAATTTTTATCTTGAAAGCGAAAAGAAATTTTTGCGAAAGAGATTCTGTTTTCTGAAATAAGACAGGGAAAGACGGCAAAGAAAGAAGGAGAATAATATGGAGTCTATTGTTACTTATCATGCAACGAAGGTAAGCCCTCAGGAAGTACAGAGAAAGGCAGAGGAGCAGTATGCCGGCGGATACTTCTGCTGTGAGGCGGTTATGTCCGTAATCCGTGATGCTTTCCAGGCAGATGTTCCGGAGTCCGTTATTGCCATGTCTTCCGGTATGTCTATCGGAGCAGGTCGTTCCGGCTGTATGTGCGGAGCTTTAAACGGCGGAATCCTTGCCCTTGGTATGTTCTTCGGTAGAACAACACCGGACGGTCCTAAGGATCCAAAGGTAAATGCTTTGATGGCATTGTCCAAGGAATTACACGATTGGTTCAGAGATTCCAATGCTAAGCATGCCGCTTGCTGCCGTGTTCTTACCAGAGGCTTTGATATGGCAGGTGGAGAGCATAAGAAGCAGTGTATCGCTTTCACAGGACTTTTGCGCCGGAAAGGTTGCAGAGATTCTTTGCAGAGGTTAGGGGTTGAAAATGTAGATTCCGAGCCTATTAAGGGGCTGGAAGCACCTTATCTTCCACCTGTAAAAGAAGTGGTATAAGGAGAAAGTATGGAAAAAATCAAAAGAGTCCCCTTGGCTATTTCCGGTGTGATTTTGGGAATGGCGGCTTTGGGAAATTTATTACAGTCCTACGGTGAGGGAATTCGCCTGATTTTTGGAGGAGTAGCCTTTGTACTGCTCCTTCTTCTTCTGTGTAAGGCGATTTTTCTTCCCACAAGTACTCAAAGAAGAATTCAGCAACCCCATTGGTGCCGGTGTTACCGCTACCTTCCCCATGGCTTTAATGCTGTTTTCCGTGTATGCAAAGCCCTTTGTTCCGGGAATTGCTTTCCCATTATGGTGTGTAGCCATCCTCTTACAGGTTCTTTTACTCCTCTATTTCACCAAAACCTATGTTTTACACTTTGAGGAGAAAAATGTTCATACGGTATGGTACATCGTTTACGTGGGAATCGTAGTGGCATCCCTTACCTCTCCGGCTTATAAAAATGCAGGCTTTAGGACAGGGGAATCTTTTTCTTCGGCTTTATCGCTTTACTGATCCTTTTGGTAGTAGTTTCTAAGCGTTATCTGAAAATGCCGGTACCGGAACCTGCAAAGCCTTTAATGATGATCTATGCAGCACCGATGGCTCTCTGCACAGCCGGCTATAATCAGGCCTTTGCAGAGAAGAATCAGGGATTTGTACTCTTCCTATTGGTGGCAACTTCCGTGATTTACCTTTTTGCCCTGGTAAAGAGCATTTCCTTCCTGAAGCTTCCCTTCTACCCAAGCTATGCAGCCTTCACCTTCCCTTCGTTATCTCCGCCATTGCCACAAAGCAAAGCGTGATGGTTTTAGGGAAAATGGGAATGAGCCTTGCCTTCATGCAGCCGGTGGTTTTTACTGGAAACCATCATTGCCGCAGGCTTCACCATCTATGCCTGCCTGAGATTTTTGGAGCATATCTTCCTTAAAAAGGCTTAGCGGGATAGAAAGTCTTAAACTTAGCGAGAGCGTGCCCCGCGTCGGACCTATTGATTCGATAGCGCTAGTAATGGTGATAGAGATAGTCCCTTTGATACTCCCGTTAGTTTCTCCTATTTGTTTCTAAAATTCTCTTTATTCTTTAGGGAATTCCTTGTCACCGTAGTTTTTCTCTGTTATCCTAAGGAAATACTTGCAGGGATGGGACAGAAAGAATAGTTGAAGGACAACGGAAAAGGGGGAAAGCAATGAGCGATTTTTCATTTAATCATTTTTAATTTCAATGTGCTGGATTTAAAAGAAGTATGCGCTTTTTATGAGGAAGCGCTGGACTTACATGAATTGAGCAGAAATGAGCAGGATGATTTTATCATCGTGTATCTGGGGAGATGATTCTACTGATTTTCGTTTGGAGTTAACCTATCTGAAGAACAGAACGGAGCCCTATGATTTGGGAGAGCAGGAGTTTCACGCTCTGAGAACTGTAGACATCGGTGCGGCCCATGACCGGCATGAAAAGATGGGATGCATTTGCTTTGAAAATCACGGCATGGGAATTTATTTTATCGAAGGCGGATGGATACTGGATTGAGATTATTCCGGATAGAACTAAGCCGATTACTTGGCGATAAGGCAATGCCTTTTTGAAAAGATACATGTAAATCATTTATCATAAGAGTTACGCGTAACGCCGCTTATGATTAAAGAAAGCGATTTCAAGGGATTTTTCCCAAAGAGTCGCTTTTGCGATGTGGACTTTAGCCAGTATCGGGCTGACATTTGAAAAATGTTGGCTCCGATACAAAACACCACCCGCTATGCGGGTGGGAAGACACTGTTATACAAAAATCACCTTTCCTAATACAATAAAGTTGTTCAAGCTATATTGCAGAAAAGGAAGGTGATTTTATGGCGAAGAAAGAATATGCATTAGCACATACGAAATGGATGTGTAAATATCATATTGTCTTCACACCGAAGTATAGGCGAAAAAAATAATATATTATCAATATAAGTCAGATATTCGGGATATTATCAAGC